>SXGQ01279109.1_pt1 | contig 17714 bp, 17 predicted proteins | sample 3178371 | NCBI WGS metagenome assembly SXGQ01 (sample SAMN11356859, study PRJNA531348) | freshwater metagenome | isolation source: freshwater sample F1-20 | place: China: Fuxian Lake, Yuxi | collected 2017-12-25 | reverse complement strand
GCCGGTCGGGAAACCACTTCACGAGCGTGCTCACGGGCGCGATGTAGCCGATGCCGCATCCGATGCCGCACAGCACGCCCATGCCAAGGAACATCAGCACCGGCTGCTGCAGCACGAGGCCGAGGCCACCCAGCAGAAGCCCGACGGCGAAGGCGATCGCGGCGAGGCGGGCGGCGGTGCGGGCACCCGTGCGCTCGACCCAGGGTCCCCACGTGGCGGCGCTCAGGCCCAGCAGCACCAGGGCGCTGGTGAAGGTGGGGTAGGGGGGCGTGGCCCACCAGGGCAGGCTGGGGAGCGCCGCGATAATGGGGCGGTTGAGCGTGCTCCACGCGTAGACGGAGCCGATGCCCAGGTGCACGAGCACGGCACCGAGGGGGATGGTCCAGCGGGGGCCGGGCGAGGCGGGGGTCGCGGGAGGCGTGGACATGTCCCGGTTGAACGGATGCGACCGGCAATCCGTTGCCAGCCACGCGCGGGAAACCGTTCGTCAGCCGCGTCGCGTAGTTTTCCGTCATGCAAGCTCTTCGACAGCTTCCCCTCGTGTCGGCGGCCATTCTGGCGTTGACCTCGGCGCTTCCCGCCCAGGCGGCGCCGGCCCGGCTCGACTCCACGGCGCGTCGCATCGCGGCCGCGGCCAGGTATGCCACGTTCGTGACCGTCGATGGGGTGGGCCAGCCGCAGGTCCGCACCGTGCAGCCGCTGATGCCGGACACGGCGTGGCGCGTGTGGTTCGCCACCAACCCCAGCACCCGCAAGGTACGGGAGATCACCCGGCAGCCGCGCGTGGCCCTGCATTACTTCGACCCGTCCACGGAGAGCTACGTGGCGGTTACCGGGCGCGCGCGCGTCGTGCGTGACCGCCGGACGAAGGACGCGCACTGGGATCCCGCGTGGGACGCCTTTTACACGAACCGCGATACCGACGTGGTGCTCATCGTTGTCGACGCGGCGCGCGTGGAGGTGGTGAGCCCGGCGTTGGGCGTGGACAGCGACCCGGCCACGTGGCGCCCGCAGTCGTTCGTGCCCGCGCGCTGCGAGCGGGAGATATGTTTGCCGCGTCGGTGACCCCTCTCCGGAATTCTCCCATGCGACGCATCGTCTGTTCGCGCGTGCTGCTTGCTGCAGTCGCCGTCTGCCTCGGCGACCTGCACGCACAGCCGGCCGCACCGTCCACCATCGTCGTGCTGCACGCCGCGCGACTCATCGACGGCACCGGCGCGGCGCCGCTCGCACCGGCGATGGTGCGCATCGACAACGAGCGTATCGCCGCCGTGGGGCGCGAGCTGACGGTGCCCGCGGGCGCGCAGGTCATCGATCTCGGTGACGCCACACTGCTGCCGGGGCTCATCGACCTGCATACGCATCTTACCGGTGACGAGCGCGTACACTGGGAAGATGCGCTGCTCAAGACCACGCCGGCGCACGATGCACTCTGGGGCGCGCGGAACGCCCGCGTGACACTCATGGCCGGCTTCACCACCTGCCGGGACATGGGGCCGACCTGGCCCTTCACCGACGTGGCGCTGCGCAACGCCATCAACGAAGGGCTCGTGCCGGGACCACGGCTCGTGGTGGCCGGCAACTACGTGTCGTCCACCGGCGGTGCCGGCGACGCGCGGCAATTCAGCCCGTACGTGGACGTGCCGATCGTGCGCAATCTGGCCGACGGCCCCGACGAGGTGGTGAAGGCCGTGCGGACCAACCTCAAGCAGGGCGCCGACTTCATCAAGATTCTGGCGACCGGTGCGGTGCTGTCGAAGGGAATCAGCCCGGGCGCGCAGCAGTACTCCGACGCCGAGATTCAGGCCGCCGTGACGGAAGCCCGCCGGTGGGGGCGCCCCGTCGCCGCGCACGCGCACGGCGCGGAGGGCATCAAAGCCGCGATCCGCGCCGGCGTACGCACCGTCGATCATGGCTCCTATCTCGACGACGAGGCGATCGCCCTCATCAAGGCGACGAATCGCCGCACGTTCTACGTGCCCACGCTCTACACGTCGGCGGCGATCGAACGCGCCGACAGCCCAGTGCCGGAAAGCGAGCGGGTGCGCTCGCGCCAGGTGAGCGCCATCAAGGACGCCGGGTTTCGCCGTGCACTCGCCGCCGGCCTGCCCATCGGCTTCGCGACGGACGCGATGGTCATTCCGCACGGGCAGAACGCCCGGGAGTTCGGTGAACGTGCGCGGCTCGGTGAGCCCGCCATGGCGTCCATCGTCTCCGCCACGTCGCTCAATGCGGAAATTCTCGGGCTGCAGGATCAGATCGGCAGCATCACGGTGGGCAAGTTGGCCGACCTCATCGCCGTTCCGGGTGATCCGCTGCGCAACATCACCGTCCTCGAACGGGTGTATTTCGTGATGAAGGGCGGGGTTGTATTCCGCTACCATCAGGCGCCGCAGCGGTGAATACCGAACCTCAATGACGATGGCCGGCCTCCGCGCCGGATCGTAGCTTCCGCACAACGGTGGAACGCACCCGGACCCGGTGGGAGGCTGACATGAATGGTGGGGCGGTGATCTTTGCGGCAGATGTGGACCGGGTGGCGCACTTTTACGAGGTGCTCGTGCAGATGTCCCCCGTCCACATCGAACCCGGGCTGCGCGTCATCGCGTCGGATCGGACCGAGCTCGTGATTCACGGGGTGCCGCCCCACGTGCTGCCCCCTGTGGCGGTGGGGACCGCGCCGGCGCCGCGCGAAGACACGGCCATCAAGCTCTTCTTCGCCATTCCCAGCCTGGCCGCGGCGCGCGAGATGGCGCCCCTGCTGGGCGGGTTCGTGTATCCGGTGGAGCGCGAGTTCACCGCCCGCCGCTTTCGCGCCTGCAACGCCTGCGATCCGGAAGGGAATGTGGTACAGTTTCGGGAGCTGTTTCTCAGCGCCACTTGACCTTCAGCATCCTATCCCGTGCCCAAGAAAAAACACCCCGACCATCACGACGCCGACCTGGCGCTCAAGCTGTACGACCTCCGTCGCGAAGCCGTGATGCGCGAATCGCGCAGTGCCGTCGTGAGCAAGTTTCTGCCGGCCAGCTGGGAAGACGTGCTGGCCGTCACGAAGCCCGACCACCCGCTCAACGCGGCATTCCGCCAGTGCAGCACGTACTGGGAAATGGTGTACTCCATGGCCCGTCATGGCGTGATGCACGGCGAGTTCATGATGGAGAGCAGCGGGGAAGGGTTGCTGCTTTTCACGCGGATCGAGCCGTGGCTCGAGCAGTACCGCGCGCACGTCGGCAACCCGCTTGCGTTCCGCAACGCCGAGTGGGTCACCAAGGAAACGGAGCTTGGTCGCCTCATCGCCGAGCGGTTCCGCAAGCGGGTGCAGGCCCACCTCGAGGCCGCGCGCGCCGCTCAGGCATAGCGCCACGATGCAGAGGGACGGAGTCGTACTCACCACCGCGCGACTGCGGCTCCGTCAGCTCACCGGCCACGACACGGCGTTTCTGGGTGCGCTGCTCAACGACCCTGACTTTCTCTGCCACATCGGCGATCGCGGGGTGCGCAGCGAGACGGACGCGCTGGGCTATCTCGCGGCGGGGCCACTCGCATCGTACGCACAGCACGGCTTCGGCCTGTGGTGCTGCGAGCGGCTCGACACGGGAGAACCCATCGGCATTTGCGGGGTGTTGCGCCGCGAGACGTTGCCGCACCCCGATGTGGGCTATGCACTACTCCCCGCGTCGCGTGGCTGTGGTTATGCCCGCGAGGCGGTTATCGGGGTTTTGAACTTTGCGCGCAATGTCCTGTGTCTGCCCTGCGTGGTGGCCATCGTCTCTCCGGCCAACACACGCTCCCTCCACTTGCTTGATACGCTCGGCTACGAGCGGGCAGAGATGGTGGTGATGTCGCCGGGTGCCGATCCGGTGTGGTTGCTGCGGCCGCGCGTATCCCTGTCCTGATTCCTGTTCGCGAGCGAGGAGCGAATGTCGACCACTATTCCCCGTGTTCTACATGGTGCCGTCCTGACGGGTCTTCTGCTCGCCCCGCCCCTGGTGGCGCAGGACCGCAACGCCGTGCCGGCCACGCCCAACTGCAGCAGCTGCGCCGAGTGGAACGTGCCGCACGCGCCGTTCAAACTGTTTGGCAACAGCTACTACGTGGGGACCAACGGGCTCAGCGCGCTCCTCGTGACCTCGCCCGACGGGCACATACTCATCGACGGGGCGCTACCCGAATCGGCGCCGCTCATCGGTCGCAACATCGCAGCGCTGGGCTTCCGTCTGCGCGACGTGAAGCTCATCCTCAATTCACACGCGCACAACGATCACGCCGGTGGTATCGCGTGGCTGGCCGCGCGCAGCGGGGCCACGGTGGCCGCGATGCCAGCGAGCGCGCGTTGGATGGAGCGGGGCACCAGTACCGCCGACGATCCGCAGTTCGGCCTCAACGCGCCGTTTCCCGCCGTGGCCAGGGTGCGGGTGATCGCCGACGGCGAGGTGGTGCGGGTCGGACGCCTCGCGCTCACGGCCCACCGCACGGGAGCGCATACCCCCGGGGGCACCACGTGGACGTGGCGCTCGTGTGAAGGCACCGTGTGCAAGGACATCGTGTACGCCGACAGTCAGTCGCCCATTGCTGCCGCCGACTTCCGCTACTCCTCGAACACGCGCTATCCCGACGCCGTTGCCGACTTCCGTCGGGCCCACACGCTCTTCGACACGCTGCCCTGTGACATCCTGGTGATGCCGCATCCGGCGGCCGCCCAGCTGTGGGAGCGCGTGGCGACGGGCACGGTCGTCGATCCGGACGCGTGCCGCCGTCTCGCCGAGACATCGCGGATGGCGCTCGACAACCGGTTGGCGACTGAAGCCGCGAGCCCGCCGGTGCCACCGGCGGCCGAGGCGTGGTGGCGTCACGTGCAGGTGCTCGCGCACGATTCGCTCAAGGGCCGCGATACCGGTTCGCCGGGACACGAAAGTGCGGTACGCTACGTCGCGCAGCAGTTCGCCGCTGCAGGGCTCACGCCCGGCGGCACGGATGGCTGGGTGCAGCGCGTCGAGTTCGTGGAGGTGCGTCTCGACGCCGGGGGCGTCGCCCTCGCCATGCGCGACGGCGGTGGCGCGTGGACGCCGCTGACGGTGGGACGTGACCTCCGCCTCGCGCCGCGGCTGTCCACCGCCGACGTGGAAGCGCCGCTCGTCTTTGCCGGGTACGGACTGTCGCTGCCCCAGGCGGGCGTGGACGAGCTCGCGGGGCTCGATCTCACGGGGAAGATCGTCGTGCACGTGAACGGCGTGCCCACGGGGCTGCCGGCGCCGCTCCAGGCGCACGGCACCCGCTCACGCTGGGCGGCCATGCAGCGGGCCGGCGCCGTGGGGATCATCGCCATCGGCGCGGGCGGTCCGTGGAACGAGGCCGGTGGTACCGGTGGCGCGGCGGTGGCGCTCGCTGACACGACGCTCGACGACACGCGCGGCCAGCGACTCAACGGCACGCTCAATCCGGCGCTGGCTGCGCGGCTGTTCGCCGGCACGCGCATGCAGTGGGACAGCATCGTGGCACGGGCGGCGCGAGGCGAGAGGCTTCCCACCGGCACGCTCGACGTGTCGCTGCGTGCTACGCTCCCCACCGTGCGACGCGCGCTCACGTCGCCAAACGTGGTGGGGGTGTTGCCGGGGACCGACCCGCTGCTGCGCGACGAAGTGGTGGTGTACACCGCGCACACCGATCACACGGGTACCTTCAAGGGGCCGGCGCTCACCGGCGACAGCATCTTCAACGGCGCCATGGACAACGCGTCGGGCGCGGCGACGCTCATCGAGACGGCCAGGCTCGTTGCGACGCGCGGCGGCAACAAGCGTACGCTGGCATTCGTGGGCGTCACGGCGGAAGAAAAGGGCCTGCTGGGCTCACGCTATTTCGCGGCCCATCCGTCGCTCCGCACCGGCACCATCGTGGCCAATCTCAACACGGATATGTTCCTGCCCCTCATCCCGCTCAAGGGGCTGTTCGCCTACGGTTACGACGAGTCGGAGCTGGCCGACGACCTCGATGCGGTGACGAAGGCGCGCGGACTCGCCGTGTTCCCCGATCCGGAGCCCGAACAGAACCGGTTCGTGCGCAGTGACCAATACAGTTTCATCCGTCAGGGCATTCCGGCGCTCGCCTTCAAGGTTGGCTATCTCGTGGGCACCCCCGAAGAGAAGACCTGGCAGACCTGGGTGCGCGATCACTATCACAAGCTCACCGACGACGTGACGCAGCCGGTGGATTTCACCACCGCCGCGGCGTTCAACGACCTCTACGCCGATCTCGCCCTTCGCGTGGCCAACCGAGCGAAGCGACCGGCGTGGCGCCCCCGAAGCTTCGTCGCGTCACCGGTGCCGTGACACCGGTGACGCATCAGCGGATGACGAAAAATCGCTCCTGACGCGGACGGAAGAAGACGAACCCGTTGTCGGTGAGATGCGCGTCGTCTTCGAACATCACGAAGAGCTTCTTGCCGCCCCACTCCGGAATCGCCGTGGCGGTGTTGAGCTCGATGCTGATGTACGACCCGTTGCGCAGCCGCGAGTTCTGCGCCGTGGTGTCACTGCGCAATGCGCTCCGGAAGTCGATCGACGCGCCGAGTCCATGTCCCTGCGCGCCGATAGGGTGCGAGTAGATCATGGCTTCGATGCCGCGCTCCTTCATCTCGGCCATCGTCGCATTGAAGACGGCGCCGCCGGTGCGCCCAGGACGTGAATGCCGCTTCATGAGGGCATCCTGCAACGTGTTGGAATTGGCCATCGCCTGCCTGATGCCCGCCGGCACCTCCGTCTCGCCCGGCTTGAGCACGTAGGCCATCTTCTGCCAGTCGGTATCGAAGCCCATGTAGCTGATGCCGAAGTCGATGTGTACCACATCGCCGCGTTCGATCACGGTGGCCTCCGGCGCCACGGCGAGAAAGCCCCGGGACGTGGCCACATCGCCGCTGGCCCGCTGCACACGGAGGTCCGGCTGGAACCACGTACGTACACCGGCTGCCCAGAGCATGTCGAATAGCGCGCGCCGTACGTCACCCACCGTCGTCTTGCCGGGCGTGATCACCTCGTTCGATAGTGCCCGCTTCACGATCGCCTCCGTCACGCGCACCGCCGTACGATAGTGCGTCATCTCCTCGGGCAGCCGCGTGTCGAGGTACTCCTGCGTGAGTTCCCCGGCGCTCATGAACGTTTTCTCGGCGTCCGGGCCGAGCGTTTCGGCGAGAAAGCGGTAACTGTCGTAACCCAGCGAACGCGTCTGCCCGCGCGTGCCGCGAATGCCCAGACCGATGGTCGCCGGCTTGTACTTCGCGTACAGCTCGCGCAGCGTGGCGGCCGGCGGCCGCGGCTCGGTGGTAGGCGCGTCGAAGAAGCGCGCGAGATTCTCCTCGGTGTAGCCCGTGATGGCGAACTTCTTGAGCCCCTCGCCGCCGCCGTCGATGAATACGAAGACGTCGCGGTTACCCGTGTACGGGCGCGGCGGGGCCACGTACTGCGATAGCGGATCATCGTGGAACTCCTCGTTCACCACGATCCACATGCCCACGCCGTGGCGGCGCATCATCGGTAGCAGCATCTCATGCCGCGTGCTGAGCCACTGCTCACGGATGGCGATCTGCTGCGACCACGGCAACAGGCTGTCGGCCTCCGGCACGCGCAGGCTCGTCCGCGGCCTGGTCGCGGCCACCTGCGTGCGGGGGCGGGTATCCTGCGCTACAAGCGGCACGGTGCCACCGAGCAGGGTAGCCGTGGCGACCAGCAGTACTCCGAATGTCTGACGCATCAGTCGGTGCTTCCCTTTGGGTGGTCACGCTGCGGTTTCTGATTGCCGAGCACCGTTTCGTGTTTGTGCAGCAACGCGGAGCGCTGCGCTTCCATATACCCGACCTCGGTGAAGCCCCAGATCTGCTTGTCCACACCGGTGTCCTGGTCGGTGGAGGCGTCGAGCGCCGCGAGCATCGCGGCAGTGTTGGCGGCGGGTTTGGGGAGGGCCGGCTGTGCGCCGAGTGGGGCCAGCGATGGCGTGGCGGCACTGACGAGGGACACGGCGAGCGTGCGCACGGCACGCGCCGGGCGGAGTCGGCGACGAAACATCGGGAATCCTCGGCGGGAGAACAGGGGCGGCTGCCCGCGGCACGGATCCTGTCGAAAAACCGCGAGCCGCTCCTCGTATTCTACAGAGGCGTCCACCAGTTCGTGGACACCCCGTTCTCCTGAGCATGGAACGTCATCCGGCGCGCACGGCGCGCAGGAGGCGTGGGACTTCCGTGTGGAGCAAATCGACCATGTGCGAGAGCTCGCCCGAGGCCAGCGCGAGCTGTCGCGCCGTCGTCTGGCAATCAGCGCGCCAGCGGATTCCGCCGGCTCTCCCAGACGCGCTTGGCGGCGTCCACTTGATTGGTGACCCGCTGCAGCAGCAGGAAGAGGAGCGGGGTCATAAGGACGCACACCATCATGACGACGATCGACGCGAGACCGCTGCGACCGCCGCGGGCCGCATACCACATGATCAGCTGCACGGCCAGCAGTACGACGAGCGTCAGGCACGCCACGATGTCCATGAACCACAGCATGGTGACGATGATCGGCGCGCGCAGCTCCGGCGGCAGCTTCAGTAGATCGTCCTTGCCCGGGAAGTTGAACAGGTCCGGCTTCCGGGGCAGTGCGCGGCGGATCCCCTCCATGAGCAGTTGCGTGAACACCGCGATCATCGGCAGCAGTCCCCAGGTCCAGGGGGATTTCGCCATGGTGTGCGTGACGTGTCCGTCGAACCCCACCGACCGGGGGAGCGTGTCGGGGAGCGAGGGATACACCGCGGCGCTCAGCACCACGAGTCCGGCCAGCAACAGCCATGGAAGTACACGCGCGATACGCATGACGGAAATCTCACGGCCGCCCGACGGGACCGCTACAGGCTGGCGCCTCACTCCGGTACACTTCTCTCGCGCGCCGTTTCGCGCACCAGGCCGGACCTTCGCAGGCGCCTCGACGGAATCCATGCAGATCGACATGACCGACCCATCCGCTACCCCCGCCACGCTTTCCCCGTTGCAGACGGCCGCCCTGGCTACCGCCCTGGGCGTGGTGGCCTATGCCATCATCGATGCCACGCCATGGTTCGCGGCCCAGGGTATTCCGCAGGGCGCCGTGCAGCTTCTCTGGCTGCTGTTCGTTATGGTCGGATCGGGGTTGTGCGGGTGGCTCAATCCCACGCGCGCCTGGCGTTGGGCCGCGGTGCTGCTCGCCGCCCAGCCGCTCGTGATGTTCGCGGTGACCGCCATCCGAGGCGAGCCGGACGACTCGCCGGCCACCATCCCCGCCCGGACCTCGGTCTTCATCGCCTCGGTGTTCGTGGCCACGGTGAGTCCGTTCGCCCTCATCGCCGCCAGCGCCATGGCGTCGAAGCGGAAGAGCGAGTCGCGCTAAGCGACGGCCTGCCGGGTGACGCACGGTCGGTTGCCTCACGCAGACCGCCGGATGGAGCATCGGTAAGGCACTCGCACCATTCCGCGCGGTCGCACCCACGGGTAACGTGATGGTGCCCGCCTGCTGCGCCTCTCCCTGTTCGTTTTCTCAGCCCGTCCCGCCATGCATCGACGCTCCTTCGTCCGGCACTCCCTTGGCTCCCTCGGCGCCATGGCCGCCGGTCTCGACGCGGTGGTCCCTTCGACCGTCGCTCCGGAGCCGGCTCCGACGGGCGCACCGGCGGTACACACCACCAAGCGTTCGTCGATCGTCGTTGTGGGAGGCGGGGCGTTCGGCGGCTGGACGGCACTATGCCTGCGCGAGCGCGGCCACGATGTCACGCTCGTGGACGCCTACGGACCTGGAAACTCCCGCGCGTCATCCGGCGACGAGACGCGACAGGCGCGCTGCGGGTACGGTGATCGGGAGTTGTACTCTCGATCGGCCCAGCGCGCCATCAGGGCATGGCGCGCGCGCGAGGAGGAGTTCGGCGTTTCCCTCGTGTTGCCCACGGGCCGGCTGGTACTCGCGCCAGAGTGGACGCCGGATTTGCGGGCGACTCAGGCGGTGCTGACCCGGATCGGGGTGCCGGTCGAGGCCATGACGCAGGATGACTTGCGGCGGCGATATCCGCAGATGAACCCCGAAGGAGTGGGCGTGGGGCTGCTGGAGCCGGGGGCGGTGGTCCTTCGCGCCAAGCAGGCCATCCTCACGGTTGCGCGGGCGTTCGAGCGGAAGGGGGGGACGATCCGCATCGCGCGGGTGGTGCCCCCCGAAGGACGCGGCGCGACGCTCGATGGGGTGCGCACGACGGATGGCGACGTGATCCGCGCCGACCGGTATGTCTTCGCTTGCGGGCCGTGGCTTCCCCGGGTGTTCCCGTCGCTGCTCGGTCAGCGCATGGAGATTCCGGGTCGGGAAGTCTTCTACTTCGGGCTTCCCGCCGGCGACACGAGTCTGGCGCATCCGAATTTTCCCAACTTCTCCGAGTCCGGGTACTACGGCTTCGCCAGCATCGACGGACGCGGCTTCAAGGTGTGCCCGAGTGCCGGGCGTCCCGGCTTCGATCCGGACAACGACGAACGGGTGGTGTCGCCACTCGAAGTGGGACGGGCCCGCGCTTTTCTGGCCAAGCGCTTCCCCAAGTTGGCGGGACAGCCCCTCACGGAAACGCGGGTGTGCCAGCTCGAAATGAGCGAAGACGAGCACTTCATCATCGATCGCCATCCGGCTTTCGAGAACGTGCTGATCACCGGCGCCGGATCGGGGCATGGCTTCAAGCATGGCCCCGTCATTGGGGACTACATCGCCAACCGCGTGTTGGGTGAACCCACCGACCCGGCGTTCGACACGATGGTCCGGTTGGCGCGCTGACCGCGAGCGGCGGCGTGCTGGCCGCTGGGACCTCGCCCGGAAGACACCCGCGGACCGCTATGGCTGTATCGCCCGCCGTCGCTTCATCAACGCTTCGATCTCGTCGATCTCGCGCGGCACGAGCGAAATGCGCTCGAGGCCCTTGTCGGTGATGACGTAGTCGTCCTCGATGCGCACGCCGGTGTTCTCGTACTGCTTCACCTTGGCGAGCACCTTGGCCTTGAACTGCCGGTTGCGCGGCGTGTCCGGCAGCACGTCCAGCGCGCGTGTACTCACGTAGATGCCGGGCTCGATGGTGAAGGCATCGCCTTCGGCGAACATCCCGCCGTTGCGGTCTCCCTGCAGCGGGTCGTGCACGGCGAGGCCGATGCCGTGCGAGATGCCGTGGATCATCCACAGGTTGGCCTGTTTGCATCCGTTCGGATTGGCGGTGCAGTCCACGCGCCAGGGCGGATCGTACATGGCGTCTTCGCGCTCGATGAGACCGAGCGCCGCCAACCCGCGCGTACGCACCACCACCGAACTGTCGGCCGCCGCACGGATGCTCATGCCGGGCTTGCTGTTGCGCTCCGCCGCCTTCTGCGCCTCGAGCACCAGCTGATACAGCGCCCGCTGGTCCGCGCTGTACACGCCGTTCACCGGGATGGTGCGCGTGATGTCGGCCGCATACCCGCGGAATTCCGCGCCGGCGTCCATCACCACCAGATCGCCGGGTTTGACCGGCGCCATGTCCTTCATGTAATGCAGCGTGGTGCCGTTGTAACCTGACCCCACGATGGAGCCATAGGCGGGTCGCTCGGCGCCGCGCCGCGTGAACTCGTACTCGAGTGCGGCGCGCAGTTCGTACTCGTGCTGCGGATTGGCGGTGAGCATCGCCGCCCGGTGCCCCTCACTGGAGATCTCGACCGCCTTGCGGATGAGCGCCAGCTCGGCGGCCGACTTCTTCGCGCGGATGGTGAGCACCTGCGGCATCGCATTGCGGATCGTCAGCTGCGGATGTTTGCGAGTCAGCAACTTGATGGCCTCCTGGCCACGCGTGAGCGTGTCGGCCGAGGAGAAGTCCATCGTCTCCACATCCGGGATGTGGTAGAACGGAAGGCCGGTCGCCGCCAGCGAGTCGAGCACGCCCCAGAGGCTTTCGTACGCGCGCCCCGGCAATCCCGTGCGCGCGACACTGTTGGCCGAATCGGTGCTCTGCCCGTAGTAGAACGCGCGTCGCGGCTCGAGCGTGGTGAGAAACAGCGTCGTGCTCGGTACCTTGTCCTTCACCACCATCACGAAGGCGTGATCGGGTTCGTTGAGTTCGGTGAGGTACCGGAACGCCTGCAGCTGATAGAACGTGGTAAAGTCGTGCACCAGCGTGCGCCCCCCGAACGCCACCACGACGCCGGTGCCGATACGTTCGGCGAAAGCGGCGCGCCGGGCCCGTACTTCGGCGGGAGTCACTGCGGTATCGGATTGCGCCGACAACGGCGACGCGAGGCTCAGCAGGGCAGCAGCGAGTACGGCAACGACGCGCATAAAGAATCCGGTGGGGGTGGGGCAGTCACCACCTGCAACTTAACGTCACTGGCCGGCGTGGGGTATTTGCCGCGGAACGTGTCGGAACCGCACAGTTCTCCGAACACTCCAACAGTGCGCATCGATCGTCTTCTCCCCGCTTCGCATCACCACGATCACGACAACCATGGCGACCATGACCATCGTGGCGGCCAGCATCGCGACCCACTGGCGACGGGGCGTTCCGCCACGGCAGCGATCGCCGTCTGAGCCGCCGCCTGCACTGGTCGGGCGGGGTAGGGGCACGCGCCGTTCCGGTGTCTTCAGGGCAGGGATGGGAGAGTCCACGAACTGCCCGTTGAGGGACGGGCAGGACGGCAAACGGGGAGCGAGGCGCTGACGGAACCTCTAAGTTCCTGGCATGCGACTCCTCCCCGTTCTTGCCGTGGCCGTGGCGGCCACGCTCTCGACCGCGTGCGGCATCTCCGCGCAAACCGCGGCGCCTTCCTCGTTGGCGGCACCGGCATCGGTGGCACCCCTGCGTCGTACGCTCGACAGCATCGCCGATGCGCATCGTGGAGTCGTGGGGTACAGCATCACCAACCTCGAAACGGGCGAGCATCTCGAGCGGCACGGTGACGAGCCGTTCTCGACGGCGTCGCTGATCAAGGTGCCGGTGCTGGTGGCGCTCTTCGATCTCGCCGAGCAAAAGCAGCTGAGCCTCGATGATCCCGTGCTGCTTACCGACATTGACAAGGTGGGCGGCGCCGGCCAGCTGCAATTTCTCCGTACGCCGACCTCCCTGCGCCTCTGGGATGTGGCGTGGCTCATGAGCACGCTGAGCGACAACACGGCAACCAATCTCGTGCTCGACCGCATCAAGATCCGTCGCGTGTGGCAGAAAATGGAAGCGCTGGGGCTTCCGCGTACGAAGGTGCACTCCGGGAGCATGACGCGTATTGCCAGCATCGCACCGGACAGCTCGGCCAAGTACGGGCTCGGCGTGACCACGGCCAACGAAATGGCGCAGCTTTTCACGCTGATGACGCAGGGCAAGGCGGTCAGCCCCACCGCCGACAGCACCATGCTGTGGATTCTCGAACACAACGAGGACGACAGCAAGCTGATGCGCTTCAATTACGGCGTGCGCGCGGCGCACAAGACCGGTGACGTGGACCGGTCGCGTACCGACTGCGGGGTGCTCTATCTGCCGGCTCGGGTCGTGGCGTGCGTGCTCACGAAGGACAACGCGGATACCCGCTATTGGACCGACTCCGAAGGCAACGCCGTGATCGCGCAGATCGGTCGGGCGATTACGACATTCTGGAAACGCTGAGCGGTTCGTACCGTCCAGCGTTGGCGCGGTGCGGGCCGGGCGCCTACTGCGGGACGACCTGCGAGTACATCTGGCTCTGGCCGAGTGAGCCGTTGGCGGTCTGCACGACGTCGAGACGGGCCACGGTGCCCGAGCCCATCTGTACGGCCGGGCTGTACCAGGTGTATCGCCCCCCCACGGAGCGGACCAGCACCACGAGCATGTTGCCTGCCTGTAGTTCGCTTACGGGGACCTTGAGGGTCGCCGTCGCGTTACCGGTCACGGTGCCCAGCCGTCGCCCCGCCGTCGAACCAGAGCGTACGGCGTACACGTTCACGTCGTAGAACCCGCGGTTGTTGGCCAGGAGCAGGACGGTGGGCTGGGAGGTCCCCGACAACGCCTTGCTGACGCAGCCAGCGCTACCGGTAAGGCTACCGGCCAACAGCACCAGCGCGGTACGACGCGACATCTCGCGGAAGGTCGGCATGAGCGGCGTGGTCAGGGAGCGAGCTGGTCGATCATCGGTTGGGTGATGAGCACCGTACCCTTCTCGGTACGACGGAAACGCTGGGCATCCACGTGCGGATCCTCGCCGACGACGAGGCCCGCCGGAATGCGTACCCCACGATCCACCACGACGTTCGGAAGTCGTGCGCCTCGTCCCACGTCCACGTCCGGTTGCAGCACCGCCCCGTCCAAATGGGTGTACGAGTGCACCCACGCGTTGGTGAACCGCAGCGAGCGGAATATGCCGGCTCCCGACACGATACAGCCGCGGGACACCAGGGAGTCGAGCGCAAATCCGCATCGTCCCTCGTCGGCATGCACGAACGTGGCCGGCGGCGTGATCTCCGCATACGTCCAGATGGGCCACTCGTGGTCGCACAGATCGAGCCCCGGCAGCACCGACGTGAGGTCGATGTTCGCCTCCCAGTACGCGTCAATGGTGCCGGCGTCATGCGGGTCCTTCTCCAGCAACGGGGAGCAACGGAACATGGATCAATGGCACGCATCTCATTTTGCGTTGCGTGCACGGCTTGCGTAAGGGAGGGGCATGAACGTGCTCTTCGCGGCGGCTCGTCGGGCACGCGTAGGTACTGACCCTCCCACGGCGGCGGGTCGAAGTGAACGACTTCCTGTCTCCGACAAGCCGTCTATCCCAGCTCGTGTGACAGCAACGCCCTCGTCGCGGCGTGACTCGGGCGCTCGAGGACCTCACGTGACGTCCCGAACTCCACGATCTCTCCCGCTGCCATCACAGCCACCTCGTCGGCCACGGCGTTCGCGAACGCGACGTCGTGCGTGGTGACGAGCAGCGTGCGCCCCGCGGCGGCGAGGGCCCGCAACGTTTCGGCCAAGGTGCTCCGCCGCGCGGGGTCGAGGGCGGCCGTGGGTTCGTCCATGAGCAGCAGCGGCGGGTCGAGTGCGAGCGCCCGGGCAATGGCCACCCGCTGCGCTTCGCCGCCTGAAATCTGCGCGGGATACGCATTGCGCCGGTGCGCCACGCCCAGCGACTCGAGCAGGTCGTCGGCGACACGCGCGGCCTGCCGCGGTGTCGTGCCGGCGGCATGGATGGGTGCGAGCGTCACGTTGTCGTGCACCGTGAGATGCGGGAACAGCGCGTGCTGCTGGAAGACCATCCCCACCTTGCGGCGGAACTGCCGGAGCGCCGATTCCGTGGGCACGGGCCCCGGATGCAGCGATACGCCGTCCACGCGGATGGTACCGGCATCAAACGCCTCGAGGGCCACGACGCTGCGCAGTACGGTGCTCTTGCCCACGCCCGACACCCCCATGAGGGCGCAGATGCGACCCGCCGGCAGGGCCAGCGCAATGCCGCGCAGCACCTCTCGGGGTTCGCCCTGCTGACGCCGCGTAAGCCGCAGCGCGTCGATGTGCAGCACCGGAGCCGGCAGCAGTGTCGGTTCAGACATGCCAACGTGCCTCGAGACGACGGGCCAGACGCGACAGCGGTAGCGACATGGCGAGGTAGAGGATCGCGCACAGCACGCCAGGCACGAACCAGCTGCCCACGTTCGTCGCGTAGATGGCGGTTTGCTTGGTGAGCTCCACCACCGTGATCACGCTCACCAGCGACGAATCCTTCAGCAGCGCCACGAAATCATTGGTCATCGGCGCCAGCGCCAGGCGGAAGGCCTGCGGACCACGCACCAGCCGGAACGCCTGCCACTCGCTCAGCCCCAGCGTCCGTGCCGCCTCGAGCTGCATGCGCGGAATGGCCTGCAGAGCACTGCGATAGATCTCCGACTCGTAGGCCGCGTAATTGAGGCCGAGTCCGATGATGGCGGCGAGCAGCGCGGGGAGCCGGACCACGGCGCTCAGCCCGTAGTAGAGTACGAAGAGCTGTAGCAACACCGGCGTGCCGCGGACCACCTCCACGTACGTACTGAGGAGCGACCGGGCCACACGGCCGCCGTACACGCGACCGGCGGCGATGGCGCCGCCCAGCAGCACGGCCAGCATCATCGCCGCCACAGAGACGCCAGCGGTGATGGCCGCGGCGCGCAGCAGGGCCGGCAGATAGGCCGTGATCGCGCTCGTGGAGCGAACGGCGGCCGGGGTGGTACCCGCAGCGGCGGCGGGTGCGCCGGCATTTGCGCCAAGCGCTGCGAGCAGCCGCTGTTGATGGGCTGCCTGCTGCGCGTCCCATACCCCCCAGCGTTTGAAGATCGCCGCCAGTGTGCCGTCACGCAGACGCGCGGCCAGGATGGCGTCCACCGAGTCGCGGAGCGAGGCCCGCTCGGCCGCGAACACTGCTACGTACGCGCCGCGTGCGATCGCCTCCGGCTGAATGACGAAGGCGTCGGTGGCGCCACCCGACGCGCGCCGCAGACGCTCGAGGGCGCGTTCGGCGATGACGTGGTCGAGCAGCACGGCGTCCACCCGACCGTCCACGAGATCCGTGTACGGATGCACGTCGTCGTCGTAGGACACCGGCACGATGCCGTCGCGTGTTTGGGCCTCGAGCAGCAGTCGGTACGCCATCGTGGATCCCAGCGTGGCCACCCGTTTGCCCGCCAGCCCGGCGAGCGTGCGGTAGCGGTCGCGGTCGCCCGCCCGCACGGCCAGTACCTCGCGGAATTCGAAGTACGGCAGGCTCACGGCGTAGCGGGCCCGGAGTTCCGGCCGGTCCTCGACCCCCGAGACGCCCACGTCGAAGTCTCCCCGCGCCACCGACTGCACGATGGAGGCCCACGCCACCTGACTGAACTGCGGCGTGCGGTCCAGCCCGGTGGCCACGGCCTCGACGATCTCCACGTCGAAGCCGCGCAGCTTCGCGGGATCGGTGGGGTCGGCTTCCACGAACGGGGCGCCCCCTTCGGCGTCCCCGCCCCACCGCAACAGCTGCCGCGGTGACGACTGGCGGTCGGCCGGCGGGGCATCGGTTGGCGATGGCGGCGACTCTGGCGCCGCGCACGCCGCCAGCACCAGTACCCCGGCCACCAGTCTGCGAAGCCGCCGCGTACGCTCAGTCACCGAGTCGGCGATCGCCCACGAGGTACCCCTGCACGTAGTCCCGCACGGCGTCGGCCAGCGGCGTGACCGCCGCTGTGTACCCCGTGGCGCGGAGCTTCGCGATCTCGGCCTGCGTGTGGTACTGGTATTTCGCGCGGATGCTCTCGGGCATGTCGATGAAATCGATCTGCGGGGCACGGCCCATCGCCGAGAACAGCGCACCCGTCAGCTCGAGCCACGTGTGCGCCGCGCCGCTGCCGATGTTGTAGAGGCCGCCGGCCTGCGGCGTCATGGCCAGATGCAGGGTCATGGCGACGGCATCCTTCACGTAGAGGAAGTCGCGTCGCTGCTCGCCGTCCCGGAAGTCGGGGCGGTGCGACCGGAAGAGTTGCACGCGTCCCGTGTCCTCGATCTGTCCGTACGCCTTGTGGACCAGCGACCGCATCTCGCCTTTGTGCGCTTCGTTGGGGCCGTAGACGTTGAAGTACTTGAGCCCCACCACGTTGGGGAGCACGCCCATGGCCGCGGCATACTGGTCGAACAACTGCTTCGAGTAGCCGTAGGCGTTGAGGGGGCGGAGCCGGGTGAGTGCGACCGTGGTGTCATCCCTGTCGACCATACCG
>SXGQ01197550.1_pt1 | contig 17715 bp, 26 predicted proteins | sample 3178371 | NCBI WGS metagenome assembly SXGQ01 (sample SAMN11356859, study PRJNA531348) | freshwater metagenome | isolation source: freshwater sample F1-20 | place: China: Fuxian Lake, Yuxi | collected 2017-12-25 | reverse complement strand
GGGCGTTTCTTGGCAACATTTTGTCTTCAGAGCTTCAGTTTAGTGCAAACGGAGTTGCTTCTTATGCGGGCATAAATAGCAGCGGCGTTAAAGCACTAGGTTTCTCAATCACCTCTAATATGGCAGGCGTTGCTGACACCTTCTTCACCCGCCGCGCCGCAGCCAATCTCCGCCTTGGCGCTGCTGACGCTGCCGCACCCGTAGCACAGACGCTCTCCGTGCAGTCGGTTGTCGCTGGCACTAGCAACACCGCTGGCACGAACCTCACCATCACTGGCAGCCAAGGCACTGGCACTGGCGCTGGCGGCAGCATCATCTTCCAAGTCGCCCCGGCTGGCAGCACTGGCACGGCGCAGAATGCTCTGTCTACGGCACTGACGATTGATAGCACGCGGCTGCTTACTACCGCTGGAAATTTACAAATCGCCAACAACGGTGTCTATATTGAAGGTACGGCAGTAGGGACTGTGCGCGTGCCGGGGGTTGGTGGGTATTTTGGCTTTACGACAAACACCTCCTCAACATCAGCCTCAACTATAGACGTTCTTCTCTACCGTGACGCCGCCAACACCCTCGCGCTGCGGAATGGTGTGAACGCGCAGGCGTTCCGGGTTTACAATACCTATACCAGCGACACAAATTACGAAAGTGGCCGTCTGCAATGGGTAGGTAATGAATGGCGCATTGGTCCTGAAACAGTAGGCGGGTCGCTTCGCTCAATGGGCCTGTACATTGGCAATACCCGCTACCAAATCATCGGCTCCAATTTCAACCAGTTCGACCAAAGCGTCTACATGAATGGGGCAAACATTGTCACGGACACAACGACTGGATTTAAGATTGGCACTGGTGCAACACAGAAGATTGGCTTCTGGAATGCCACGCCTATCGCGCAGCCAACCACGGCTGTAGCAGCCGCTACTGTCGCGGCCACAGGCACGGGCGATGTGGTCGCTGCCAGCACCACATTTGACGGCTACACAATCCCACAAATTGTGAAGGCGATCCGCAACGCTGGCCTACTTGCTTAATCAGGAGAACCCATGATCACCCTCACCCTAGACCAGAACGAACTACAGGCCCTCGCGGGGCTGCTTGATGCAGGCGTAAAGGCCACCGGGCTTCAGTCCGTGAAGCTTGCCGCAAGCCTGCTCACCAAGCTGGAAGCCGCAGTGGCTGAAGCAAATCTTGAACAGAAGGAGACTGAATAATGGCCCTTGTCAATTACGGGGTTGTCAGCCCCTCTCTCACGCTCACGGTGCAGATGGAACTATCTGACGCCGACAGCGAGCGCATCGTGGCATATCTGATGGCCGCAACGTCCTACGGCACCGTGACTGAGAACATCCAGAGCGAAATCCCGAACCCGGCATGGTCGCCGGATCAGCCCGATCCGCTGGACCCGCCTGAGTTTATTCAGGTGCAGGAATGGGTCACACGCGCCGCCACCCCGGAAGAGGCCGTCACGGCCTACGCCGAAAGCGTGATGAACAGCATCCTCCAGCAGGCCTACCAGTGGGACCAGCAGCAGGCCGCAGCAGAAGCTGCCGCTAATGTGCCGCCGATCACGCCGATCCAACCGCCGGCGCCTGTGCCGCCCACACCTTGACACCACAACCGTAACGTAAGATAATGACCAAAACCCTACTGGCAGGGCACGCCAGGAACCGAAAGGTGACTAGATGACCGAGAACGAACTAGCGGGTGCGCCCGCGCCGGAACAGGCCCCCACGGCTGAACCTGTTGCCGCTACAGATACACCGCCGGAACCGACGCCAACGGAAGCATCCAAGACCTTCACGCAGGAAGAACTGGACGCAATCGTCGGCAAACGTCTCGCAAGAGAACAACGGAAATGGGAGCGCGAGCAGGCGCAGAAAGCCAAGTCCCAGCCCGTTCCGACGGAACCGCTGAAAGCTGACGACTTCGCAGATGCACCATCCTACGCCGACGCCCTTGCCGAACGCAAAGCCCAGGAACTCTTGGCGAAGCGCGACGCAGAGGCTGAACGCCAGGCTACGCTTGATGCCTATCACGACCGTGAAGAGGAAGCGCGGAACAAGTACGACGACTTTGAACAGGTCGCGTACAACCCCAAGCTACCCGTCACGGAAACGATGGCGCAGACCATTCAGGCTTCGGATAACGGTCCCGATGTAATCTATTACCTCGGTTCCAACCCCAAGGAAGCTGAACGGATTGCGCGTCTCTCACCGCTCTTGCAGGCACGGGAAATCGGAAAGATTGAGGCCAATCTCGGCTCCAATCCACCGGCCAAGAAAACTTCCACCGCCCCGGCACCGATTGCTCCGGTCACGGCCCGCACCTCTGGTGCGCCTGCATACGACACCACCGACCCACGGTCTGTAAAGGCCATGTCAACGTCGGATTGGATCGAAGCGGAACGGCTGCGCCAGATCAAGAAGTACGAGGCTCAACGTCGTAAATAACTTAAGGAAATCAAAGACATGGCTAACAGCCTTCTTACGATTGACATGATCACCCGCAAGGCGCTGGAGATTCTGGAAAACAACTTGGTGATTACTCGCAACGTGAACCGTCAGTAAACATTTGTCTAGCTGACGTTAAACCCCGTTAAATGCTGGAAACTCCTTATAGCATTCCGCACCACAGCGTAGCTGGTAACGGCAAGCGCGACGGTCTGAAAAGCGAAATGATTGGACAATCAGCAGCCAAGCATCGTATAGTTTACGTTACTACGATGAAGGTTCAACGACTAGCCGGTAACGGCGTAGGGCCAAGTGGCTCGAAATGCGGGGCAAGCATGAGGCAGACATTGGAAGAGCGGTTTTTTGCTAAGATTGCAAAAAACGAAAACGGATGCCACGAATGGACCGGACACATAATGCCTAACGGCTACGGACAAATGCACAAGGACGGCAAGACGGCTTACGCGCATCGCGTAGCTTACGAGCTTGCTTTCGGTGCTGTTGCCGGGTTTGTGCTCCACCACTGTGATAACCGTAAATGCGTAAACCCTGAGCACCTGTTTGTCGGCACTCACGACGACAACATGCAGGATATGGTCGCAAAATCGCGGCACGCATTTGGGGACAAAAACGGCAGACGCAAGTTGTCTGCCGAACAGGTCCGCAGTATTCGCTCTGAAATTGGTCTGCACCGGGAAATTGCGGCTAAATACGGCGTTACACCTTCTTTGGTGTCTATGATCCGTAGCGGCCGGATTTGGCGGGATGTTTGAAGATATAGTCTGGTCCTCAGCGAGAGTTGAGGCTGCGAAAGCGGGCGCTGACCTAACGAGCAGCGTTGAACAAAACGATGATGATAGTTTCGCTGTCGAAGGCGCCAAGATTGGTTCGACCCTCCGCATCCGTCTGCCCGACCGCGCTCTGGTCACCGACGGTGCCGCCCTTCAGGTTCAGGACGACAACGAGCAGTTCACCACGCTCGCCGTCAACAACCAGAAGCACATCGGCGTGAACTTCACGTCGGCCGAACTGACCATGCAGCTTGACGATTTCGCGGATCGTGTTCTGAAGCCGCGTATTTCGCAGCTTGCATCGTCCATCGACGCTGACGTTGCCAACTCCTACAAGGGCATCTTCTCGTCCGTCGGCACCCCCGGCACGACCCCGGCCACTTCGCTCGTCCTGCTCCAGGGCCAGCAGAAGCTGAACGAGTACGCCGCCATGATGCCGAACCGCTACGCGACCGTTAACCCGGCCGCCAACGCTGGTCTGGTCGAAGGCATGAAGGGCCTCTTCAACCCCGTCGATACCATCTCGCGCCAGTTCAAGGCCGGTATGATGGGTGAAGGCGTCCTCGGCTACGACGAAATCAACATGTCGCAGTCGATCAAGCTGCACACCACGGGCACCCGCGCAGCCACGGGCGCCACGGTCAACGGCAACGCCTCGGAAGGTGCGACGACCATCACCCTCGCCAGCGCCGGTAACGCGCTGACGTTTACGGTGGGCGACGTATTCACCGTGGCCGACTGCTTCTCCGTGAACCCGCAGACCCGCGAAAGCACGGGTTCGCTCCAGCAGTTCACCGTGACGGCAGCCAACACCTCGTCTGCTGGCGGCGCTGTGACGCTGGCTGTCTCGCCGGCGCTCTACTCGCCGACGAACGCTCTCGCCTCCGTCTCCACCCTCACCATCACTGGTAAGGCCGTGACGTTCATCGGCGCAGCTTCGACCTCCTACCCGCAGAACCTGATCTACCACAAGGACGCTATCTCGTTCGCTACGGCCGATCTTCTTCTGCCGCAGGGTGTCGATATGGCTTCCCGCCAGGTTCACAATGGCATCTCGATGCGAATTGTGCGCCAGTACGACATTAACAACGATAGACTACCCTGTCGCATCGATGTACTTTATGGTTATTCAGTGATCAGGCCTCAAATGGCTGCGCGTCTCTGGGGTTAACAGGTTAAAAATAGGAGAATATGACAATGGCTATCCCTAACGGTGCTGGCGGTTATCAGGTCGGCGACGGCAACCTGAATGATCCGCTTATCGACGCCCTTCCCGAACCCGTCTCGGTCACGACAGCGGCGACGCTGACCCCGGCGCAGGTTCTGAACGGCCTGATCATCGCAAACAGCGGCATCACCGCTGCTTCCGTGACCTACACGCTGCCGACCGTTGCCGAGCTGGAAGCGGTCCTCACCAACTCGGACAAGACGGGCACGTCGTTTACGTTCCGCGTGGTGAACATCGGCACCTCCTCGGCTACCGCTATCATCGCGGCCGGCACGGGCTGGACGATCACGGGCTCGCTGACGATGACGATCCCCGTGACGACCGGCGCGACGCTGGTCGCCCGCAAGTCGTCTTCGCCGGGCGCCACAAGCGCCTGGACGCTCTACCGCGTCAATTGACAAACAGGCGGGCGGTCTTCGGGCCGCCCGTCTCCCCTTTTGGAGGAACAATGGCGACTATTTACCTGTCCCACCCCAAGCATGGCGTCAAGATCGCCACGATGGAGATGGAGGCGCAGTACGACGAGATGAACGGCTGGAGCCGTTTTGACCCAGAAGAGCAGTTGATCGACGCGCCGGAACCCGTTAACGTAATGCCGGAACCCCGGCGCCGTGGTCGGCCCCGGCTAGAGGTGAGCGAGTGACATGACAACGGCGGGCGACCTGATAAATGGCTCTCTGCGCCTTTTAGGCGTTCTGGCAGAGGGCGAAACGCCGTCGTCTGAGACAGCGCAAGACGCGCTTGTCGCCATGAACCAGATGATACAGTCGTGGGACGCGGAACGGCTTGCGGTGTTCTCGACACAGGACCAAGTCGTTACGTGGCCCGCCAGCACGCGGTCGCGCACGCTGGGGCCTACGGGCGACATTGTTGGTAACCGCCCCGTCCTGATTGACGACAGCACCTACTTCCGCGACCCGACCAACGGCATCTCGTTTGGTCTGAAACTCATCAATCAACAGCAGTACAACGGCATTGCCGTCAAGACCGTGACCAGCACCTATCCGCAGGTGCTGTGGGTCAACATGACGTACCCCGACGTTGAGATGTACGTGTATCCGGTGCCTACCAAGGATCTGGAGTTCCATATCGTGTCGGTGGAGACGTTGAGCCAGCCAGCCAACCTGGCAACCGACATGGCTTTCCCGCCGGGCTATCTGCGTTGTTTCCGTTACAATCTGGCCTGCGAACTGGCCCCGGAGTTCGGCGTGGAGCCGTCCCGTCAGGTGCAGCGCATTGCCATGACGTCCAAGCGCAACCTCAAGCGCATCAACAACCCCGACGACATCATGGCGCTTCCGTATAGCCTTGTCGCCACACGTCAACGCTTTAATATCTACGCCGGAAATTTTTAGTGAAATCAAATGTTTACACAGTACAAGCAGCATGAAGTTTACGTTTAGCAATCAAATAGGCTTCGTGCGCTTCCTCGGGGGTTTCAAAATCCCCGAGCCAACGCGTCTTTCTTTTGTGCGTTATGTTTGCGCGCCATTTACGTTGGAAAAAAATAACGCCCATAAATCCGGATTTGTTGCGTTTATTTGGCTTTCTAATGTTTTGAGAATTTCCAGTTTCGTTCACTACACGAAGATTAACAAATCGGTTGTCGTGTTTGACGCCGTTGATGTGGTCAATCAAACCGTCAGGCCACTCGCCGGTCACGTAAAGCCAAGCCAATCTATGGGCCTTGTACACCTTGCCTTTTATGCCTATCGTGCAGTAGCCAATGCGCTTCTCTACGCAACCCGCAACTGTGCCTGCTTTAACACTGCGCGCGGCGTCTATGCGCCACGTAAACACCCCCGTGTCCGGATCGTAATGGATTGCCTCGCGCAAACTACCAACCGATATGTTCAAAGTACGTCTCCAGTAAGTTTACTGAACATATACCCTAAAACTATTAAAGGTCAAGTCTGATGGCCGACACAAAAATCTCCCAACTTCCTGCGGCTACGACCCCCTTGTCAGGGGCCGAACTTGTGCCTCTGGTGCAGAGCGGTGCTACCGTTCAGACACCAACCAACGAGATCAGCAAACTCACTGCGGCGACGGCCAACACCTTTACGGCTGCGCAAACAATTTCTACGGGCGCGTCTCAGGCGTTGCTTTCGTTTACTGCCAACGCGGGCGTGTCAAAAACTATCCAATTCATTACGGGCGCAAATAGTCGTTGGGTTGTTTCCTCTGAAAGCACCGCCGAAAGTGGGGCCAACGCTGGCTCTAATTTTATCATCAACAACTACAACGATGCTGGTGCATACCTAAGCACTCCATTTCAGATCACCCGCAGCACAGGCAACGTAGGTATTGGCGTTACTCCGACCGCCAAACTACATGTTCTTGACTTTTTTGACGGCAACAAAACCATATGCTCGTTCAATAATATTAGCAACGTATCAACAGCTACGGCTGCGTCTATTGATCTTGTAGCGGACCAGTCGTGGGTTCGGTTCACCACTACGCGCGATGGCGTTGGTACAAGCGCGGCACTCACCATTTCACCAACTGTTGCTGGAACTCCGACTGACCGCCTTCGCATTGATACCAGCGGCAACATCCTTAACGTCTCCTCCGGTGGCCTCGGCTACGGCACGGGGTCTGGTGGCACGGTTACGCAGGTCACCAACAAGGCGACCGCAGTAACGCTGAACAAGACCAACGGGCAAATCGTCACAAGCAACGGGGCACTTGCCAACAACATCACGGTTGTGTTTGCTGTTTTTAACAGTACCGTGGCCGCTACCGACACGATTGTTCTCAACATCAAAAGCGGCGGTAGTGGTAGCACACAGTCTGCTTACTTTTGCTGGGTGGACGCTGTTGCTGCTGGTCAATTTAATGTCTGCATCAGAAACATTTCTGGCGGAACTCTCTCGGAAGCCCTCACGCTGAACTTCGCAGTCATCAAGGCGGTGACTTCGTAATGAACTGCCCGCTCCCGCGCTACTATCTCTGCCATGCGGTGATTGCGCTGATAATCGCCGCAGTCCTGTGGTGGCCTCTTGGCCTCACCGCTGGCCTTGCAACGGGCGTGGTCTTCTACGCGGGGCGTGAATACACACAATGGGAAAGCGGCTTGCCCTTCGATTGGAAGGGCATTGCCGCACCCCTCGCAGCCTGTCTTGTGGTTTTTGGTATCTACCTCTATGCGCGGTGACAAGTAACATGCAAACGCCGATCCTGGGTTCTTCTTATGTGGCCCGCAGCGTCAACGCTGCGGACAGCCGCATGGTGAACCTGTTCCCAGAGGTCGTACCGGAAGGCGGCAAGCAGGCCGCGTTCCTGAGCCGGGCGCCGGGCTTGCGTTTTCTTGCGACCATCGGCCCTGGGCCTATCCGTGGCCTGTGGTCGCCGCAGATCACCGGGTCGGACGCTTACGTCGTCTCTGGCCCCAACTTCTACCGCATCACGACCAGCTACACGGCCACGCTGGTTGGCACTGTGGGCGGCACCGGCCCCGTGTCCATTTCTGACAATGGCACGCAGATATTCATCGCCACCAACCCCGACGGCTACATCTATAACATGAGCACGTTGGCCTTCGCCCAGATCACCGACCCGGACTTCCCCGGCGCGGCTACCGTCGGTTATCTTGACGGATATTTCGTCTTCAACGAGCCCGACACGCAAAAGGTCTGGGTGACAAGCCTTCTGGACGGCACCAGCGTTGATCCGCTGGATTTCGCCAGCACGGAAGGCGCGCCGGACCAACTTATCAGCGTCAACGTCGATCACCGCGAAGCCTGGCTGTTCGGCACGTCTTCGGTTGAGGTGTGGTATAACGCTGGCACGTCCGACTTCCCGCTACAGCGCATTCAGGGCGCGTTCAACGAGTTGGGCTGCGCGGCCGTCTATTCCGTCGTCAAACTGGACAACACGCTGTTTTGGCTGGGCGCCGACGCACGCGGGCGCGGCGTCATCTATCGTGCTGAAGGCTATCGCGGCGTCCGCATCTCGACCCACGCCATCGAGCACGCCATCCAGAACTATTCCACCATCTCGGACGCCGTTGGCTATTCTTACCAACAAGAAGGCCACAAATTCTACGTCCTTACGTTCCCGTCCGCTGACGCGACGTGGGTCTACGACGCGACCACGGGCGCGTGGCATGAGCGCGCCGGCTGGCGGAACGGCCATTTGACCCGGCACAGGTCCAACTGCCAGATGAACTTCAACAACGAAGTCATCGTCGGCGATTACGAGAACAACAACATCTACGCTTTTGACCTTAACGTGTACCGCGACTACTCCTACGTGCAGAAGTGGATACGGTCGTGGCGCGCGTTGCCGACGGGCACCAACACGCTCCGGCGTACGGTGCAGCATTCGCTTCAGCTTGACTGCGAGAGCGGCGTTGGCCTTGACGGCAGCCCCGACATGCTGGACGCGCAGAACATCACGACGGAAACGGACGACTTGTTGATCACCGAGGCGGGCGTCTACATCGTCACCGACGCGGAGGGTCTGGTCAGCCAAGGTGTGGACCCGCAGGTCATGCTGCGCTGGTCGGACGACGGCGGCCACACTTGGTCGCGCGAACACTGGACCTCGATGGGGGCTATTGGCCGTTACGGTCAGCGCGTCTTCTGGCGTCGTCTGGGCATGTCGCTCAAGTTGCGCGACCGTGTGTACGAGATTTCCGGTACGGATCCGGTCAAGATAACAATCATGGGCGCGGAGCTTCTTCTCGATGGCACTGCTTCCTAGCGTTACCCAAATCCCGGCGCAGCGCGTGCCGCTCAACGAGCGCCCGCAGCCGCCCGAATACGTGTCACGCGAGTGGTATCGCTTTCTTGACAGCCTGCACACGTACATCCCGACGCCGGTCACGTTCGTGCCAACCTTGACGTCCGTCACAAACGTGACGTCGGTCACCGCTGGTACGTGTTTTTACAACCAGATGGGCACCACCATCACGGTAACCGGCAGCGTGACCCTTGACCCCGCGGCGACCGGGAACACGGTGTTCCAGATGGACCCTCCGGTTCTGGACGGGCTGTCGGTTTCCCAGGCTGCGGGCATGTTTATCACCACGACGGCGGGTGCGTCCGACGTGGGGTCCGTCACCGTTGCGTCCAACAAACTCCAGTTTCGCCTTAACGCTGTGAGCGCAGCGTCCGCCGTTTACGTTTTCCATGTCAACTACCAGATTGTGTAACAGTCTGCTTTACGTTAGGTTTGCCACATGAGCGTGACCCTCTCCCCCCTTGCTGGCGCTGCGGCCCAGTTCTTTGACGATAACGGCGACCCGCTTACGGGCGGCAAGCTGTATACTTACGCTGCGGGCACGACGACGCCTAAAGCGACGTATACCGATTACACCGGCTCGCAGGCGCACGCCAACCCGATCATCTTGGACGCCGCCGGCCGAACGCCGTCAGAAGTTTGGTTGACCTTTGGCGATGCTTACAAGTTCATCCTGAAGGACAGCAACGACACGCTGGTCGGCACGTTCGATAACATCGAGGGCATTCCGCCCTTCTACACGGCCCGCGCCTGGGTGGTGTTCAACGGCACGTCGGGGGCCATAACATCCAACCTGAACGTGAACAGCGTCGTCAGGAACGCGACGGGCAACTACACGATCACCTTTACCTCTGGCATCCTCGCCAACGCCAACTACGCCGTAAGCGGCTCGGCGCTAGGCACGACCAGCGTCGCCCCGTTCGTATTTGCCGACAACACGACGGCCCCCACCGCCGTGACGCTGCGCGTGCAGGTGCTGTCGCTCACTTGGCCGTCTGCATCGCCGGCCACGGCGGCCTACGACAGCACCCGCGTCAGCATCGCGGTGTTCGGGTGACGTAATGGATGAGGCCGCGCAATCCCTGATTGTCCACTTTGAGAACCTGGACCTGCCGCCCGAAGCGGCTGGCTGGCTCATGGACATCTGGCGCATGATCCAGATGCTGGACGACGTGGCGGACGGTGACCCGGTGACCCGGCCGGACCTCGACGCGGTCATCTGGTCCTCGCTGATCAGCATGCCAGCCAATCCGTTCTACCTCGCCAATATTCAGGCTTTGCAGACCGGGCTGGCGCTGCTGGTGATGAAGTGGAAGGCGTCGGACGACGCCGAGCGCGCCGGTCAGGCGGACGCCCGGTCCTTCATCTGGCGGGCCGGGTATTATGATTTGGTGCTATTAGTTGTCCTTTTGACGAAGGGGCACGCAACTGCTATGAAAGACGCCGTAAAGGTCATGCACTTGTACGGCGAAACGCTGCACGAATACCTGAAGGAGTTTATGCCATGCCGGGACCAGTAGCTGCGATTGCCGGCTCTGCGATTGTGGGCGCGGGAGCCAGCCTTTTCGGTTCAAGCCAAGCATCCAAGTCTGCGGACAAGGCCGCCAAACAGCAAAAAAAGGCGGCTAAAATTGCAGCGGCGCAGCAGAAAGCCGCGTTGGAGCGTCAGATTGGTCTTCAGGAACCCTTCCGGCAGGTCGGCGTCAATGCGTTGGCACAATACCCCAAGGCGGCTGAGTATACGCCGTTTGGCATGCCGCAGTTCCAGGCTGATCCGGGGTACAACTTCCGCATGGCCGAAGGCATGAAGGCGCTGGAGCGCTCTGCCTCCGCGCGAGGTCTGCTTCAGTCGGGCGGCACGCTCAAGGGCATTCAGCAGTACGGCCAGAACCTTGCCAGCGACGAATACCAAAACGCCTTTCAACGATACCTGACTGAGCGCCAAGCCAAGCTGTCTCCCTTGGAATACCAGATTGGACTTGGGCAGGCGGCGGCTTCTGGGCAGGCGGCAAACGTCGGCACGACAGCTAACAGCATTAGCGAACTGACGCAGGCACTCGGCAACATCGGTGCCCAGCGCGCGGTGGCGCAGGGCAATATCGCGGCCTCTACGGCAAGCAACATTGGCAACGCCTTCTCGCAAGGTGCAGGCGCGTATGGGGATTACATGGCCGCGCAACCGTACATGAACTATCTTCGGTCCATCACGCCGTCTATTGCTGGCGGAACTACAACCGGGTTAGGTTACGCTGCGCCCGCTGGCTACTCACAACCCGTTCTTTAATAGGTGATCCATGCCAATTGATCCAAGCATTATCGGCAACGTCATGGCCCCGCAAGCGGTGCAGATGCCGGACGTGAACGCCATGATGCGGACCCAGACACAGGGCATGGAGAACATTTACCAGATTGAAGCCGCGCGGGAAGCACAGGCTAAAGAAGACGCAAAGGCACAGGAAGCCGAGGCTATAAAGGCGCTATCGCCGGCAATTGCGGCGGCTTTTGAAGACCCTAGCGACGCCGGTCTGGACGCGGCGTTCAGTTTGGTGCCAGAGGCGTTTGGTGCGGCGGCCGACGAGCAGTTGACGCAGTTGCGCGCCATCCCCGACATCAACCGTCGCAAGGCCGTGATCCGCAGTGCCCTGCTACAGGACGATTATGGCCGCGCGTTGCTGGCCCAGCTTGAGCCCACCGCCAACATGCGGCTTCAGGAAGCGACGGCTGGCCGCCGCGCGGCGCTGGATGAGCGTCGTTTGACGCTAGATGAGGCCAAGCTGAACCAGCCCGAAACGATGACGCCGTACCAGCAAGCGCAGATCGATTTGGAAAAAGCTAAACTGGAAGAAACTAAGACCAAGGAGACCGCCGAAGAGGTCAAGAAGCGCCTGTCCGAAGAAAAGCGTGACAAGGACATTGCGTTTGCAATCAAGGAAGTTGAAGCGGCAGCGGCTAAGGATGGCTTGCTTGACGATGCGACCAGCAGCTATTTTGGCAATGCTGTTGACGCCGCCCTGCAAACATTTGGCATCGGTACTCCGGGCGCTATTGCCAACGCCAAGATGAAACCGATTGCCGATCTGGTGCTAAAGTTGGTCCCGCGTTTCGAAGGTCCGCAGTCCGACAAGGATACGCAGTCATATAAGGACGCGGCGGGCGACTTGGCGAACCCCAACGTGCCAGCCAGCGTCAAGAAGGCGGCGGCCACACAGATTGTCGGATTGCTTAAGAAATACTCTGGTCAATTTGAGTACACGGGCGGCGAAGACACTGGTGGCGGTGAGGACGTTGATACGAACAACCCGCTGTTGAGCGACGGGGAATAATAATGGCTGATCTGCGCGCTCTTACTCAAGACCCGAACTATGTGAAGGCTAATCCCGCCACCAAGCGGGCGATTTTTGATAAGTACGCGCCGGCCGACCCGAACTACGCCAAGGCCAGCCCGGCGACCCAAAAGGCTATTCGCCAGAAGTTTGGCATTGAGCCCATCGCGGCAGCACCGAAAGCCGCTGCCCCGGCGCCTGCGGCTCCCCCTCCTGAGAGTTTTGTAGGGCAAGTGCTGGGCGGCGCGGCGTCAACTATGGATATTATGTCAGATGCAGCGCTAGGCTCTGCGCAGTGGCTGTCTTACCCGTTCCGCCGCGCGGCAGGCATTGCGACCGGCGAGACGGCCGAGGACATTCAGGCAAGCCAAGAGCGCGTGCAGAACACGCTTGGGTCGCCACTGGCAAAAGTTAATCCTGCGGGTGCAGAACGCCCGTCATACCAAAACAATTTGCTGCGCCAGACGCTGACCTACATCGGCGAAAACATCGACAAAGGCGCTGACGTTCTTGCGGCCGAAACAGGACTGCCAAAAGCCGACGTCATGAACATGATGCAGTCGGTCATGGCCGTGGTGCCGGTCAAGGTGCCCGGCGGCAAGACCATCAGCAAGGTGACGCGCGGCGCGGTCAGCAAGGTGCAGGACATCATCGACCCCCGCGCCAAGTTCTACATGGACGTGGCCGAAGGGCGCGGGCCAGAACTGGTCGCCGCTGCCCGACGCCCCGAGGCCGAGATCATCCCCGGCGTCCGTCCGACCTTTGCGCAGGCGACCGCCGACGTTGGGCTGCCGCGCGTTGCTGCCGTGGGCGAACAGGCAAAGGACATTCAGTCTGCCGCTGCGCTGGCCCGCAAGGACGTGCAGGAAGCCGGGCGCGTGTCGGAACTTAAGAAGATTGAGCAAACGCCGGAAATTCGCGCCAAAGCAGAGGCTGCGCGCGAACGTCGGTCTGAGCCGCTGTATGGCGAAGCCCGCACGGCCGGCGACGTGGTCGATGTCCAGCCGACGCTTGATTACATCGACGGTCTGATCAAGACCAACCCCGGCAACCCGCAACTATTGTCGGAATTGCGCACTATTCGTAAGGGTTTGGTAACACGCGAACTTGACGAGAACGGTAAGCCTGTGTTGGTCCCCCGCGTTAACGCGCAAGAAATTGCCTCGACGCTGGACGGCGTTAAGACGGCGCTGGCAAAGGAAGACAACAAGTTCATCAAGAAAGAACTGACCAACATCAAGGATGACCTGATTGAGGCCATCCCGTCGATGAAGGAAGCGCAGACGGCGTTCCGCAAGGGTTCCAAGCCTCTTAATCAAATGGACGTCGGCAAATTCTTGCGTGAAAAACTAGAGAGCGCGGTGCCAGAAGGTACACAACGGGCGGGCGTTTTTGCCGAGGCTGTGCGCAATGCGCCGCAAACAATCAAGCGGGCGCTTGATGGCCAGCCGCGTTACGAGAAGTTGACCGACGTGCTGTCGCCGCCTCAACAGGCGCGCGTTGACCGCGTTTTGATGGACCTGTCCCGCGACGCGCGCGTCAAGGAGATGGCGCAGCTGGGCAGCGAGGCGGCGCCTAAGCTGCGCAAGCCTTTACAGAACATAGAGGGCCCTAATTTTCTTAACCGTGTATGGTCTATTGCAAACGATATTTTGCGCCGTTTGCAAGGCGGCATAAACGAAAAGATGGCGATGGAAATCGCGCTGGAGTTTCTGGACGCCGACCGCGCTGCGGCCGCTCTGGAGACGGCCATGCGTCGGACGGCCAATCGCCGCGCGCCGCCTAAGCCGCCGGTCAGCCCGGTCAAACGTGCCGTGCGTCGTGTGCCTGTCGTCACTGCGCCGAACCAAATGTCAAACGAAGAAAACCGGAACCGGATGTCGAGGTGAGGACGTGGACTATCAGGTGTTGTTCAACCTCGCCGTAGGGGCTGTCAGCGTTACGGGAGGGTGGGTCTTGAGCCGCGTGTATCACAGCCTGGACCGTCTCGACGAGGACGTGCGCAAGATACCGCTGAACTACGTCCAGAAGGACGATTTCAAGTCGGCCGTCGCGGACATCAAGAACGACATCCGTACCGGCTTCGCCCAAGTGGACCGCACGCTGAACAGCCTCTTCGACCGCGTCAACGAGAAGGCCGACAAGTTATGAAGGTCAACGCCGCAGGTCTGTACTTGATCAAGAGCTTTGAAGGCCTTCGCCTGAAAGCATACAAGTGCAGCGCGGGCGTGGACACCATCGGTTACGGCCACACGTCGGCAGCCGGCGAACCCAAGGTGACGCCGCGCATGACGATCACGGCCGCCGAGGCCGAGAAGATACTGGCCCGCGACTTGGGCAAGTACGAGCAGGCGGTCGATAAGGCCGTCACCGTCAAGCCGACGCCCAACCAGTTCTCCGCGATGGTCAGCCTCTGCTACAACATCGGCCCCGGCAACTTTGCGGGCTCGTCGGTTGTGCGGCGCCTGAACGCAGGCGACGTCAAGGGCGCCGCCGAGGCGTTCCTGTTGTGGAACAAGGTTCATGGTCGCGCGTTGGCGGGGCTGACCCGCCGCCGTGAGGCTGAACGCAAACTATTCTTAACCCCGGAGTGAATAACATGACTGCACATAAGGCCGTAGCTGCCTTCATCACCAGCCTTGTGGCCCTTATTGGCCTGTTTGGCATCTCGACCGGCTGGGTGACGCCCAGCCTGATCGACAGCGTATCGGTCATCCTCGGCGCGGTCCTGACCGCCGTCGTCACCTACATGGTCCCGAACCAGCCCAAGGTATGACCTGGCTGGAGATTGCCGCTATCGCCGCGCTGCTGGTCGGCGTCGGCGCTGGCGGCTATCTTGTGGCGCAACGGCCGACCTTCTGGGTTGGTCTGGGCGTCGCCGTGTTCAAGAGCCTTCTTCCTCATCTGGCCAAACGCATGACAGCGGAAGAAGAGAAGGCGTATCAGGACTGCGTTCGCCGGGGTGGCGAGTGGGATCCGTTCCGCAAGCGATGTCGATGATGAGCCCGACCCACTCCTCGTAAGAGTTTGGCCCCACGTCCTTGACGTGCTGGATGGCCGCCTCGATCAGCGCAGCGCGGTTCACCACAGCCACCAGATGACGGCGCCGATACCCGCGACCGCCCCGGCCATCGCAGCAAACAACATCAGGAAGAACTGCGTCATGACTTGACCTTCTCCAACAGTTCCTGGCGTTCGCGCTGCGCCCGCAGCATGGTGTAGCGTTGGTGGATGCGGACGATGAAGGTGGGCCGCTTGTGGACCTTGACCTCATCTTCTAGCATCGCCAAAACTTGCGCTTCATTGCGCTTGGGCAATACAACATTCAAATTAAACCAGTTCAGGTGCATTTTAGCTCCTCTAAAGCTATTTCGGAAATGGCGCGCTTGTCCGCTAGGGCGGACCAGATGCGTTCGTCAATCGTCTTGTTCGTCAGCATCACGTACACCCACACGTCCTTGTCTTGGCCCCCGCGATGGATGCGGCCGACAGTCTGCTCGTACAGTTCCAGCGACCACGGCAGCGACAGGAACACCATCTTGTTGCCGCCGTACTGGAGGTTGAGCCCGTGACCGGCCGACTTGGGGTGGACCGCCAGCAGCGGTATCGTACCAGCATTCCACCGTTTGACCACGTCGGCGCCGTCGTCCAGCGTCCACAGGTGCGGGTAGCGGGTCTTCAACTGCACCAGTTCCTCGACGAAATTGTAGACGAGGATCGTATTGTCCTGCTGGTTCCCTTCAAGGATTTCATCCAGCATGTCGAAGCGGTGCGAAGAAAACCACACGGGCGTCTTGTGCGCCACGAACTGCCCCGGCTTGTCGGACGCCACGGTATGGCTGTCGTAGACCCAGCCGCCGGCCATCTGTTGCAGTTTGCTCGTCACGGCCGCCGCCGTCAACGCGGTGATCTCGCGGTGGCCGACCTCGGCCACAAAGTCGCGTTTCATCTTCTCGTAGGGCGCGCGGTCGGGCAGGTCGCTGCGCATCTCGACGACATGGCAGGGTGGCAGCTTGTCCTTGTAGACGCCAGGCTCCAGCACGAACGTCGCCGGGCGGATGCGCGCCATGACCTGCTCCAGCGCGCCGCGGCGCGGTTGCCAGTCGCCGAACTCGCGGTTGATGCAGACAAAGTATTGCTGGAGGAAGGCGCCCTTGGCCCGGCCCAGCAGTTTCTCGTCCACCACCTTGCACTGGCCGAACACGTCCTCCAGACCGTTCGAGGTGAATGATCCGGTCAGGCCCCAACGCACCGGGAAGCGGTCGAGCATCTTGTAGAACGCCTTGAAGCGCTTGCCTGACGGGTTCTTAAGCCGGGTCAGTTCGTCGAACACCACGCCGTCGAACGCCAAGTCCTGCGGCAGCTTGTCGAGGTTGTCGTAGTTGACGACGACGATGTCACTGCTAGAAGACAGCGCTGCCTTGCGTTGGGTGGAGGTGCCGACAGCAACGGAATAAGACAGCGACGGCGCCCACTTCGCCACCTCGACGGGCCACACGTCCGTACACACGCGTTTGGGCGCCACCACCAGCCACCGCTTGGCGTGCCCCTCGCGCTTCATCTCGGCCATGGCCGTCAGCGTGATGGCCGTCTTGCCGGAACCAACTGGCGATAACACCATAGCCCGATCTCGTTCATACAAAAAAGTGACCGCTTGCTCTTGGTAGGGTCTAAGGGTCAGCATGTTTCTTAGCCCATTCGTCAATGTCTGATTTCTTCCACAAACACGCATAGTTCTGGTTTAGCCGTTTCATGTCCTGCGCAAACTTGTTCTGCAACGGCGACAGCCGACCAGTTGGCGCTTTGAGTTCAACAAAGTGTGTGCTGCCGTTCGGCAGACACGCGATGCGGTCGCTGACGCCCTTGCAGTTCAGCGCGCGGAACTTGTAATGGACGCCGCCCATACGCTCGACGGTCCACACAAAGTATCGTTCGATTTCACTTTCGCGCGTCATGCACATCATCTATCAAACAATCATTGACACGTCAACAAACATTCTGTAACGTCGCCGCATCAACAGGAGGATACATTGGCTGCTCACTCTAACGTCGTCGGCGGGTCAACCGCCAAGCGTGTCTTGGCCTGCCCCGGCAGTGTCGCACTCGTCCAGCAGATGCCCCCGCAGCCGTCGTCGGTCCACGCCGACACCGGCACGCTGCTGCACAACACCATCGCC
>SXGQ01178260.1_pt1 | contig 17717 bp, 16 predicted proteins | sample 3178371 | NCBI WGS metagenome assembly SXGQ01 (sample SAMN11356859, study PRJNA531348) | freshwater metagenome | isolation source: freshwater sample F1-20 | place: China: Fuxian Lake, Yuxi | collected 2017-12-25 | reverse complement strand
CGTGGTGTGGTTGGGCCTGTACTTCCTCGTGTACTGGCTGTAAGCCGCCGCCAGGGCCATTACGGCCATTGAAAAAGGGCGCCCGAGTTGCGCCCTTTGATTTGAAGCTGGCTGGGGGCAGGACAACAGGCCCATTGCATGGGGCCCGAGAGCTCAGTGGTTTGCGGGCAGGCCCGACGGCTGCACCCAACCCATCCAATAAGAAAACAGCACCAACAGGAACAAGGCGATCGACAAGCCCACTCTCAGGGCCAGGGCGCGCGCCATCTTGTTGTTTCGGCCATCGCCGTCGCGGGACTTTTTCAGCATGAACACCCCGGCACTGGCCAAAGCGGCGATGATGCCCAACAGGGCCAAGGCGATCAGCAGTTTCATGTCCTCATTGTCACACCCGGCGCAAAGCGGCGCTGCCCAGCGAATCAAGCACGTGGCGCGGCGCGTGCTGCTGCCGCTGGCAACCGCCGGCATGGCCATGCTCACCGCGTTTTTGGGATTTTGGCAGCTCGATCGCGCCCGCCAGAAGGACGCCATCGAAGCCTCGGTGCGCTCCCGTGGTCAGCAAGCGCCCTTGGCGGCCGCTGAACTCACGGGGGATGCCGAGCAAATGCACCGCTTGGCGGTGCTGGAAGGCCGCTGGTTGGCCCACAGCACTGTGTTCCTGGAAAACCGCCCCATGGATGGCCGCGCCGGCTTCATCGTGGTGACGGCTTTGGCCTTGCCGGATGGCCGCACGGTGCTGGTGCAGCGGGGCTGGCAAGCCCGCGACCTGCTCGACCGCACCCTGATCCAGCCCGTACCCACCCCAGTTGAGCTATCGGTGCGCCTGCAGGCCCGGGTGGCCCCGCCGCCATCGCGGTTGATGGACTTCCAAGGTGGCGTTCAAGGCCCCATTCGGCAGAATGTGGACTTGAGTGCTTATGCCAACGAATTCGGCTTGCCTGCTTTTTTGCCCATGAGCCTGCAGCAGTTGCAGCCATCTGTGGCCTGCGTGAACGGCGCTTGCACCGAGCGCTTGGACGATGGCCTGAAGCGGGCCTGGACGGTCGTGGGCTCGAGTGCCGACAAGAACCGCGGCTACGCGGTCCAGTGGTTTTCGCTCAGCGCCTTGGTGCTGGGCCTGTTTGCTTGGTTCCAGTGGCTGCGCCCCTGGCAGCAGCGCCGCCACGCGCAAGCCCCCGGGACCAGTGGCCCGCCAGGCCCGCCAGGCCCATCAGCTTGAACCTTCTACGCCCCGCAGGAGCCCCGCGCTTTGTCCCGTCCCCCGAACCTGATGCCGACTCCCCAGCCCGATGAACCCGTGGGCTTGACGGTGCATTCCTTGCCTGATGTGGGCCTGGACGACAACCAGCGAACCCGCAGCGGCCGCTGGAAGCTGTTCCTGGTCCTGCTCGTGTGCGCTTCGCCTGTGATTGCCTCTTACTTCACCTATTTTGTGGTCCGGCCCGAAGGCCGCATCAACTACGCCACCTTGGTCACGCCCCTGCCCGGGGCCACGCACAAATGGCCGGATTTCCCAATGACGGATTTGCAGGGCAAGGCCGTGCAGGCGCGCGATCTGGGCGGCCAGTGGATTTTGATGGCCGTGGGCCCCTCCGCTTGCGACGAAGCTTGCGAAGAGCGCTTGTTCATGCAGCGCCAGTTGCGCGAGATGACCGGGCGTGAACGCGACCGCCTGGACAAGGTCTGGTTGGTCACCGACGAAGGCCCGGTCAAGCCTGAGTTGGCGCAAGCCCTCTTGGCCACGCCGGCCATGCGCATCTTGCGCGCCGACCGTGCCGCGGTCTCGGCCTGGCTGCAACCGCAAGCGGGCGCTTCGGTGGACGATCACCTGTATGTGGTCGACCCCATGGGCCACTGGATGATGCGCGCGCCCATCAAGGCTGAGCCCATCAAATTTAAAAAGGACCTGGAGCGGCTGCTCAAGGCCTCGCAGTTCTGGGACCCCGCTGGCCGCGGGGACGGCCGATGAGCGAAGCCACCCCGCTGTGGAACTTGGCGCCCGTGGCGCGCCTGGCCTTGTTGGGGCTGCTCTTGGCCAGTGCGCCGCTGGCCTGGGTGTGGCTGCGGCACCGCCACGGTGACCCTGTTCGACGTTTGCGAGCACTCACCCTCGTCACGCTCTTCCTCACTTTTGACCTGGTACTTTTTGGTGCCTTCACCCGTTTAACCGATTCCGGCTTGGGTTGCCCCGATTGGCCGGGCTGCTACGGCAGTGTGAGCCCGGTGGGTGCGGCCACCCATATTGATGCGGCCGAGTTGCAGATGCCCGATGGGCCGGTGACCACTGAAAAGGCCTGGATCGAGATGATCCACCGCTACCTGGCCACGGCCGTGGGCGCCTTGATCATGGTGATGACGCTGACGGCTTGGGCGCTGCATCGAAGGGCGGCCGCCTCGCAAGCCCTCTTGTCGCCCTGGTGGCCCACCGCCACCCTGGTGTGGGTGTGCCTGCAGGGCTTGTTCGGTGCCCTCACGGTGACGATGAAGCTGTACCCGGCCATCGTCACCATGCACCTGTTGGGGGGCTTGGGCTTGTTGGTGCTCCTGGCCGTGCAGGCCGAGGGCTACCGACAGCGCGGTGGGCAATCCCAGGCGGGCTTCTTCGATGCGGCCGCGCGGCCAGCGCGTTGGCGGGCAGCCATATTGGGCCTGGCGCTGCTGAGTGCCCTGCAGATTGCGCTGGGCGGCTGGGTGAGCACCAACTATGCCGTGTTGGCCTGTACCGATTTCCCCACCTGCCATGGGCTGTGGTGGCCCAATATGGACTTCGCCGAAGGCTTTGCCCCGTTTCGGCACCTGGGCCTCAATGCCCAGGGCACGGCCTTGGAGATGGACGCCTTGACGGCCATCCACTACACCCACCGGCTCATGGCCTATGCCGTGTTGGCGGCTCTGATGGCGATGGCCTGGGCGCTGTGGCAACACGCGCCGCAGCCGCGCGCCGCACGCCGCTGGTCTCTGTTCCTGGCCGGCGTGGCTGTTTGGCAAGCCGCCACGGGCGTTTCGAACGTGGTCTTGGGCTGGCCCCTGTTGGCCGCGGTGTCCCACACTGGCGGTGCCGCGGTGCTGGTCGTGGGTTTGGCCACCCTGTGGATGCGCGCACGCTCCGTAGAATCGAGCCCCGAGCCGTAAATACCATGTCTGCCACCCCTGATTCCATGGCCGCTGTGCCCCTGGCCCCTGTGGGCCCGAAGGCCTCACGCGTGCGGCAGTACTACGCGCTGACCAAGCCGCGCGTGGTACAGCTGATCGTATTCTGCGCCCTCATCGGTATGCTGCTGGCCTTGCCGAGCTGGCCCAACGCGTCGGAGTGGGGCCGGGTGCTGGTGGCCAGCGCCGGCATTTGGCTGGTGGCTGCGGCTGCGGCGGCTTTTAACTGTCTGGTGGAACAGCACATCGACCGCCGCATGGTGCGCACCGCGTGGCGTCCCACTGCAAAGGGCGAGCTCAGCAACACCCAGTCCCTGGTCTTCTCAGCGGTACTGTGCGGCGTTGGCTGTGCTTTGCTCTACGGGGCGGTCAATCCCTTGACGATGTGGCTGACGCTGGCCACCTTCGTGGGCTATGCCGTGGTCTACACCGTGGTGCTCAAGCCCTTGACCCCGCAAAACATCGTGATCGGGGGCGCATCGGGCGCCATGCCGCCGCTGCTGGGCTGGACAGCCATGACCGGCGAAGTCGGTGCCCTGGGCGTGTTGTTGGTGATGATCATTTTCTTGTGGACCCCGCCGCACTTCTGGGCCCTGTCCCTGTACCGTACCGAAGACTATGCGCGCGCCGGCCTGCCGATGCTGCCGCTCACCCACGGCAGCGAATTCACCCGGCTGCAGATCTTCCTGTATACCTTGGTGCTCCTGGCCTCCACCCTGCTGCCGGTGCTCTTTGGCTTCAGCGGTTGGCTTTACCTGGTCGCAGCCCTGTGGCTGGGCGGGCAGTTCATTTGGCTGGCCTGGAAGCTGATGCGTGACTACAGCGACGGCTTGGCCCGGGGCACCTTCCGTTTTTCCATCTGGCACCTGTCGCTCTTGTTCGCCGCGCTGATGTTGGACCACTACCTGCAGCCCTGGCTGCCGCCCTTGGGAGGCCTGTGAGCGTGGGTTCACAACTGAGCTGGGCCGCAAGCCTGGCACGCTCGCCGGGCCAGCCAGTGGCATGGCCTCGGGCCCTATACAGGGTCGTATGCGGGGCCTTGTTTTCGACGTGGTGCTTGGCCTTGTGCCTGAGCGTCTTGCTCAGCGCCTGTGGTGAACGTGGCGGCTCATTGGGCGGCTCGTCCGGAAGTTCTTCAGGCGGGTCTTCCGCCGGAGGCTATAGCGCCGTCGACATCACCGGGGCCAGTTACGCCAACGCGCTGGAGCTGCCCGACCCCGATGGACGGATGCGCCGTCTGGATGAATTCAAGGGCAAGGTAGTGGTGGTCTTCTTCGGCTACACCCAGTGCCCCGATGTGTGCCCCACCACGCTGGCCGAACTGGCTGCGGTGCGCAAGGCCCTGGGGCCCGAGGGCGCTCGGGTGCAGCCGGTGTTTGTATCGGTCGACCCGCAGCGCGATACGCCCGAAGTGCTCAAAGCGTATGCGCAGGCCTTCGGTGAGGATGTGCTGGCCCTGCGCGGAGACGAAGCACAAACCAAGGCTGCCGCGCAAGCGTTCAAGGTCTTCTACGCCAAGGTGCCAGGCAAAACCGCCGACACCTACACCGTCGACCACACGGCCGGGTCCTATGTCTTCGACACCCAGGGCCGCATCCGCTTGTTCATGCGACACGGCCAGCCGGCCGCGGCCATCCAGGCCGACCTCAAGCGTCTTCTGGCGACCTCATAAGCCCAGGGGCTCCTGTGGCCCTGTCGGTCGCTCCTGCCTCACCAGCGGGGTTTGATCCATTCGTACCCTGCGCTCCTTGAGCCCCCAGCACCTGCAGGCGCACTTGGTGGCGCATCATTGACTTTTCAGCTGGGCTCAGCGCCTGGCTCAGGCGCCGGCTGATGCGCAACAGCAGCTGGCGGTCGAGCTCCTGCGGAATGCCGCGGGCGGCCTGAACCTCTTGGCGCCATTGGTCGCGTTGCTCGGGGGCTTCATCGTCCCACCACTTCAGCACCTCGTCTTCGATGATGCCGCTGGCCTCGGCGGAGGGCGGTTCGCGTCGCTGGCGCGGCTCGGTCTGGCTGTTACGCGGGCGGTGGCCCCGCGCGCGATCCTCTTGCGCCTCTTGCAGTCCTTGCGCCCCTTGGCTGCCCAAGACCAAGAGCCGGTCGGCTTGCAGCAAGAGGCTGGCCCAGCCCGGTTCGTCCGCCCGCAGGGCTTTGAGATCTTGAGAATCGGCGTCTACCAACATGTCCACCATCAGGCCGCAGCGTTGGGCGTGGTCGACCGCTAGCAACAGCCGGTCGTCGTCGCTGACCAGCAGCACGCGGTCGACCGCCCGGTGCGAGGCCAGGGTCTGCAGGTCGTGCGCCATGGCGCGCAGCATGCTCAGGCCCTGGTCCTGGGCGTCGGAAGGCACGCGCCGGTGCTGCAGCCCGGGGCTCCGGCTCTCCACATCCTGGTCGCTATACCAGAGGGTGCGCATCAGCCGGGCACCATGGGCTGCCAACAGCTCCTGAAACGCGTGTTGTGCCTCTCCCACCCGGTCGCTGTCTTCATCGTTAAGCCAAGCCCAAAAACGGGCATCCACCAAAACAGCTTGGCGTTCGCCAGGCCCACCGTGGTGTCGGGCGGAGCGGTGGGCGGGGCGGCGCGCCGCGCCTTGGCGGTCCGGGTGCCCCCCGGTCAGGTCGTCTTCGTTCATGGGTTTGTGTTGGCAGCCGAGAGCCGAAGTGGCCGGCGGTATGTGGAAAAATAAAGGGTAGGGGTAAGGGCCAAGGCAGTTAGCTTGGCTTGTTGGGGATTGTCGCGCAAGCTGCCACCCCTGTGCTCCAATCCTGCTCAGCACCGCCGGTACCGTGACTTTGCTCACCTCTATCCCCGTACCCATCCCCGCACACACCGCCCCGCCTGAAGGCCTGCTGGGCGAGCCCACAGTGGAGCCCGTTTGGGGCTGGTATGCGGTGCATACCCATCCGCGCAAGGAAATCGTGGCCCTTGAGAACCTGCAGCGCCAGGGCTTCGAAAGCTACCTGCCGGTTCTGCAGGTGCAGAAGGTGCGGCGCGGCAAGGCGCAGATGGTGCAAGAGCCCATGTTTTCGCGTTACTTGTTTGTGCGCCTGGACAGCAGCGCGCGGGGGCGCAGTTGGTCGCCCATACGCTCCACCCTGGGGGTGCGCGCGCTGGTTCAGTTCGGCGGCAAACCGGCCAAGGTGGCGCCCGAACTCATCGATTGGCTGCGCCAGCGGGAGCTCGACTTCGATCCCCAGCACCTGTTTGCCCCCGGTGACACCGTGTCGATTAATTCAGGCCCATTCAAGGGCTTGGAGGCTTTGTATCAGGGGGTGGATGGCGAGCACCGAGCGCTCATCCTTTTGGAGATTTTGAGCAAGCCGGTGCGCATGGCGGTGGACGCGGGCAGCTTGTCACCCACTTGAAGCGCCCCACGACGAGGCGCATCGGTACCTGAATAAGTCTGACGTCCCCTCAAGTCAAACGCTGCATGCCTGAACGCGTGTACATGTAACCCTGAGCATTCACCGCGAGAAAGTCAACGCCTGCTTGATGCAACAGGTCCAAGCCCTGGGCCTCCATCAGCATGGCCACGGTGCTCAAGCCGCCAGCCATGAGCGCGCTGGGTGCCCGAACACTGACGCTGCGCCAGTGCTGAACAGGCCAGCCGCTGCGTGCATCGAGCAGATGGCCGTAGCGCTGCCCATTTCTCCAAATACAGCGCTCATAGTCGCCGCTGGTGGCCAGAGCACCGTCCCTCAGGGGCAATTCCGCTATCAAGGCGCCCGGGCGCTCAGGGTGCTGAATGCCCAGCATCCAAGCTTGCCCGTCGGGCTTGGTGCCAATGGCGCGAAGGTCGCCGGCCAGATTCACCAGTGCGTGGCGAGCGCCGGCTTCCATCAGTAGCACCGCGCATCGGTCTACCGCATACTCTTTACCGATGCCACCCAGGTCCAGTTGCATGCCAGGACTGGGCAAGCGCACAAGCCCAGCCGCTCGCTCCACCTTGTCCCAACCCACCAACGGCGCCAATTCAGCGCACTGTGCTTGCGTGGGTAGAGCCCCCTGAGGGTCCCGAAAATTCCACAGGCGGCGCCACACGCCGCTGCTCAGGTCGAAGCGCCCTTCGCTTTGGCGGTAGAGTGCATCGGCCACTTCAAACAAGCCCAAGGTCTCGCCGTCGCAGGCTACCGCGTCACCACCGGCGCAGCCATTGATCCGGCTGATCAAGCTGCCGGGCCGGTATCGCGAGTACTTAATCTCAATGCGGTCGATCTCGTTCACCGCCGAGCGAAACCATTCGTGTGCCGTGTCCTCGTCGGGTGCCGCCACTTGGAGTTCCGCTGGCCCACCCAGGGCACGGAAGGCGGTGCGAAACATCTGCATGGCGCTAGAAGGTGCGGCCAAGTCCCCAGTGCGTAAAACGCGCATCGAACGGGGTTTCTGCGCTGCTCTGGCGGTACTGTTCCACCCGCAGGTCGGTGCTCCATTGCGCATCAATCTTCCACGCCAAACGCAGCCCAGCCGTTCGGGCCGTGAAGGCCGACAGCCGCTGATCAAAGCTGAGTATTGACCGGCCCGGGATCACGCCGGCTGGAATACGAAGCGCCTCTGGGTCAGCAGGGTCTGGAGGGGAATAGAACGAGGCCGCCGTTTGCCGGTGCACGCGCCAGATTGGGCTGATCGAGAAACCGCCGGGCAGTGCCTGCACCCACTCTGCGCTGTAGGTGCGCGAACGAATTTCAAAGCTGTCCCGGTAGTCTCGTGCAGACAGACGCAGGGTGGCTTCAGGCCCCCGGAAGTGATGATTCCATCGTGCCAATACGGCAGATTGCCGCCTGACCTCAGGTCGTTTGTCGAAGAGCTTATAGGGGTCACTGAAGTCACCCCGCCCATAGGCACGGGTGACGTTGAGTTGCACGATGTCCACCGGTGTTAGCACCTGCGTTACGCCCAGCAGGACATCGGTGACTCGCTTGTGGCTTTCGACTCGAACACCACGGCGCAGAGGCACAATGCGGTCTTCGGCGTGGCCGGCGGCCAGGCTAAACGTGGTGTTTCGGTCTGGTGTCTGAAAGCTCGCACCCAAAGACACTACGCGTGACCGGTAGTCTGGCTCACTGCTTAGCGCCACGCCCAACGACGCACTGCTGTGGCTCCAGTGGCGGCTCAGGCGTGCATCGCCCGCATTGCGGCGTTCTTCAATGCGCTCAGCGCTGTCCACAACAGAGTAGTAAGCCGGAGAGGCGCCAGAAATCGCATCCGTTACGACAGATCCTTCCAAGCTCCACCGCTCACCCAGTGGCGTCACCAGACCAAGGGATGGAGCGCGAATTGCCATGCGTTTGAACCCGGGTTGGCTGTCCACATAGTCCAGCAGCTTGAATGACACCACGGTGTCGGTGGGTGCGGTAGTGGCCTGAGCGCTTTCATGGCCGGCCAGCCCTAGGCTCAATCCAGCCGCGGCGCTGGCCAAGGTCTGCAGGGCCGGGCTCAGTTGCATCCGCAGCCCCCACCACCCACCGAACGGCCTCCCGAGGCACCTTCTTTGCTGAAGTAGATGTGGTCGCCGAAGGCCGCCTCGAGGCGGTCGGCATCGAATTGCATGGCCGGGCGTGCAAGGTCGCCTTTTTCGAAAGCGGCTACCGAGATCTTCGGGGGCAGCGCGCAGCCGCCCAAAACGGCTAGCACGGTCGGCATGCTGGCCCAGAACAGACAACGCAGCAGGGCTGTGGATGTGGGTGCAGACATGTCTTGGATAGAGTGCAGTAGATCTTGAAAAAAGCCAGGCACCTGGCGGCGGACATACCAGTATGCCGCTGGCCCTAACCTGCGCTCAACGCTGCCTGAATGACCTGTGCGGCCTTGTTGCCCAGGCTGGCAGTAAAGCCTTCGTGTCGGTGCATGATGCGTCCGTCTGGCGCCACCAGCAGGCTAGTGGGCATGGTCTTGATGTCGAGTTGGCGCGCCAGACCGCCTTGGGAGTCGAATGCCACCTCAAACCGAGCGGGGTTGGCCTTGAGAAAGGAAAGGGCGTCCTCGCGGCGGCGATCGACGGTGACGGCGAGGATGCGCAGGCCACGTCCCTGCCACTGGTCGTGGATGCTGTTCATCCAAGGGAAGGACAAGCGGCAGGGGCCACACCAAGAGGCCCAGAAGTCCAGGTACAGCCAACTGCGGCTTCCCGGCCCAGCACTCCAATTCAGCGGGCCGTTTAGGCCCTCAAGTTGGAACGGGCTCAAGCGCACCTCGGCCACAGAACCATCGTAAAACCCGATAGATAGTGGGGTCAATAGGAGCTGTAGGCTTCTTCGTCGAGTCAGGGTCACGGTTTAGTCTAATGCGGTCTCTGCAACGCCGGCAGCGATGAAGGATACCGCGCTTGGTCTAGCGGTGCGTGGCCGTAGGTGGCAAGTGAGATGCCCCCTCGGCTGAAACCAATGAGCAAGGACCATTCAACAGACCAAAAGTAGCGAACCTCTGATAGTGGTCAAAACGGCAGCGAATTCCATATACTCTGTCGCTTAGCACGCCACTTTCCGAGGGCCAAGGGGCTGTATGAAGCTATCTGACAAGGTTTGCAGGATTTTCGGTCTCTCGCTCACGACCGTATTGTTGTCCGCCTGCAGTAGCCAGGATGAACGCGACATGAGCGCGCAACAGGCCAACCTCGACGGTCAAGTTGCGAGCTCTACAGGCACGTCGCCCGCGGTTACCCACTACGCAGCTTCGCGCTTCCTGGAGCAATCCTCAATGGGGCCGTCTGCCGACTCGGTGGCTCGAGTCAGGTCAATCGGCTACAGCGCTTGGATCAATGAGCAGCTGAAGAAGCCTGTCTCCCGCATCGCTACGCCGAGTGACCTGATTTTCTTCGACCAAGTCAACGATCGAGCACGACTCGATCGCGCTTGGGACTTCCACAACGCCGCGATGTTGGACGTCCCCGTCGGGGCAGACGACCAACTGCGCGCAAGGGTGGCCTGGGTATTATCAAACTTTCTCGTGGTCAGCACGGCAAGAGTCAACGCTTACGGTGGGTCAGAGTACTGGAACACGCTAACGACCGGCGCATTCGGATCCTATGGTGATCTGTTGACGGCTATTTCTGTAAGCCCGTCCATGGGGAATTTTTTGGATAACAACCAGAACAAGCGAACTGGCCTCAATGAGAACTATGGGCGTGAGCTGATGCAACTGTTTTCGGTGGGCATGGTCTTGCTAAATCCCGATGGAACCACGAAGCGGGATTCTGCGGGGAAGCCGATCGAGACCTATAGCCAAAAGGATGTCATTGAGATCACAAGGGCCCTCACGGGTTGGAATTTCGCTCCGCTTGCACAGAGTGAACAGGTGATGAATAACCATAATTTTGCCAACTATGGCAAAGCGATGGTGGCGCGCCACTCAGGCGACCACGACACTGATTCGAAGATGGTCCTTGGCAAAAGTATTCCAGCCGGCGGGGCTGCGGCGCGAGATCTGGCTGCAGTGGTGGAAATTTTGATGTCCCACCCCAACACTGCACCTTTTGTTTCGCTTCGATTGATACAGGGGCTCACCACCAGCGACCCTTCTCCCTCCTACCTCGGCCGGGTATCCGCTGTGTTTCAACGGACCCGAGGCGACCTTGCTCAAGTGGTGACTGCCATATTGATGGACAGCGAAGCCCGCGCGGGCGACATCCCTGGCAGCGGTAGCCGCAACTTTGGTCGCATCCGTGAACCTTATCTGTTGCACACCACTATCCTTCGTGGATTGCGTTGCCGCTTGGCTCCGCGGTGGTCACACCAACCGTCCCGGGTCGCCTACACCGCAGACCAACGCCCCCTTCGGGCAGACACCGTGTTTAACTTCTACCCGCCAAGTCACCGTGCGCCGGGGTCTAACCTGTTGGCCCCAGAGCAAAAAACCCTTGACAGCCGAGAGTTCGCGGATCGTTTAGGCCGTTACGGCGACTGGCGTGAGGAGTCAGTTTTGGCCTCGGCGGGCTGTGACGTGCAGACCTTTACTCGAGCGATAGCCAAGTCCGACGATGCATTGTTGGACCTGCTTTCTGAGCGTTACTTCCGAGGCGCCATGCCGGCAACTGTGAGGCAGGGCCTCAAAGATGGTTGGGCAGGCCAGTACTGGTACCGCAACACTCCGACCCAGATGCTGGGCTTCATGATTCAACTTGCCGCCATGACCCCGCCGATGGGAGCAGCAAAATGAAATTGAATCGCCGATCATTCCTGCTAGGTTCTGGCGCTGTTTCCCTCGCATCAGTGGGTGCGTTATTGGCCCCGAGTAGTTGGGTACACGCCGCAGACTACAAGGCGGTCGTCGTGGTTTTCCTGTCGGGTGGGCACGATGGCAACAATGTGCTGGTACCGCTTGATGGCGCGTATGCTGACTACTACAAGGCGCGCCCCTCGCTTGCCTTGGCCAAGGACAGTTTGCTGCGATTGAGCGGAACCCACATCGGGCATAGCTTTGGGTTCACGCCATCGATTCGCCCCCTACATGAACTGTTTGAGCGAAAGCGAGTTGCAGTCGTCGCCAACGTCGGTGCGTTGATTGAGCCAACGACCATTTCCCAGGTGCGCAATAGAACTGCCAAACTTCCACCGTTCTTGGGTTCCCATTCTGACCAAGAACACTGGATACAAGGTTGGATGGGTGACGAGGATCTAAGCGGATGGGGAGGAAGGTCTATGGATCGCCTCCCCGCCGAATTACGCCAGCGCCAGCCGTTGATTTCAGTCGCCAATAACTACACAGCATTGATCTCTAACGCCACACCGCTGAGTTTGGCAGACAGTGCGGGCAGTTCGCGCTGGGGTGTGGCAGATATCAGTGACCCCCGGGACATGGTGACCCAACGGCTTGAGTGGGCGATACGTTTGCAGTCTTCAAATGCGTATGAGGCAGAGTTTGCTCGAAGTATGAGAGCTGCATACCTTGATTCCCAAGAGTTCGCGCAAGGGCGGAACAGGGGCCCAACGCCATCGGGCGACTTTCCCACCTCGGTCACTTTCAGCAGGTTACCCCGCGACCTTGCATTCTTGGCAAAGCACATTGGTTACAGCAAATCGATTGGCGCGCGTCGGCAGATCTACCTGGTTCAGGATGGCGGTTACGACACGCACGCTGGGCAACTCGATACCAGCTCGGACAACAACGCTGGGCTTGACCGGCGTCTGGGGGTGGTGGCGCAGTCGCTTTCGGCTTTTGACAAGTCGATTGTGGACATGGGCCTGGATTCACAAGTGCTCACCCTGGTCATCAGTGAATTCGGCCGTACCCTTGATCCGCAAGGCGCTGGTGGCTCAGACCATGCCTGGGGCAACCATTGGTTTGCCATGGGCGGTGCGGTTAAAGGCGGCACTGTTTATGGCAGCGCCTTCCCGACGCTGCAAACAGGTGGTCCTGATGACGCCTCTGTCTACAACCCCAAACGCGGCCAGTGGATCCCGCAATTCTCTTCAGACCAGTTTGTAGCCGACGCCATGCGCTGGATGGGCCTCACCGCTGAGCAGACGGTTGCAGCCATGCCCAACCTGTCAAACTTCAAGAGCCATACCGTGGGCTACATCTGAGGACTGATCGTGGCAACGATTCGAGGAACCAGCGGGCCCGATGTTTTTGAGCTGACGACTGCCGATACCTATGAAGCCCTCGAGGGTGACGATAAGGTCACGGTAAAGGGACGATGGGGTACGGTGCAACCGGGTCAGGGAAACGATACTGTCATCATTGATCCATCAATCGGCAACGATCACACGGTTTTTTATTGGTCCTCGCCGGCTGCGATCACCGTAGACTTGGGCGAGGGCTACGCCTTAGACGGGTGGGGCACACGCGATACGCTGGTTAATGTGCATAGAGTGAACGGCTTCAAGCTGCCTGGCAGTAAGGGCTACGGCTCCCAGACTTCAGATTGGTTCTATATTAGCGCAGCGCATGGATTGCAGAAAGGGTCCATCTTCATCGACGGGCGGGGGGGAAGTGACGAGGTCGACCTTCAGATAGATGACCTTGCAAACCGCGGAAAGCTGGTCTTCGAAGTTTCTGCGGACGGGCGCGCAGTTCTCTCGTACCTTGAGCCAGTGCCTTCCTTTACCTTCGAATTTCGGAATGTGGAGCGCATCAACATCAGGACCAACAACGGTACTGTGGTGTCGATGCTCGATCCTGTGTCACTGGCCTCATTTGAAAAGGCCGGCCAGGACATCCTCCTGCGCGGTGCTGCAGGCTGGCAAACCCAGGCACCCGGCACGGCTAAGAGCATCTCATATAGTTTTTTGGCCGAGCGCCCGCCCGAGGGTGCTGAAGGCGGGGCGGGATTCGTGGCTTTCTCGTCTGCCCAGCAGAAAACCGTGCGCGACCTGTTTGCCAAACTGCAAGATCAAACCGGCATCACCTTTCGTGAGGTGGCCGGATCCGCCGGAGATATTCGCCTGGGTATCAACCAGCAGGCCGATACGCGCGGCTACTCTTTCATCCCCGACTTCTTTCGGGGCAAGGCTCAGGCTGGCGATGTGTGGTTGGATGTTGAGTCCGCGGCGGGCATGACTCCGGGGCAAGAGGGCTACTACGCCCTGTTGCATGAACTCGGCCATGCACTCGGTTTGCAGCACCCCCTTGGAGAGTCGGACTCCAGCGGCGCAGTGGTGCTGCTTGACCGTTTTACCTCGCTGTCCAATACGGTCATGATCGACCAAACGAGTGCGCAAACTGGCGGGCTCTGGCCGTCTTGGTTCGGCACTCTGGACATGCAGGCCTTGCGTTTTCTTTATGGTGGTAAGGCGGTATCGACGGGTGCTGATCGTTACATGGTGGCGGACCTGGCATCTTGGTCCTACATGGTCATCGTGGACGATGGAGGCGACGACACCCTGGATGCGTCGACTTCAGCCGTCGGCGTCACCATAGACCTGCGGTCAGGGTGGTTAAGCTCGGTCGGAATGAGTGCGGCGGGCGAACCGCTTCGAAACAATCTATCCCTGGGGGTTGGAACGGTTATTGAAGCAGCCGTAGGAAGCGCCTACGATGACCTGCTTATAGGCTCCGATGCACCGAACCGACTTCACGGTAACGGTGGCAGTGACATCCTGGATGGCAACGGTGGGCTTGACTGGGCGATCTTCAAGGGAGCGCGCTCGTCCTGGTTTGTAGAGCCCCTCCTTGCCACCTCAAATTGGTTCGTCACGGCGCGCAACGGATTAAGCGGTGCTGTGGAGTTGCGCAAGATTGAACGGGTGCGATTCGATGACAAAGCAGTCGCATTCGATCTAAGCAAAACCGACAATGCAGGGCAGGCTTTGCTCCTGATCGGTGCGGTATTGGGGCGGGAGGCAACGCTGTCTAAGGCTGCCCTATTGGGCCAGGTCATTGATTTGTTCGACCAGGGCTTTTCGATGGGACAGTTGGCCGGGGCTGTGATGCGTTTGCCCATTTGGGCCGGTGTGCTCACGCCCACCAATTCGGCTGACGACATTGCTCGATACCTGCTCAAGCTCAACAAGGGCGCAGACCCTACGGCCACTGAAGTGGCCGCAGCGGCACAAGCCATCTCCGCACAGGTGCAAGGCAACTATCTCGCCACTTTGGCTGTGACGGATGCGAATTTAGCCAGGATTAACTTGGTCGGCCTGGCAACCACAGGGTTTGAATACCCGATCGGGGGCTGAACGCGCCGCTGCGGCCAGTGGAGCCAACAGCAGCATGCGGTCACAACCCGCTTTGGCTGGGAGCGCCTGCGTCAGCCGACGCCGTTGGCCATGGTGTACTGAAATCCGCTGGACTGAAGCCCCACCAGATCGACCTGGGCTTGGTTCGCTGCTGATTGGGCCAATTCGGCTAGCCAAGTTCCCTGTTGCGCCGGCGATTCAGCATTCAGTGCCGCCGCAGCCGCCGCAACAGCTGGCTCACCGGGTTCTGCCTTGTTGACGGTTCGCAACAGGTAGCGTGCAATATCAGCAGAGCTGTTGCTGGCAGTCAGCACGCCGCCCCAAATTGGCAGGCGCAACAGGGCTCCAGCTAACTGTTGCATTGAAAAGCCCTGGTCGAACAGGCCGATCACAGTGCCCATCAACTCCTCCTTGGCTGGCAGCAAGCCTTTGCCCAGCACTGCACCTATGAGCAGCACCGACTGGCCGGCTGCATCGGCGGCCCCAAGGTCCAGTGCCACTCGTTGACCGCCGGCGAACTCCAGCCGTTCGAAATTGGTTAGAAAGTCGTCTGCGGCGCCGCCGTCCTTGCGCTTGATCAGCGCCGTAGCGGGGCCGTAGTTTGCGCTGACGGTAAATGCGCTGCGTGCCGCCTCCATCGCAAAGGTGTCAATTCCAGGTCCGCCATCCAATATATCCGCGGAGGGGCGATCAATCAGGCGGTCATTGACTTCGAGCGACAAGCGTTTGTCCTTGAACACCACGGATTCGACATTGCGCAGCGTGACGCCTTCTCCGGTCGAAGCGCCCGAGGTGGCGTCGAGGTAGGTGACGCCGTTGATTGTGGAAATCCGAAACTCGGTTGAGCGGGCTTCTACATAGACGGTGTCACGCCCACGCCCACCATCGATCTCATCGTTGCCACCAAGCGGATAGATATCGTCGTTCTGCACCGTGCCAACAATGGTTTCGGTACGTCCGGGGCCAAATTTGCCGAAGATGGTAGGCATAGCTTCGTTTTCCGCTGGAGAAACTGCTGGCGAGACGCCTGATCAACCGCTACAAGAGCCTAAATATTACCAACGAAAAGGCGAAATGCCTTAGTGTGGTCTACACGCGCGGCTTAATCTTGGCGCTCAGCGGATTCTTAGGCACTGCGTACCCGCCTCAGTGCAAGCTGCTCGGGTCGGTCAACCCGTGGGCGATGCCGCCGCGCCCGTAAGCTAGGCCTGGGGCTCGCGTGTGTCAAGCCGGATGTGGCTAGCCCCCACCAGGATCGAGCGCCTCGACCGGGATTGCCACTAAACCTTCATTTGCTGAAGCCGGCCAAACATAACGCGCCGTACTAGAGCCCTACCATCTTCAGGGTTTGCGCAAACGAACGGCATTGCGCTGCACTTTGCATGGCACGCTCCGGGTCTTTGACCAAATCCACGCAGGCTTGGGCGAGCGAATCGTAATCCGCAAACACCATGCCGGACTCTGACCAGTCGTTCCAGCGGGAGAAGACGGAGCGCTCGCAGACGATGGGCACACCCCGGGTCAGTGGTTGCAACATCCTGAGCATGGGAAACAGTGCCGATGGGTAATAGTGGACATGCAGTACCAGCTTGCAGCGCAGCAGGGCTGGGGCCAGCTCCTGTCCGTAGCTGCCACTGACCGCTTCAACCCTTAATCCGCTGTTTCTGATCGCATCCAAAACCCCTTGGCGCCGTTCGTTGATCGTGCCATAAAACAGCACGTCCACTGCCGCCGCGCTTTTGTCTGCTGCAGGCGCATCCACCGCGTAGTGCACGGCTGGGCCGGGGATCAACGGCACGATGGTGACCCGAACAGAGGGTCCGAACTGCTTGCGAAGAAACTCGGCGTTGGACTCGTGGTAGTCCAGTACGGGCCAGGTTGACAAGGCCTGCAGGTACTCTGCCGTCACCACAGCCGATCCTGTGCTTCCCAACTGCTCAGCATTGAAGATGAAGGTTCGCTGAGGATCGAGTCGATTCGCATGCGCAGCCAGCCATCCCGGTGTCCAGCCCAACACAATGAGGCCACCTTGCGTTGGAATACGGTTCACCACGTGCCGAGCGGCAATTCCACTGGCTTGCAACGACGCTGTAATCGAGCGCGCGGCATCAGTGAACACAAAGGGCCGAGGGTGGTGCGGGTTGATCTCCACCACTGAAAGCGCAGTGGGCTGATCGCTGCCTTCTTCTGTTGAGGCGGCCTCTTTCGTGTCGGCGGTCTCCGAGTCAGCAACGCGCCCCAGGCTCGGGCGTGTACCCAGGTGCCGCTTGCGGTAGTCGATCCCAAACTCGCGTGCGTAATCGTCCAGGGTCCGCTGCTGGCCCAAGCCATAAACACCAAGGTCGCGCCGTTCATACACCAGGTCCATCAGCCGCTCATCGGCGTGACGAGTCGCTTCGGCATAGCTGGTGTCCCGCAGGTCGCCCCAACGGCTGTGCCAATGTAAGCCCTCGTTTTCGCTTCCGGCTTGTTTGTAAAGATGGTACAGGGGAATCTCTTGAAGATGAAACAGATCCCAGCCATTCGTGTAAGCCCGCAGCGCCAGGCTTTGCTCCTCGCCATGAAAGTAGAGTTGGGGGTCGTACGGCACCTCCTCAACAAATCGGCCCAGGGTGAAGAAGAAGCCGGCGGCAATGTGACATGCTCTAACGGGCTGATCCGTCTTGACTTGATCCGAGACAAAGCGCAGCGTTGCGCAGCGGTCGCTGAGGGTGGTCTCAGGGTGGGGCTTAAGGAACAGCGTCACCCCTTGTGTCCGATTGGGGTCCACCACCGGGGTTCTACCCCGCATTTCGAAGCCCCATGGATAGTTGGTGACCAGCGGTTTGGGCGACAGTTCAGTCAGGCTGCGCAGTTGTTGGCAAAGGCGGCTGTCCCAGGCCAACTCAAAAATCATGTGCGAGTCGATCTGCAGGATGAATGCTTCCCCCCTGTACAAGGAAAAACACAGT
>SXGQ01600555.1_pt1 | contig 17718 bp, 9 predicted proteins | sample 3178371 | NCBI WGS metagenome assembly SXGQ01 (sample SAMN11356859, study PRJNA531348) | freshwater metagenome | isolation source: freshwater sample F1-20 | place: China: Fuxian Lake, Yuxi | collected 2017-12-25 | reverse complement strand
CGCCGACGATGACATCTAATCCCAGTGACTTGGCCGGTGCGAAGGAGAATGCAAGGATCTTCTGGCGCAACCAAGGAGGCAAGCAGCGCGCGTACGCCGATTTGAGATTCCTCGGAGGGGGCCAGCCGGCGCTGATTCCGCCCGGAGAGACGCGCGCGACGACTGATCCCGAGATTGCTGAGCAACTACTTCACCAACTCCTGGCGAAACTCACAAAGCGGAAGGCGAAGAAGGTTCGGGCCGCCATCAGTCCGGGGCCTGACCTTGCGGACTTCGCGATCCACCACTTGGAAGAGCAGGCGGCATCGGACAACTACGATACAGAGTGGTTGACGGACTCGGAGGCGCATCTGGCGCTAGCTGTGGACTACTTCACGCGCTGGCAGCATGCGTCAGTTCGTCACCCCGAGCCGTTGCCGCAGCGGCGGGGCCTTGCCTCGATCGATGTTCCGGACGTCCGTGCGTTCAGCGAGTGGCTGAAGTCAATGCCGGATCAATGGGGATGCCAGCGGCCTGTCGCATCCCGACGTCGAATCCTCAGCGCGCTCAGCAATTTATTCGATAGAGCCATCACAGAAGGCAAGCTACCGGGCGGCACCAATCCGGTCGCCGTACAGTTCAATGAGCTCAACGCGTCGAGCAGAGAGACCGGGTGGCTCAGTGTTGGTGAGTTGGCACTTCTTCTTGAAAGCGCCAGAATCATCGGGTGCGAAGCACAAGCAGCCGGCGACCCACACTCACTCCCGTGCGTGTACGAACTCGTTGCGACGTTCATATTGACCGGCGCCCGTGAAGGCGAGATCACCCGCCTGCAGCTTCGTCATCTGGACTTTGAATCTCGCAGCATCCACATCCCGGATTCGAAGACCGGGCGGGTGGCTCGATCGATTCCCATGCATTCCCAATTGCGAGAGATACTCTTGCCCTACGTACAACGTCTCGGCCGGACAAGCGGACACGTATTCACGGCGACTTCAGGGGAACCGATCTACAGCTGGCTGGGGGTGCTCGACGTGATCGCCACGCGCGCCGGCTTTCGGGAAGGTCAGATAAGACCGCCGGTATTCAGAACGTCCTACATCATCCACCGGCTCGCGTGCATGGATCAGGACGTCCCGATCGATCCCAACAGGGTTGCTCGAGAGGTAGGCTACACTTCGCCCAGTTTGAGGAAGAAGGTACTCGAACGAGTTCAGTACGGACGGGCGAGAATGGACGAACTCGCCTTTCTTCCTGATGCAATCGGCCCGCATCTGTCAGCACGTCTCCAAACTCTCCACTCGCCACCATGAACTGGATCAGGATCGTTTGAAAGCTACCGGCCAGAAAAGGGCTTCAGGAGAACTCCAAGCCTGATCTAAAGTCAAGACCACTCTGCATGATCGAGAGGTGTCCTGAGACGGCCTGGTGACCCGCTGCAGAATCGGGCGCAGCCCGTCCAAGCCGTCTCAGCAACGCCGATTTGCGATCGCTATGAGCGGGTCCAATCTGTTTCAGGATGATCACCCCGGAGAAGCCTATGCAGACAAGGTGCGGAACAATAGCCCGCACGGGCTACCCACAACGCTTCACAGAGAACAGATCAGGCAACCCTCGAGCACTTCATCCCCATCGTCAGGGACCAATCCTCCCAAGATCTGAACAAGTGGCAGGTTCCCCCGTGCCTTCTTTTTTCGCTCCTGAGCGAGATCCCACTCATCCTTGATCTGCTGCATCCGTTCCGGTCGCTCTAGATCCGAGAGCGACTCGCGCTGGTTCCAGAAGAACTCTTCGCCGTGGAGCACGCTCTGCTGCTCGTAGCGCTTCGCCTCCTCGAACAGCTCGGGATGGCGCTCCTTCAGGCGCACCCATTCTACCTTCTGTTGATAGAAGCAGAAGAAACAGCCAGATCGGGAGCGTCCCCATTCCATGTAAGGAGGAAGACCGAGGCCAGAGTCCTCCAGGATCCTGATGATGTCCTCCCGGACAAGACCATCTTCCTTGAACGGGTACACGGCCTTGATATTCGGCTTTGTGCTGATGTAGCCGATCCGGGGCTCGTCAGCTCTCAGCCCGACATAGTTGATCACAGGACCGTCCCCCACATACATCTCGAATGGACGGAGCTTCAACATCTTCGTGCACCACCGGCGGTGATTCGACGGCAGCATCCCGCCATATACCGTGAGCCAATGGTCGAACGTGTCCACGGTCGAAGTACGTACGACCGGCTTCCCAAGAATCGCTTCCAGCCGGGCCAAGTACTCCAGCGTTTCTGGAAGCTCCTTGTCGGTATCGTGGAAGATGTACTCCATCTCCGGGACGCGGTCCCGCAGATAGATCGCGAGTGCAGCACTGTCCTTGCCTCCCGAGAGGCTCAGGATGTGACGCACTGGTCCTGCATCGAGTGCCACGCGATTGTCCTGGTTGTCAGACACTGTCATTCGTGAAATCCACATCCGGCTGTTGCGCAGGGCTCGCACGTGAGCACCGGCAAATTAGGAGTATCGTGGTGTCTTCCAGAGCGATCTTCACTGAGCCGTAACGACGGCCGCTCGCTCGAGCTCTTGTTCAAGAGCGCGCACGAGCGCGGCCAGGCGGATGCTCCGATCGGGCGGCAAGGCATCAGTCACTCGCCCAGCGGCTTCAATAATCGGTCCGAGCTTATCATCCGCGAAGCGAACGACTCGTGCGAGCTCGTTCCCATCCGCGGACGTGACACCAATTCGAACGGCCCTGCCGGCCACCTCAGTATCCCCGCCCTGACGCATTCCGGCAGCAAGGCTCTCCAAGCGGAGGAAAGTACTTGAGAGCATGCTGAGCTCATCACCACACCGAGCTTCATCGGCACCTGTCCAACGGGCCGCCGGCTTCGAGATGACGAACGCCACGAGCGCCTCTGTCCAGCGGTCGTCATCTGTCAGGCCGGCATCTGCAAGCCGCAGGCAGAATGTCCGGATACGCGGCTCGCGGGCAGCTAACGAGGCCTCCGCCGCACGCTGCTGGAGCTGAGCTCGATCGAGTGCTCCGGCGGAATCCTGGAGCATCTGGGCAATCACGCCGCGTATCCTCTGCAGCAGCTGAGGATACGCGGCCTTCAACTCGTCGAGCGCCTCCCGCAGAGCAGCGATGAAGGCTTGAACGCTATGTGGGTCTGGAGCGACGTCGGATGTGAACGGTGCGATTCCACAAGCTACCGGAAGATCCCGGAACAATAGTGTACCCGGCTCTCTCGAGCTAAGAAGCACGTCTCGAACTCGCGCCGCGTGAACTGGAAGGTGCGTGCTACGACGGGTGTATTCTGGAAGCTGGGCGACGTACAGACAGAGGGGAGTCACGACGTCCAGCAACTCTGCAGAGCGCCCGCGCGCCTTGTCGGCCGCGAAGACCTCCACGAGGCGCTCGAACACTTCCGTTCGAACGCCCGCCACCCGGCAGAGCTGGAAGTCGAAGGCAGTGGGAACTTTCGTCAGCCGCAGAAACTCCGGCGGACCAAAGGTGCGCAGGAAACTTCCGTTCTCGTAGATCGCGATTTCGTGGGCGTGTGCAACCGCGAGTACGGCTACCAGCAGGAGCGTAACGCCAGACCGCACTCCGTACGGCCGATCCTCCAGAATGGCCGTGAGGCGTGGCACGGCCACGCGCAGTCCATCCGCGTTCTCCAATTCCTCCAAAAGCCGGAACAGAGCCGGGCGGAGCCGCAGGGGATCGTCGTCCTGGGCAGGAATCGTGATCGCATGGACACCATCAACTACGCGATGGAGGCGACCGGCTTCCAGCACAGAGAGATAGAGCAAGCGCTCCGGGGGCGCCTTGGCGGCGTCCATGCCCAGCCCCGGCTTGTCCGCCGCGGCAAACATCCTCTCGATCAAACGAGTCCGAGCTCCGACCGCTGCACTGCTCGGTATCCTCCGGTTGATCAGCTCATTGCGCACCAGCGGAGCTTCCGGGTACAGCGCGTCACAAATCGCTGAGACGACTGCCAGAAGTCCTCGGTGGGCCGGAACCTCGATTCCGGCGCCGGCGCGGGTCCACGTCACCTCCGACGAACCACGTCCGCCACGGAGCGAAAGCCACTGCGACAGCTTGGAGGACAGAGCGCGGCGTGCCCATGCAACCTGCCGGCGCACCTCAGCAGTGGCGTAGGGGTCATTCGACAGCTCTGGAGTGTTCTGCTCGACCCAGGTCCAGCGACGAACCTCATCAAGTTCCGCGGCCAATCCGGCCAGCGCCGATGGGACAGCAACGATCAGATCCGCACGTGCCGCGACGGCCGGACAGGTCGCATGCCCTTCGGCCAAGAGTCGATCCTCGCGCGTGTTGCAGAGAGCAACAATTACGAGACCATCAGCCTCCGTTTCGATCTCCGGCGAGTGCTCAACTTCGGCCGGGAAGACGTAACGAACCTCGAAATGGCGAAGTGTGCCCTTCTCGACGTAATGCCGGCGCGCAACGAGGGGGGAGTGGTCGAGGTAGGGACGGATATGCCGCGCGACATCCTCGGTCCGACCCAGAGCGCGCTCGGCGGCCGCATATGCAGCCTCAAGGTTCACGCTCGTGTTCGGCCACAGGCAGTACCCTCCGGCCGCACCGCGTTTGAATACGACACCCTTCCTCTGCAAGCGGTCGAGCGCAGCAGCGACGCCACCAGGCCCAATGGCGATTTTGAGGAAAGGGTCGGTGGCCAGAAGGTGCTCGGCATCGAGCAGGTTGAGCACCGCTATCGTCTTAAGTACTCGCATCTCGCTCGCGTCTGCATCGCGCAGGCCGTCCATCAGCCCCAGGATGCGGCTCCAGTGACTACGGTGGCTGCCACCGGCCAACTGGTGGCCGAACGAGGCTCGGACGTAATCGTAGAATTCGGGAATTCTGTACCACTCGCCCGTGCGTGCTGGCCGCTCAGCGAACCATTGGAGCCCGAACGGCTCCGAGGACAACAGGAAGCTGAACAGAGACCGCTCGTGCTGCCCGTATCGTGCAAAGAAGCTGACGAGTACGGGAAGAACCGTCGGGTGCAGCGGATAGGTTGCAACCGGATCGAGCAGGTCCGACCTCCCGAACCAGTTCGTGGCCGCACACTGACCGGCGATGTTCGTCGCTTCCTTCTTCACCGCGGCCGGCACCTCCTCGGACCGGACGTTTAGCGCTCCGGCAACCAGTGCGGCCGTATGTGCCAGCGGCTGATCAAATACGATTTCTTCGAATCGGCCGGCTACCTTTTCCCATTCGTTCCGAACGGAAACCGGGAGGCGCTCTGCGTACGCGCTGAATCCCTGATGAAGCAGCCCGACCAGCACGAGGGGGCGGTCACCGCTGCGTGAGGCAGCTTCGGCGAGTTGCTGGAGAACGTAGATATCCGTGCGCTCCGGGTGAAGCGCGGCGTATTCCAGCAGCTTCCCCAGCTCATCGATCACGAGGAGCACGCCACCGTGATTTGCGCCGGCGGCATACGTCGCCAGGCCGGTGAGGGTATCGACCAGAACCTGCGGATCATTTCGCTCCGCAGCGTCCTCCGCTGCCGAGGCGAGGGACATGAGGGCTTTCGGTCCGCGCCGCCCACTCCCCACCGAAAGCTCAAGACGACGTATCGTGGTTACCACCGCGCGGGCGACGGATCGAACAATACCCTCGCGGGCACCGGTCACGAGGACCGGTACTAGCCTCGGTGTGGAGCCGGGAATTTCCTGTCCGAAGGTGCGGACGACCGATTCCAGCACAGGAATCGTCGGGTCGCGGAGCAGGTGCGCCAGCACCAGTGCGAAGGATGATTTCCCGGAGCCGTAGTCTCCCGTGACACGCCAGGCGCGACGTCCGGAATCGGCGCTCAGTCCGCCGATCACCCTCTCGAACGCTTCGGCCATCGGCCGAGTCATGACGTAGTCGGACAGTGCAGCCGCGTCGTTGAAATCGCGCTCGAGATGGATGGACCGCAGGTATCGCTGCGGGATCCGCAGTAACTCGCGGATACGCACTTCTCCCTGGCGGAGCTTTAGGTCAGGCATCCTGCAGTTGCTCCTCGTAGACGGCGGCTAGGAAGTTCACGCCGTCGGCGTGTGGCGTACGCGAAAGTAGACCCTGAACCGCGGAAGACTGATACGAGAACGGGAGGTCGAGTCCAGCGACAGCGTACAGTTCCAGGCGCTCCCGCACGTCTTCTTCAGGCAGCTTGAACACCTGTCCCGGGCTGCAAAGTCCGACGCTGACGTCACGGAGCCGCAAGGTCGCCTCCGCCGGGTGCCACTGTTGCCAGTAATCGTTCAAGCAGTACTCGAAGAGCTGGCGGGTGATCTCCGGTTTCGGCTCCCGCCGAAAGGCGTACACCGCCTCGCGTTTGCCTGCACCGCCGGCACTACGGTCGCCGACGTAGTGGAGGAAACCCAGTTCGACTAAAGGTCCGTCCAGGGAGTCCTCGCAGACTCCGATCTTGGCGCTTCCGCGGGTCGACACGTACGTATGGAGAAATACGTCGAAGTGTTGGCCCAATGTCACCGGCGAATGCGAGTGCCCCAGCCGGTCGGACTCACGAGAGAACGCGTCAACTACCTCGGTCTTTGCCAACTCCGAATACGGCCACTGGTTCAGAAGAAATCGCCAGGCGAAGATCGGATTTTCGGCCTGCGTCGACACGTTCCAATGGAGGAGCCAGAGCGTCCTTATATCCTCCAAGTACGGATCGTGGCCATCCTCACCAAACACCGCATGCGCGAAGGGCGTGAGTTCATAGCTCCGCCCTCCGTTAGAGATGGCCAACCCTGTCGCTTCCGCCCAGAACCGTAGGGATTGAACCATGTTCTTCCCGATCCCCAGCGCGACCATCGCGGACTCATCGTCCGCCAAGCCGTTGGGATTGCCGGCAAGCAGCTGGTAGGCCTTCGGCAGCCATGCATACCGGAAGGCAAAGCTCTCGTGTCCCGAAAATCGCATCGGCATCGAACGTCCACGCTACAGCGTTAAGAGAGATCCTCAGAGCATCGCGCGAGCCCGCGCGATGGCACTGGATAGGTACTCAGCAGCGGCGTCGATCTCTGCCGCATGATTGAACTTCCCGACAGCCATCCGTAGCGCGCCCTCCTGAAGCGCGGGCGACAAATCCATTGCGCGGAGTACGTGGGATGGCTCCAACGCACCCGAATGACAGGCAGAGCCTGTCGAGAGCGCCACACGTGCACGAACCAGCGAGATCACCACGTCGTTAGGAACGTCCGGCACGGATACATGTAGGCTGTGACTGAGTCGCGCCTTCGGATCTCCATTGATCACCAAGCTAGGCACCCCATTCAGAAGCCTTTCCTGCAGGCGATCCCGCAACCCCGCCACCGCTGGCTCGTCTTCGTTCATCTCCAGGCGACGGAGGCGGCATGCCTCGCCCAGACCAGCAAACGCCGGGACATTGGGAGTGCCCTCGCTGCGCGGAATCGAGCCGGCGTCCGTCACCAGCGCCCCAGCGCCCTTCGGGCCGTACATCTTATGGGCGCTGAGAACCATGTACGTGGCTCCCCATTCCGAAAAACGGAGGTCAACCCGGCCAGCAGCCTGGGTGGCATCGATGAGTGTGGAGGCGCCGGTCTCGGCCGCGAGTTGGCAAACGGCCCGAGTATCATAGATCGTCCCCACTTCATTGTTGGCGGCCATCACGCAGACCAGGTCAGCGCCAGAACGGCACTCACGCCGCAGCTCGTCCATGTCGAGCCGCGCCTGATGGTCGACCGCTATCCAGCGTACCACCGCGGCACCGGCGCGCTCGGCTTCCGCGAGCGCATTCAGGACTGCCGCATGTTCAATCCTGCTCGCAACGATGCGTAGAGGCTGGGCCTTCTTCGCACGACGCGCCACCGCGTGCGCAACCGCAGTGCGGATCGCCGCTGTCGAGCTCGACGTCAGATGGATGCCGTCGGGTCGGGCGCTTACGAGTGCTGCGACATCATGTCGCGCACTTTCAAGCATCTCTGACGCCTCGACACCGTAGAAGTGCTCCGTGCTGTTTGGATTTCCAAAGCCCACAGACATTGCGTGGACGACCGCCTCGATCACCCGCGGGTCAACCGGGGTGGTCGCGTGGTGGTCGAGGTAAATCGGCCGCTCCCGGGACTCACGCATCGATGAACGCTTCCGATGTAGCGAGCACAGCTGCATTCCTGCGGGCGTCAACCAGATCGGCGAGGGAGCGAGTCGTTCCGCCGCGGTGAATCATTCGGTGGCAGTTCGCGCAGACGAGCGCGAGATCTGAGAGACAAACGGAGCGTTCGTGCGCGGCCTCGGCCAAGGGTACAACATGGTGACACTCCATGTATCCGATCCCCAACCCGCCATACTCCGTTTCGAAGTCGAAGCCACAGACTTCGCAGACGAGTGCGCCGGTGCGCAGTAGCGCCTCACGCTTTTTTGCCGCGACTAGGTGAGGCTTCCGCTCACGCAAGCAATGCATACGGTAGAGGAGGCGGCCTTCAACGGCCGTCTCCTCATGTTCGGCGCGGACAGCGGATATCTCCGTTTCGTCACATGAGAGCGCGGCAGCGCGGATCGCTGCCGCAGTGCGCGTCAGTCGCTCAAGGTCGCCTGCGAACTCGTGCCATACCTCTCTCGAGAGACTGCTCGCCCTAACGAGCCCGCGCCCCTGATGCTCCGGATCGATATGGCCGAGGTTGCGCAACTTCATCAGCACGCCGTTCGGATTCCGGAAGCTATGAGCCCGAAGCGTACGAGGATGCAGAGGCAGCCGGCGGAGCAGCTCGCTCAGTTCCAGAACTGCGGGGTCACTCGCAGAGGTGGGATAGACGCGCAGGTAGACATCGAGGAGCAGGATTTCTTCGTCCCGCAACCACCAGGGGTTTCGCATGCGACAGGGGTTTAAGACGGGTGCGACGGCACGAGGCAGTCGGCCGTTCCGGCGGATGACGCTTAAAATCGCGCTTACACCAGCAACGCTTATATATACCCGTTTGAGACCCTCAGAAGCAACCCGGCACCAACATCGTCCCGAACCCTCGGCGATCCTCGCGAAGGCTAGGTAAAGTCTATGTCTGACGCACGGTAGCCGCCACGATGGTAGACGAGGGAAAGGCGGTACGTACTCGCTTGACGGAGTGTTTTCCGGGCACACACTTTCTGCCGCCGCTACATAAAATGAACGCCTGCTCGTAGGAATTCGATGACGGTGGAGAAGAGGCGGGTGAACTTTGGCGACTCCAGAAAAGACAGGGGTTTAGATGAGGTGAACGTGCTTCGCAACGCACTGCAACAACGCGGAGATCTCACGCGTCTTCGCGCTACCGCTCATAAGCTTGGGATGAACCCCATAGGGCTACGCGGATTCATAGAGGGAGGCTCAGCCGTACGTTTAAAACCTTGCGTAGAGTCCGATGATGCCGCGGCGGGAGTCCACCTCAGACGACAGGGAACTCGAGTAGTCCGCGGCCACGCTAACCCACCGAAGTGGAGACAGGTGAGAACCGGAACGACGGCGCGAAGGAAGAAACCAGCCCTGCCTCATCCAGCCCCTTCGACTTCTGCCTGCAGCACTGCAACATCCAGCCGCAGGCGTCCAGTCAGGAAGAGCGAGGCCGGGTTGGAGAACACCTTGATCACGGGATGGTTCGAATCCGCTTGGTAGACGCGGTACAGCAGGTAGTGTTCGCGCTTGCGCGTGGCGAGGTTCATCTCTGCCCGACTCCAGCGAAACCGCCCGTCGCGGCCCGTGGTCGCCTTCACTTCGATCCAGATGGTCTGCCCGTCCTCCCGAACCGAGCGGATGTCATAGTCCGCCATTGGGTTGTCCCGGGCTACCCATACCACGTTGTCCTCTGATATACCGGCGGCGCGTACACGCGCCCGCTCATGAAAGTAGACGAGTTCCTCGCCACGGCATCCGATCCTCCGGTCCTGCGCGTCGTCGCGGGGCGGCGTCCGACCACCCCCTTGCCCACCGCCGCCAGTTCCAGGAGATCGTTCTGCTACTACCGCCCCCGTGGGCGCCTCCCAAACGGGTTGCACATCCTCGAGCGGCGGTAGGGGCGGAGGCGGAGGCGGAGTTGGGGGAGGATCGACGGGCCCCGATGGCCGGGGCTCGGCCTTCTCTGGAGGGTCTGCCTTTGCTGGCACCTCGAACCCAAGCTGTTCGGCCAGCGCCGCGCTGAGTTCGTCCCGGAGCGGCGGTCCTCGCTGAGCCGGTGCAGGCGGGCTCCACGAGATATTGCGATCGGCAAGATACTCCCGCATCTCGTCGGGATCATCGCACTGAAGCAACCCAAGCACGGCATCCGCCCACTCCGCCAGATCGTTGCCTGGCAAGTCGCGGGCGATCATCTGCGCGAGGGCACTCAGCACGCCCGCTTCGCCTCGCACGCCTGAGAGTAGCACCTCCGCGCCCGCCATGTGTATGCGCGAGGGCACTTCCACAGTCTTCCCACCGACGCGGTACACGGTGGCAAGTTCCTGAACAAACCGAAGCCGCTCGATGCGGGCGAGACGCCGTCCGAGCGCCTGCACTCCCAGCTCTCGACCCCGGCCGGTGCGGAGCACCCGTTGTGCGATGAATGCCGCCAGAGCGCTGGGAAGGGCCGGATGGTGCAGTCGCGCCAGAACTGTCTGAAGCCGGAGACGAGGCGGCGCCAGTCGGTCCGCTCCCACCTTCCACCGCGGCGATCCTGCGATCCCGCTCAGGGTGCGCACCCCAACAGCTTGAAAGAACCGAATGGCGTTGACTTCAGCCGCATCGGCGAAGGCGTATGGGAGAGACGCAGCCTCGACGGCCGCTGCAAGCCGGGGGTGGTCGTCCAGGAGAAAACGTCCCCGATTCGCCGCTGTGACTGGATACAGGCGTCCATCGCGGCCCAGGAGGATGGTATCCGAACTCTCGAACTCCCCACCTGCGGGTCCAAGTTGGACGTAAGCGGCACGCGCGAGGTCGGCATGTGACCGAGGGACCACGTCGCCGCTCGGATGCTGCGCTGCCAGCCAATGAAGGAAGTAGCGCCAGTGCCGCTCGGTTGGTGACGGGCTCGCGCCAAGTCTACGGTACGCCTCTAGGATCTCCGCGGAGCCGATTGGTGGGCGCGATATTGAACCCGGTGGGAATCGGACGGGTCCGGTCCGGAGGACAACGTCTTCTGGACATGCCCACCCAGTGTCTGCCCAGAGCACCTGGTGTGCAGCGAGTTCGGATGCACTCCGATGCTCCCGTTGCAGCGCAGCAACGAGTTCGGGGTAGAGTACTTCCGGAGCAGCGGGGGCGGCTCCCACCCGTCGGAGACTGCCGAGATAAGTGAGGACATCGTCCGCTCTGGGCTCTGTGCGGCAACCAAGCCGGCTAAGGAACGATCTCGGGAGCGAGGAATCGACGAATGATGCGTCCTCACCCACCGTGGAGCGCAGGCGCGCCGAATCCACGTAGAGCGATCCGGGACGGGCGAGACCGCCGGCGCGCGAACGCAAAAAGGGAATTCCTGAGAGTGCCCTCACAGTCTGCGAAGTCCAAAAGCGGCGCTGCGCGACGAGGACACGCTCGAACGGCTCCGCACGGGACTGGTCCTCCGCTGCCCAGATCGCGAGCGCCACCAAATCCGACGCAGCGATACGGTCGCGAATCCGGAGCGACCGGACCAGCTCGCGGTCTGCCTCAACTTCCCTGTGTGGCAGTCGCAACACCGGTCCGAAATCCTTTCGTCCCGGCGTGCGCCGCAGGACAAGTTTGCGCGGAGCAGTCCACGCTCCATCCTGGTCGCGGAGGACCGGAGCTGTGCGGAGCACCGAAAGTAGGCTGGCGGGGAACCGGCCCCGCTTCTGGCGTATGAACCCATACAGCGCGACACGCTCCTCCTCGCTGGCCTCCGCAGCCCGGGCGGCCACCCCTCTCGCCCACTGGTATGGGTCGTAGTGCTGCGCGAGCCGCTCGAAGGTGCGCGAGAACAGAAGGGCGGGGTGGAGGCGGCCGCGCGCCGGCACACTGGGATCCGCAATCTCTTCAGGCACCCGCTGCAACTCGCACGCAGGCTCCAGGGTTCCAGCCGCGCTCAGCGTGCTCTGCGTGCCGGCCAAGTCGGCGCGTGCCGACTCTGGGAGACGGCGGAACGTATCGAGCACTTTGGCGAACTGCACCTGACGATCCGGGTTGCGCAGCGTGAGCTCGAAGTTCTTGTAGTGGAAGTCCGCAGCTCCCTGGCTCACACGGGTCGAAAGCGGTGTTGAATCGCTTCCGGCACACCGTAGCCGGACTAACGAGGGGAGCCCGAATGGCTTGGCGCCGGCCTGAGTGAGCGCTTCCGCGAAGCCCGGGGACCGGAGCGCAGCGTCTGGAGCATAGCGCTCGCTGGCGAGGAGTCCGCCGAGGGCGGGCGTCTCGGGAACCACCAGCTCGGTGGCGGACCGGAAGCAGACGGCGCCGAGCGGCGCTTGAGCCGGCCAGCAAGCCTCCCCCTTCATGCGCTCGCGGAGGGTGACCGCGAACCGTGGTTCTTCGGTCCTTCCCAGATCGGTAGGCCATGCCGCGACGAACGCGTCCGCGCCGAATCGCGGCCACCAGTCGTCCTTGAGCAGCTTCATTGTCAAAGAGACGGCCTCATCCAGAAGCCAGCGGTTCCAAGTGCTTCCCGATGTCGGCACGAGCGCGGTCCGATCCTCGTTCATCTCGAACGGTGCCGACACGCTCAGCGCCGTCCCGGTAGACTGGCCCTGCACCCCAATCGGGTAGAACCAGCCCCCAATCACACCTGCACGTGCCCGTCCGCGTCGCGTGGCGATCGACAATGATATTGTGATCCTACCGCCAGGCCGCCGGTAATAATCGGGGATGTCGCGTCCACGCTGATCGGGAGGGATGCGCACGGTGCTGGAGAACTCGATCTCCTGCTCCGTCCGTTCTCCGAGAAGGGAGTCCATGAAGCGAACGGTGCGGCGGATGGCCTTTATGCTGCGCAGCCGACAGCGTAGCAAAACCGCGCGCTGACTCCATTCCAGGACGCGGTCTAATCGGACTGACCGCAACGTGAGGCGCTCAACACTTTTGCGCGCACCGGGAACGGCGAGCTTTAGGAGCGCAGGTCCCAGACTGGCCGCAGCACTTTCCAGTGCGAGTTCCTCCGCCTCGACGGTGAAGGGTTCCAACGAACCGGACCGAGCCGTGCGATACGGAACGTAGATCTCGACACCGGGAACGCCACGGCTTTCTGAATCCAGGCGCGGGCTACGATCGACTCCAGCGCGAAGATCAAGCACACTGGTGAATCCGCCCGAGCGAATGTGGATCGAATTGCCCATGACAAACAGGGATCGCAGGCCGAAGTTTTTCGACCCGATCCCGTTCTTTTTGGGTTCCACTTTCTCCTGCTCGGGACCAGTTACTCGACCAGTTCCCATCACTACTGACAAACGCTTCCAGCCGTCTGGTCCGATGACCGCGCCGGTCCCGCGGACGCGGAGCGCGTCTGGCTCGAGCGTGACCTCGATCGAACTACCCCCCGCGTCATATTCGTTCTGAATGAGCTCCCGGAGAATCGCCGGAAAGTCGTGCCCCCGCGCGAATTGCTCGGCGATCGAGTCCCCGTAGCGCACGACGAGATTGGCGGGGTCGGGCAGCGGGGGCCGCCACGCACCTTGGGCAGCCCCGTGTTCGTGGCCACTCACGCGGGGACCGCGCAGGAGGATGGCTCTGAAGCTGCGCCGCTCTCGAACTGGTCGGAGATGCTTCGAAGGCTAGGCGGGCGATTCGGCATGGCTTGGACCATCAGCGTGACCACTCGGTGCGTAGGTGGGGTCCGAGAACGGCGGCAGTCGAACCCGTGCTGCCGCTACTTGCCGCATCCGGACTACCGATCCGCGCAACGATGGGCTCGGTCCTCCGCCACGTCCTCCCGTTCGATCAGCGACCGAATGTGCGCGGCGGAGGTAACGACCGCGAGGCCGGAGTTGACGGTTGTTTGCATCTCCATCTCAACCGCGTCAGGATCTTCCGCCCCTGCTTCGGCCGCAGCGATCTCCGCAAGCTCGCGGCTTCGACGCACTCTCCCGCTGACCGGCAGGTCGAAGTGTGCGCTGAGCAGCCCGGCAAGTCCACCGATATACTCGAGTCGCGCACCGATGGGCTTGCCTCCTCGCAATATCGGAGTGAGAACCTGACGTCGCCAGATTATCGGTGACCCGCTGAACCCTCCGAATGAATGGAGGTCCACGAGAAATCCGTCACTCTCAAAGCGCTGACCTCCCCAGCGGCTCATCACGAGGGGCTCCCCAGGTAGGCGTGCGATCCTGCCGAATCGCGCCACGGGGACGTTCCGCGCCCGCCCCGCGCTCTGACGGAAAAGCCCCGCAATGAATACCTCGTCCCCGATTTCAATCCGGGTATCAGCGTACTCCGGCATCAGCCCTCCCGGCGCTGTAAACCGATGGTCGTCGCTGAGGAGGAACTCGGCGGGAATCGCTTCCGTCTGCCACAGCAGTATCCGTTCGCCGTCGGCCCTACCAAGCGGCCAAAGCGCGACGTCCGCCCGGTCATGCGTGAACCAGTCCGACCTTGGGGTTTCCACCCGATCACGACCACCGTCCTTGGTGTTGATCAGCACGCAGAGGCGCTCGTCTCTGGACTCCTCAAGGACGTGGCGTGCTGTTATGAGATAGAGAAAGCCCGGATCTTCCTTGTCGGCAGGTCTGCAAGAAACGCTGACCAGGAATGCCGTTCCACCGGGCACCGTGCGCCCCTCATCCCCTGGAACCGCCACGAAGGCAACGGAGTCGAGTAAGGTTTCCGAAATATAGGGCATGGTCGATTATGTGTGGGGTAGATTTCGGGGCCGGTAGTACGGCAACTGATTAGAACCTACGAGGCCACTTTACGGGTCATCTGCGCGCCCAGGTGTCCACGTTTAGCCCTTCAGGGGTGGGCGGCCGATCGAGACTCACGAGCACGTCGGGCAGTATGCGGCCGTGCTGCTCGAAAGCTCGCTCAGCGCGCGGTTGCGGTAGATCTTGAGCAGCCCCCGGTAAGGCTCCCCGAGCCAGATCTGCGTGAGTTTGCTCCCATGCAGGTTCCCGAACTCCCCCAGCGTTCGGCGCAGGGCGCCGGGTGCAGAGCAGGATCGACGCAAAGTAGCTCTGACTCAAAGCGGCACGGCGAGAAGTGGTGCGATGACTCCGAACTCCGCGTTCCTTGGATACCCTGCGTTGAGCAGGTGCCGGAGCACGGCACAGGCGGTATTTCCGCCTGAAACCGCATCATCTACCATAAGAACGGAACTCACGTCCCCAATGTGAGTGGGTGGTTCGAACCGGGTGCCGTCGTAGACCTTGTCACAGTCCTTCACCAGTCCGGACCGTACCCAGCCTCGAAACCGGTGTGTCCAGTCTGCCGAGGCGTGCACCGCCAGACCGATTCTCTCGCGATATGGCCGCGCATCTTCCGGCCGCGTCGACCATGGGCTGAGCACGACCTCAACTCGCTTTGCCTCCACAAGGCGTGCGAGGGCCTCGGTGTAACGCGGCAACCCTCGTAAATACAGTTCTTCCTGCAATGGCTGCGACCCGCCAACTCTCACCCAGTGGAGGTAGTCAAGAGGAGCGTAGTCGCCACGGCTCCCGTACCGATGGAGGTAGACCATCTCCACCTCCCGGTCACCTTCAGGCAACGCGAGGGAAAGCTTCGCCTGCGGCATGGTATCGTGCTTTGAAGTTCCGGATCGTGAACGTGCGTAGTAGCGGCTGATATCATCAGGCTGAGAAATTGCCCCGACAAGTGCCTTCAGGTTTTCGTTCCGTTATCACACCTGTTCATCATCGCGAGGGTACTACTGTGCCGTCGCGGATAGTGGCAACCATACGGTCTATAAAATCAGATGAGGCAAAAGGTACCTGTCCATACGTCAAGCCAACGGCACCCTCCACCTTCGCGGCGAGGTGACCCTTCCCAAGTAGCCTCTCCGCACCCTTCTCGCCAAGCGCCAGTTCAGATGTACCCTCAGAATCCACCCGGAGAATCAGCCGATTCCCGAGGTTCGCTCGGAGCTGCATCGGCATCACGTTCGCCTCGGGGCGTTGCGCAGCGAAGACGAGGTGAATCCCTGCCGCGCGAGCCTTCACGCCCAGCCTCGCGACCGCGGCGGAAACGTTCTCTTTGTACTCCTCCACCATCATCCACTCCGCAAACTCGTCATGGATGAGCCAGATCACAGGCAGGCGCTCCAGCGGCGACACGCGCTCGTTGTAGATGCGCAGGTTCGCCGCACGTGCCTCACGTAGCATCTTGTACCGCTCATCCATTTCCAAGACGAGCGCTTCGATCCTCTCGAGCGCTGCCTCCTGGGCGTCGATGATTCCGCCGTCCAGGTGAGGGAGATCCTCGAACGAGAAGTAGTCGACACCCTGTTTCGGATCAATGAGGATGATCCGTGCCTCGGCAGGCGTATTCGTGGCGGCGATCGCAAGAATGATGTTCTGCATCAGCACGGACTTCCCGCTCCCCGTCGCTCCGGCGATCAGGGTATGCGGTGCGTGGTCCTTCCCCGGAGATAGCACCAGGAGCTCTCCGTCGTCCTCCCGCACGCCGATGAGTAGATCCTGATTGCCACCTCCTGTCCGGGGCGTCCAACGCTCCCAGAGCTCCGGTACGCTCACCAGTTGCCGCTGCGGCCGTTCAACGGCAATAGCGACAACTCCGGACTCCGGCTGGACCGAGATGATGTTCAGCCCATGCGTGGTCAGGAACTCCAGGCGACGCTTGAGCACTTGGTCGACGGTGAGATTCGCGCTACCAGCGAACTTGAGCAGCGCCGCATTCGGTGTGAGCACGCTGGATACCAGCTTCGATTGCAGCTGGAACTGCTGCAGCGCGCTCCGCATGCGTGTCTCTGTCTGCCGGAGCCATGCTTCAGCCTCGCCTGACGCAGGCGTGCCGCCGCTCCCCGCAAGGAGGGTGGAGATCGCCGGATAGGCCCAAGGCTCATGATCCACGTTCGCCGCCGTGGCAGCATCAGGCGCGGCCTCGTGCGCATCTGCCGGTACAGGGAAGATCCCCGGACCCTGAACGCCCGGGCCCCCAGTATGGGGCTGGACCACTACCGCCTCGCTGGGCGCTACGGCCCCCACCTCGCCCTGCATCCTCGTGAGTTCGGAGGGAGCCAGGTACTCGCGGCTGCTCCACGGCCCCGATCCCTCGTCTGTCTGACGCACCGGGGAAGGATCCTCTCCTCGGTGGTAGCGAAGGACCAGTTCGCGGACACGCGCCCGGCCGAACACCTCCTGATAGGAATCCTCGAGTCCGGCCACCTGAACGAAGTCCGAGCAGTCCGCAAGATCCGCAGGTGATGGTACGAACACGTGCGAATATCCACGTACGTGCAGCTCGCATTCACCATCACGGATCGCCCTGCGCCAACCGTCGAGATCGAGGTTGGCGCTCGCTGGGAACTGGACCCCATCAAGCAGGAGGTCCGAAAGCCGGCCTAGCCAGAGCTCACGGTCAAGCCGGTGGGGGCTCCCGAACACCGCATCACGTACGCGCTTGACCGTCTGGCGGAGCTGGTTCTGCGACTCCTTCCTTTTCGCCGTGAGACTCGCAGCATCGATGTACTTCGCCTCGCTCACGACGGCCGCCAACCGCAACCTCCCATCGGCCGCCCTCTCCGGCGCGAGCGCGAGCATGTCTGCGATTTGCTCCTCGCGCTGCCCGAGCCAGCTCGCGTAGTCGTCGAGGAAATACCAGCCGAAGTGGCGGTCGGTACCAATCTCGTGTCGGATGAGAAACCGGCTGAGCACGAT
>SXGQ01126104.1_pt1 | contig 17718 bp, 17 predicted proteins | sample 3178371 | NCBI WGS metagenome assembly SXGQ01 (sample SAMN11356859, study PRJNA531348) | freshwater metagenome | isolation source: freshwater sample F1-20 | place: China: Fuxian Lake, Yuxi | collected 2017-12-25 | reverse complement strand
GCCCGGTGCGAACCGAGTACCTTGCCGACGCCCTGGACAATGGCGTGGAGTTCGGGGTTTGGGGTGGGATGACCGAGCGCGAGCGCCGCGCGCTGCTTCGCCGCCGACCCAATGTGACTTCATGGCGCATGCTGCTTGAAACCGCGCACGGTGAGTTTGAGCGCCAGGTTATCTTGAACGAGTCGGCGGATCGGGCTTCTTAGCCAGTAGGTCACCGATTTCGCGGAGGCCGGCCAGATCATGGACGTCCTGAGCAAGTGCGGGCACAATGGTTGCCGCGACACCGGGGTGCGCCGCCGTGAACCGCTCTGCAAGGTGTAGTTGTCTAGTGTGAATACTTTGCCGGTTGGCATGCAGTCGAAGTAGGGCCGCGGTAAGGCGCTCATCTTCGCCCATCTTCTCTAATCGCTCGGCCGATGCGGTTGCTTGCTCGGCGGACAGATCAATCTCGCCACCTCCCTGGACCCGGTTTAGAACCAGTCCGGCCAGTGGCATGGCATCTGTTTTCAGGCGCTCGACGAAGAACGCGGCCTCCCTGAGCGCATCGCGCTCAGGCGCCGCGATAACGATGAATGAGGTGCCGGAGTCCTGGAGTAATTTATAGGTGGCGTCAGCGCGTTCGCGAAATCCACCGAAAGTAGTGTCGATTGCGGCCACGAAACTGCCAACATCTGCGAGTACCTGTGAACCAAGAATCTTGTTCAGCACATTGGTGAACAATCCGAAGCTAAATGCCGCTAGTTTTCCGATGCCGCGTCCGGCACCGCGGGCCGGCGCGGTCAGGATGCGAATGAATCGGCCGTCAAGAAATGAACCTAGGCGTTCGGGGGCGTCCAAGAAATCCAGGGCACTGCGTGACGGCGGAGTGTCGACGACGATCAGATCCCAACTGCCTTCGGCACTTGCCGTGGCGCGAAGCTGCCCGAGTTTCTCCATTGCCATGTACTCCTGGGTACCGGCAAATGATGAAGACAGCGCTTGATAAAAGGGATTATCGAGAATCGCCTGCGCGCGCTCGGGATCAGCGTTCCCCTCGACCACCTCATCGAAGGTGCGTTTCATGTCGAGCATCATCGCGTGCAATGAGCCAGTGCCGGCTGGCCCGCAAACACCCGCGACCAGGCGCGGGGTGTTATCAAGAACACTCAAGCCCATGGCCTGCGCAAGGCGTTTTGCCGGATCGATGGTCAACACGCAGACATCCCGACCCTGCTCGGCTGCGCGCAATGCGAGTGCGGCCGCGGTCGTCGTCTTGCCCACCCCACCGGCCCCGGTGCAGACGATGATGGTGATGGAGCGGTCGCGAATTAGCGCATCGACATCCAAATTCGGTGCGTTGAGTTTCATCGCACCCCGCACTCGCGCAGTAAATTGGCAAGTTGGTACAGCCCGCCGAGGTCAATGCCCTCGGAAATTAGCGGCAGCATGAAAGTCGGGAGACCTAGTTCAGTGATGCGCGTGGTCTCGCGGGCTTCAAGATCGACCCGCACCGCATGATCAATGGCATCGTGCATTAGGGCGGTAACGACCTGGTTGTCGAAGGTTAGCCCAGCCTCGGCGAGCGAGCGCTCAATAGCCAGTGCGGGCAAGGTGCCGCTTCGTGCTTCTCGTAGTTGCTCACTCGTGAGCATCGGCGGCCTGGTCATATTCACGAAGATGCCACCCACCGGCAGATTTGCGGACCTAAGGTCGCTGAAACCGTCAATGGTCTCTTGAACCGGCATCTCCTCCAGCAAGGTCACAAGGTGCACCGCGGTTCGGGGCGAGGAGATAACACCCATCACCAGATCCGCGTGATTTCGAATCGGCCCGACTTTCGCCAGGCCTGAGACTTCGGAGTTCACGTTCAAGAACCGCGAAATGCGTCCGGTTGGGGGCGCATCGAGGACGATTGCGCTGTAGGCGTTAGGCGCGCGCTTGTCGATCCGCCGCACAACCTCGCAGGCTTTGCCGGTCAAAAGCACATCGCGCAGACCAGGTGCGATCGTGGTGGCGAAGTCGATGGCGCCCATCCGCCGCAGCACCGAACCGGCTCTACGTAAGTTGTAGAAGGTGTCGAGGTAGTCAAGGAGTGCTTCCTGGGCATTCAAGGCCAGTGCCCACACCTCACCGCCACCAGGTGCCACGGCGATTTTCCGCTCCTCATAAGGCAGGGGGGCGGTATCAAAGAGTTGGGCTATGCCTTGGCGGTCCTCGACCTCCATCAGCAAGGTGCGCCTGCCTTGATGGGCCAAAGTCAAGGCTAAGGCGGCAGCCACGGTGGTTTTGCCGGTACCGCCCTTGCCGGAGACCACATGCAGGGCCACCCCAGGCCACCAGACGTCTGTCACTTAGGCATTCTAGGTGTCGCAAGCGGTGGCGACCATTTGGTGGACGCGTACTACGCTGCGGTATGACCAAATGGGAGTACGCGACCGTGCCGTTGCTCGTTCATGCGACCAAGGCGATCCTCGATACCTGGGGCCAAGATGGCTGGGAGCTCGTGCAGGTGGTGCCCGGACCAAACCCGGAGAATATGGTGGCTTATCTCAAGCGCCCACTCGCCTGACTCGAGAAGGAGTTCTTGATGGTGGCACTATCAAATGTTGAAGTGCGCCTAGCGGCATTGGGTTTGACGGTGCCGGGGTTGGCGGCACCGGTAGCGGCGTATGTGCCAGCGGTATTGACTGGCAATTACGTATTCACGTCCGGCCAGTTGCCCTTCGTCGACGGCGTCCTCCCGTGCATTGGCAAGGTTGGTGCGGAGGTCAGTGCCGAGGAGGCCGCAGAGTTAGCGCGCAGGTGTGCCCTGAATGCGATTGCGGCCGTGAAATCCGTCATAACCGATCTCGACCGGGTGGTGCGCATTATCAAGGTTGTCGGATTTGTTGCCAGCGCGCCGGATTTCACCGGCCAGCCGGGTGTGATGAATGGGGCGAGTAACTTGCTCGGCGAGGCTTTTGGCGATGCCGGTGTGCACGCGCGATCTGCGGTAGGGGTAGCCGTGTTGCCGCTTGATTCACCGGTTGAGGTCGAAATGATCGTTGAGATTTCAAACTAAGAAATGACAGTAGCGGAAGCACGACCAGCGGCGACCGTAATCTTGATGCGCGCAGCCGAAAATGGATTTGAGACTTTCTTGATGCGCCGCACGGCCACCATGCGCTTTGCCCCCGGCATGTATGTCTTTCCCGGCGGACGCGTTGACGATGGTGATTTCAGCGGTGTTGATGAGTTGACAGGCTACATAAACTGCGCGGTACGTGAAGTACTCGAAGAGACCGGAGTGGTCCTCCCGAGACATCCCAATGATCTCGTATTCGCGGATCACTGGGTGACCCCGGAGTTCGTTCCGGTCCGATATAGCGCGCGGTTCTTCTTGGCCAAGATGCCTTTGGGTCAGTCGGCTTCGTCAATGAGCACGGAGACCGACGTTGTGACCTGGATCTCGCCAGTAAAAGCCTTAACCGAAACGGCGGCCGGCCGGTTGCCAATGCTGATGCCCACCTTCATGGTGCTGAAGTGGCTGGCCGAGTTCGACGACATGCAAGACCTCATCGCGGTGGCACGCAGCCGTCGGATCAAACCGCAGTTGCCACGCCCGAGCAGAGGTGCTGACGGCACGGAGGTGTGGTCGATCGTCGATGCCGACACCGGCGAGATCCTGGTTGCGAACCAGCCGGCACCCAAGTTATCCGAACTCACGGGGCTGCGTCGATGACGGGCCGGGTACTGCCATTCATTGGGTCGAACGGAGAGTGGGCCACCGGGATCAAGACCGCTGCGGCAACCTGCCAGCTAGCGCCCAATCCCTCACCTTGGACCCTCGATGGCACCAACACCTGGGTGCTGCAGGCACCAGGGGAGACTGCGGCGATCATCGTTGACCCCGGCCCAAGCGATGAGCGTCATCTGCGTGAAGTCGTCGAGCAGGTTGCGGCACGTGATGGGCGAATTACGTCTATTTTGCTGACGCATGGCCATGTTGATCACTCCGAGGGTGCCCGACGCCTTAGTGAATTAACGGGTGCCCCGGTGCGCGCCGTGGACCCAACGCATCGGCACGGCGGCGAGGGCTTAGCCGCTGGTGATGTAGTCACCGCGGGTGAACTTGAGCTGCGGGTAATCGTGACTCCCGGTCACAGTTCTGACAGCGTCTGCTTTTTGTTACCTGATGAAGGCTCTCTACTGACGGGTGACACCGTGCTGGGTCGTGGTACCACCGTGGTGGCCTGGCCGGACGGCCGCCTGAGCGAATACCTCGTGAGCTTGGAAAACTTACGGGATCTAGCCGAGCGGTCGGGCGTCGAGCGAATTCTGCCCGGGCATGGTCCGATTCTTGAAGCACCCGGTGCGATCCTGACGGCGTATCTTGAGCATCGGATGGCGCGACTTGACGATATTCGCGATGCGGTTGCAGGTGGTGCTGGTTCAACCGCGGACGTGGTTGCGATTGTCTATGCCAATTCACCGCGTGAGCTGTGGCCGGCCGCCGAATTATCGGTTCGTGCGCAGTTGGAGTACCTACGCGATGGCGGTGAGATCGGCGCAGAGATTTGCTAGCGTGCGCGGCGACCGAGGCGCTCTACGTCAAGCACCAGCACCTGCCGTGATTCCAGGCGGATCCAGCCACGCTGGGTGAAATCCGCAAGGGCCTTATTTACCGTTTCGCGGGAGGCGCCCACCAATTGCGCAATCTCCTCCTGGGTCATGTCGTGCGTTACAAGTAGACCCTCAGGGGTGATCTCACCGAATTTCTCACCTAAATCCATCAGTGCCTTCGCTACCCGCCCCGGCACGTCGGAGAAGACTAAGTCGGCCATGGTCTCGTTGGTGCGACGCAGCCTGCGGGCCAAACCCTGAAGTAACGCGCCGGCGAGCTCGGGGCGACCGGTCAACCACGGGCTTAGTTGATCGTGGCCGAGGCCAGCGACAACGGCATCGGTCAAGGCGGTCGCGGTAGATGCCCGCGGCCCGGGATCAAAAAGGCTCAACTCACCGAACATTTCACCTGGACCAAGTACCGCAAGCAGTGACTCGCGACCATCTATTGACGTTTGACCCAATTTGATCTTGCCTTCAAGAATCACATAAAGACGGTCACCTGGCTCACCCTCGGCGAAAAGGATGCCACCCTTGGTGAGGCTCTGCTCGGTTAGCGAGGCGCGCAATGCAGCAGCGGCTTCCGGGTCGAGGGCCGCAAACATCGGAGCCTGCATGAATACCTCGTCCATCATCACCTCCGCTAGGTTCGCCACCGGTCTTGACTTGGTCGTCGAATTCGCTCCATTGTGCCGTACCGGGTACCGGTTGCCAAGGCCGCGGGTGCGCCTGCCCTTTGACCAACAGCCACCGACATACGCTGGGGGGGTGGAAGACCCGGGTACCCGTAAGAAGCGTGCTCGCTTGATCTTAGGAGCACTCGCTAAGCAATATCCGGATGCTCAATGCGAATTAGACTTCACCACACCACTTGAGTTACTGGCTGCGACGGTGCTCAGTGCCCAATGCACTGATCGGCGGGTCAACAAAGTCACGCCGGAGCTTTTTTCAAAGTATCCGACCGCAGCCGGTTATGCGGGAGCCGATCGGCAGGAGTTGGAGGCAATAATCGCGTCTACCGGATTCTTCCGGCAGAAGGCGGCAACCTTGCAAGGCATCGGGCAGGTGCTTTGTGATCGTTATGGCGGTGCGGTGCCCCCAGCACTTGATGAGTTGGTTACCTTACCCGGAGTCGGGCGCAAGACGGCCAATGTGGTGCTCGGCGAGGCCTTTGGGGTGCCGGGTATCACGGTCGACACCCATGTGGGGCGGTTGGCCCGGCGATTTGGCTGGACCACCCAGCGCGATCCGAACAAAGTTGAAGCGGATCTGATGGCACTGTTCCCACGTAAGGACTGGACTCGAATGTCGCAGCTGGTGATCTGGCACGGGCGCCGCCGCTGCCACGCGAAGAAGCCGGCCTGCGGTGCCTGCAATATCGCGAAGTGGTGCCCGTCCTACGGCGCTGGTCCGACCGACCCGGTGGTCGCTGAGCAGCTTGTCAAAAATCAGGGTCCGGCATGACGACTTGGTCGCGGGTGGGCATCGTCGATGAGCTGGTGGCCGTCACGTTGCCGCCGTGGCTGCAACCGGTTGTCGATGTTATGCGCGACATCACGGCCGAGAGCATTACCAGGTTCGTGCCACCGGATGGCCAAGGCCGCCACTCCGCGGTCTTGGTGCTGCTTGGCGAAAGTGGTACGGGCCCGGATGTCCTGCTGATTGAACGGGCGCGCACGATGCGCACTCATGCCGGCGAGCCGGCGTTTCCAGGCGGCGCCCTTGATGATGACGATGCCGATGCTGCGGCCGCAGCGGTGCGAGAGGCCCACGAGGAAACGGGGCTTGACCCATCAGGTGTCGTCGTCTTCGGGCAACTGCCTGACCTCTGGGTGCCGGTCAACGATTTCGTCGTAACACCGGTGATGGGATGGTGGCGCGCGCCGTCACCGGTGCACGCGAAGGACTTGGCCGAAGTGGCAAGTGTGCACCGCATCCCGGTAGCCGAACTAACCGATCCGGCTAATCGCTGCCTAGTGCGGCATCCGTCCGGCTACATTGCCCCGGGTTTCACGGTGCGCGGTATGGTCGTTTGGGGTTTCACCGCGGGAGTGCTCACTAAGTTATTTGACCGGGTCAACTGGTCGCAGCCTTGGGATACCGGGCGCGTTATCGATATCGAGGCGACATGAGCTTCGCCGGTGTGAGTCTCGTCGACTGGATTTTGCTAGCCGTAATAGTTGTTTTTGCATGGGCCGGCTGGCGGCGCGGATTCATTGCCGGCCTGCTGTCATTTGTCGGGTTCATCGGCGGCGGCCTCCTAGCTGCTTTCCTATTGCCCGACCTAATCGTCGAACGCACGGACTCAGGATTCATCCGGGTTGCCGCGTTGGCCATCTCGATAATCGTTTGCGCGGTCTTAGGTCAAATGCTTACCTCATTTCTCGGCCGGCGATTGCGCGGTGTGCTCACCTGGCGACCGGTGCGGTTTGTCGACAGCCTGGCCGGTGCCGCCTTGAATGTTCTTGGAGTCGCGATCGTCGGCTGGATCGTTGTGAGCGCGGTTGCTTATCTCCCGGAGTCGACCGTTACAACGAGCATTCGCCAGTCTCCGGTGCTGATCGGGCTAGATAAACTGGTGCCGGATATCGCGCGCAATGCGTTTACGGGTTTGCGTGACTCGGTTGGCGCAACTGCGATGCCGAGGGTTTTCTCCGGACTTGCCGAGTTAACCGGCCCCGACGTGGAGAATCCGGATCCGAAAACGTCATTGGCACCGGCTGTGCAAGCGGCGCGATCTGCGATCGTGCAGGTCACCGGAGACGCCACGAAATGCCGAAGTGAGGTGAGTGGATCTGGCTTCGTCATCGCTCCGGGCTATGTCATCACCAACGCGCATGTCGTTGCCGGGGTAGACAAGCCACGGGTTCAAGTTGATCCCCAAGTTGGTGCCCAAGGGGAGTATCTAGCGGCAAAGGTGGTGGCATTCAACCCGAAACTGGATGTAGCAGTTCTCCTGGTGCCCAAGCTTCGCGTGGAACCACTGGTCTTTGCGAAAACACCGGCCGCATCTGGTGATCCAGCGGTTGCCGCTGGCTTTCCCGGCGGCGGTGATTTCGCTGCGACACCGGCCCGCGTTCGAGCGGTCGTGATGGCGCGTGGTGATGACATCTACGGTCGTGCCGGCGTGGAGCGGGAGCTTTATGCTTTCCGCGGGTTGGTGCGACCCGGTAATTCGGGGGGCCCGCTGCTGAACCCAGCCGGTGAGGTCTTAGGGCTGGTCTTCGGCGCCGGGGTTGGGGATTCGAAGACCGGATACGCGATCACGGCCCAGCAGCTGGCTGACCAGATCACCGCTGGTGTTAATCGCACCGACGAGATCGGCACGGGCCGCTGCCGCTGAACTGAAATGTACTGGACCGATTTGTGCTGGGCCCCTGATGCCGTGGGTGGAGGTGTTGCTGACTATTCGTCGGCACCCTCAAAGCAATAGACGGTGCAGCCGTCGGCACCTGGAAAGAACGAAGGGTCCACGGTGGCGATGCCGGCCGCACCTGGGCGCACCTAGGAAACGCTCAGGGCTAACCGATCGGTGGGTGCGGTGCTATCGACGGGGGTAGCCCCCACCGAGTTTAGGTGCGGATGCGCTGCGAGTTCGGGTCATAAGGTGAATGCAGCGAAACGGTGGCATCGACGAGCTGGCCGCCGACATTGACCAGGTCTAAGTTGTCCGACCAGGCCGGCGGCGTGCTAGGTGGTGCCGCATGAGAGTTGGCCCTGCTCGAGTAGCACCAAATCGGTGAGGCCGAGTTCAGTGAGGTGGTAGGCCACGCTCGCAACCACGATGCCACCGCCGATGATGACTACTTGGGTACGCGTTGGCATTTGGGTCATGGTCTGACTCTAGACAATGATCGACCCGGTGGCGGGAACAAGGAGTGTTTAGAACAGGCCAATAATCTTGCCGTCGACGAAGTCAATGCGTTCACTTGACGGCACCCTAGGCAACCCCGGCATGGTCATGACATCCCCGCACACCATGACGATGAATTCTGCACCGGCCGACAGGCGAACCTCACGGATATTGAGCTGGTGACCACTTGGCGCCCCGCGAAGGGCCGGGTCGGTGGAGAATGAATACTGGGTTTTTGCGATACATACCGGAAAGTGGCCATAGCCGGCCGCCTGCAGGTCGGCAATCTGGCTGCGCACTTTTGCGCCCGCGGTGACTTCGGTAGCCCCGTAAATATCCGTTGCGATCGCGGTGGCCTTTTCCCAGAGCGTGTCTTCATCGGCGTAGACGAATTTCATCGCGGGCGCCCGCTCGCACAGGTCGACGACAACTTGCGCGAGCTCAGCGGCCCCTTGGCCGCCATTTGCCCAGTGCGAGGCGAGCACCACCTCGACGCCCATGTCGGCCACGCGCGATCGCAGAAGCGAGATCTCGGCAGCGGTGTCGGCGTCAAACTGGTTGATGGAGACCACGCAGGGGATGCCGTAGATCGATTGCACGTTGTTGATGTGACGCTGCAAGTTCACCAAGCCGGCCTCGAGGGCGGGTAAGTCCTCGGCGCTGATGGTCTGCATATCTGCGCCGCCGTGATATTTAAGTGCTCTGACGGTGGCGACTAGCACCGCGGCGGATGGGCGTAATCCGGATTTACGGCACTTGATGTCGACGAACTTTTCAGCACCTAGGTCGGCGCCAAACCCAGCCTCAGTGACCACATAGTCAGCAAGTTTCAATGCTGCGGTGGTGGCAACGACACTATTGCAACCGTGGGCAATATTTGCGAATGGGCCGCCGTGCACAAATGCCGGGGTGTTCTCCAAGGTCTGCACGAGGTTGGGCTGGAATGCATCCTTCAGCAAGACGGTCATCGCCCCCGGCGCATTCAGCTGGGCAGCGAGGACGGGTGCCTTGGCGCGGTTGTAGCCGATGACAATATTTCCGATGCGGCGGCGGAGATCCGCAATCGAGGTAGCGAGGCAGAAGATCGCCATGATCTCTGAGGCCACGACGATATCGAAGCCATCAGAGCGCGGGAACCCATTCCCGGGTCCGCCCAGTGCGATCGTGATATCGCGAAGTGCCCGATCATTCATGTCGATTACCCGTTTCCAGGTCACCCTCCGCACGTCAATGTCAAGGGAGTTGCCGTGGTGGATGTGGTTGTCGATCAGGGCGGATAGCAAGTTATGTGCCAGTGCGATGGCATTGAAGTCACCCGTGAAATGCAAGTTTATGTCTTCCATCGGCACGATCTGGGCGTACCCACCACCTGCCGCGCCACCCTTCATCCCGAACACCGGGCCAAGGGATGGCTCGCGCAGGCAGATCATGGCGTGCTTGCCGATTGCCCTTAGGCCATCGCCGAGGCCGACGCTGGTAGTGGTCTTGCCTTCACCGGCGGGTGTCGGGCTGATCGCGGTTACCAAAATCAACTTGGCGTTTGCATTAGCGGGAAGTGAATCCAGATAGTCGAGTGAAATCTTGGCCTTGAAGTGACCGTAGGGCTCGACGAATGCCTCGGGGATGCCGAGGCCGGCCGCGACATCTGTTATGCGCTGCATCTTTGCGGCTTGGGCTATTTCAATATCTGCGGGCAATTACGTCCTCCGGAGGCACGGTGCGATGGCTGCCGATTAGTTGACATGCTACCGGCGCAGGGGCTGGCAGTGCGGCAGAAGTGGAGCCTCCGGTCAGGATTGAACTGACGACCTACCGCTTACAAGGCGGTTGCTCTACCACTGAGCTACAGAGGCGTTACCTAACTAAGGAATAATACTGGGCATGATGCCAATCGAAAATCTGGCCGAGGCCAAATACCTGTCGTTGACCACCTTCCGTGGGGATGGCACCCCGGTGGCGACACCGGTCTGGTTAGTTCGAGATGGCGATCACCTATATGTGATGACGGAGTCCGGCTCGGGCAAGGTGAAGCGCATTCGGGCTAACTCCACGGTGGAGCTAGCTCCATGCGATATGCGCGGGTCCATTAAGGGCGACTGCGTTACCGGACACGCCGTAATTCAAGACGCTGCCGGCACCTCAGCAACGATAAAGAAGATCAGTAAGCGCTACGGCCTGATGTTCAAGTTGATGGGGGTGCTCGACAAAATCCCCGGGCGCGCACCAGGAGAGCGGGTCGGTGTTGAGATAACTATCGGTTCGAGCGCTTCGGAGTAATCGCGTAGGCAACCACGCCGATGGCGGGAGTAACCAGTTGGGTCACACACGCAAAAGGCGCTTGGCGAAACGCCCGCCGATCAGCACCGCGATCAGGTACATCAGGGCTACCACGAGGATGAGCCACTGGTAGCCAAGTACCAACGACAGGTACTCAAGGCAGCCGCCGATCATCGCGCCGAAGAGGTTTGCGGCGAAGGCAGACGTCGGGTTGCTCGCATCCTTAAAGCGCGAGGTGAACAGCAGGTTGGCGCAGAACACCGGCAAGAACGCCAAGATCACGGCAAACAGCAGACGCATTGGTACCGGCAGGCTTAGGAGCGCCGAGTTGGGCACCAGGAAAGCGAGGAGAAGCGAAGCAAAGAGCGAGGTGATTATCACCGGTCGGGGAACCGTGAACTTCTTGGTTACCTCGATCGCGGCCAATACCGCGAGTAGCACACCGGTGAACACCAAGGCGTTCACGAGCCAAGTGGTGCCAAACAGTAGGGCGAATGTCGTAATTGATCTGGTCTCCAGAAGCAGGAAGGCAATGCCCATGAAGAATAGGTCGGCGTAACCGGCCATCGAACGAAGTGGCCCTCCAAAAATACGCACGCCGAGTAGTGAAACGCCAAGAATCAGTGCAATCACAATGAGATAAAGGGTTGGGATTGTCCGCTCCTTGAGATAAAGGAACGGCCGGTCATCGACGGCGGGTGGCGGTACCTCGGTGGCAACGATCGCCGCCCGATCCCAGATGGCATTCGGGGCGCAAACCACATTGCCCTGCTCCTTGCCGACGGCAATCACGGCCAGGGACTGAACCGCGGTGAAAGTGTCGAGGCAAGGGGCGTGGCCGTAGACCTCATCGACGGTGCCCGCTAGACGATTGATCAGCCACGGTTCCCGGTAGTAGTTGTACATGGCAAAGACGCCCTGATCAGTTAAGTGGTCTCTAGCCGCCAGCATTGATTCCTCAGTGAACAGGTACGACTCCAGGCGCAGTTGGCTGGCCCCGGAGACAAGTGTCAGTGAGTCTGGTAAGGCGAACAAGATGAGGTCGTACTTATTAGTGTTAGCAGATAGGAACGCTCGGCCGTCATTGATGTGGACGGAGACCCGTGGATCGTCATATGGCTTATTGGGATTTATCTGTGAGCCTATTTGCTGGATCCGTGGATCAATCTCAACCGCATCCACACGTTTAGCCCCGTTGGCAAGTGCGAGCGCAACGTCGGTACCCGTACCGGCACCAACAATTAGTACGTTGTTTAGCGGGTTACCGGCCGCTCTTTCATATGGTCGCCCATACATCGGCTCGGACTTCAGCCGCTCTTGAACGTCCATCACATTTTGATGGGGAATGCCATTGACGCCAATCGTTGTGTATTCGACAGTTGTCCCGGCATTGAAAGTTTCGGTATGCACTTTGTAGTAAGGTGACCACGAGACCCCTGCGGAAATCGACTCGAAAACCAATAAGCCGACAACCGCCAGCATCGCTAGCCGGGAGATCCAGGGCAGGCGCACACCGTATAGCAACCACAGGGCGATAAAAGTAACTACGGGCCAGGCCCACGATGGTGCGCGCAGAAATGAAATAGCGGTAAAGGCCAAAGTGCCGGCAATTGAACCGATGATGTCCCAGCGGTAGGCGTCAAGGGCACCGAAGGCGCGAAAGGCGCGGCCGGTGATCTCGCCGAACATTGTCATAGTGATCGCGATGACGATGAATACCAGCGGCAGTGAGACCCAGGTGGGCAACCCGGAGGGCTGAACCATGGTGAAGAAGATCAACTCAGTTGATGAGCCTTCAATTTTCGCGGGGAAGACGGAGATGAAAGCGACGATGAGCAGCAAGCCGATCGGAACGTACCGTCCGACATCGGTTGGTCGCCGCGACCGCAGGAAGCCAAGGCCAATACCAAGGAAGGATGCCAGCAGGATCAGGTTCGAGAAATACGACAGGTGCACAAGGTTCGCACCGCTCCACCTGATCAGCGCGAGTTGCACGAACAGCATCAGGGCGCTGGCAACGATGAGCCGGGCGCGGCCGGTCAAGACCAAGGATGCGGGGGAAGTCACCGGGTCAGGGTAGTACGCGCAGAATTGGGTCAGGCCCGGTAGCCGAAACGGCTGCGAGCCACGAGTCACTGATTGGCACCGGCCGGGTCGGGATCCCCCACGGCAGGTAGCCAGACCAAAGGCGCGCGCCACCTTGCACTACCTCGAGCCGGGGCAGCCGGCGGCGCTCATTGAACTGCACCAGCACCTTGCCGCGGGCGGCGGTGCGCACAGCCGGGGGCAGCAGGTTCGGGCTGACCCAGTCGATCGGCCCTTCGGTGCGTAGCCGCAGTGACCGGGTCGGCCAACTACCGGGTGCACTTAGAAAGTCCGCGATGCCGGCGGCAGCGTGGGCGCCGTCGAGGGCGCAGATGTCGGCGGTGGCCGCCGGGTGCAGGACATTGCCGATCGCGAAGATGCCAGGTGCGCTAGTTGCCAGCCGCGCATCCACGGCCGGGCCACCGGTGCCCGGATCAATCACCAGCCCAGCGCGGCGAGCAAGTTCGTTCTCCGAAATCCAATCACCGGTGAAAACCACGTTGTCGCAGTCCAGGACTTTCGTTCGCCCTTTGGCATCTTGGATCTGGACCCCGGTCACCTGATGGTCTCCAAGAATCCCCGTTACGGTGGTTTGAGTCAGCAACGGAAAGCGCCACCTGGCACGGGCACCGATGTTGAAGGCCGTGAATGAATCATGACGCGAGCGCTCGGTGACCATCGCAACTATTGAGCATTTAGCGTGACGCAAAGTCAAGACGGCCGAATACGAAACATGCTCGGCACCAACTATCAGGGCGCGCTTGCCCGGTGAGCCGTGTTGCAGGTGCACCAGGCGCTGCAACCAACCGGTGGTGAAAACACCGGCAGGCCTGGTGCCCGGTACCAAGCGAGCTGCTCGCGGTCGCTCCCGGCACCCGGTAGCGATGACGATCACCTTGGCTTTGATCGTGACGCGACCACTTGGTGCGGTGACTTCGATGGTGCGCATTGTCGCGTTGATGTCGGTTACGGTCGCCTCGGTCATGATTCGCGCTCCGCCTTTGACGGCCCGCAGCGCGAGGTGTCCGGCGTAAATCGGGCCGCGCAGGGGTTGGCGCAGGTCACGGAGCCCGTAACCATGGTGATCGGAGTATCGAGGGACTCCGCCGGGCTGGGTGTCGCGGTCTACAACCAACACGTTTTCGATGTTGAGCTCGCCGAGTGCGTGCGCCAGCGTCAAGCCGGCTGGGCCGGCACCGATGATGACAACGTCCACATCCTCGTCAGTTGGTTGCGGCAGGTCAGGCATGGGAATGTCCCGACCACGCGGATGTCATCTCGGTAATCATGGCGCCGCAGTGAAACCCCTGACACCGGCCAGCAAGGGCTCGGGTGCGTCGGCGTAGCCCGTCAAGATCACTCGCGGGGACCGGGCTGGTCAGGGCATCGCGCACCTCGCCAAGGCTCACTCGTTCGCATAGGCAAAGCACCCGGCCGTACGCCGGATCCGCTGCGATTCGCGCAGCGTCCTGATACGGACGCATGCGTGACTCGGCGAGATTTGGGATCTGGACGGTGATGGGGGCTGCCAGGCCCGCCATCTTGACACCGCGCTCACGAAGGTCGGCGACGACGTGCTCGGCGATCGCTAGTGCTGAGGAGATCCCGGTTGACCTGATGCCACCAACTCGCACATATTGATCGGGGAAGACGTCATAGCAATAGTCGCTGTGCTCACTTGCCGCCCGCAGGCCCGAGTAGGTGGCGGTGACTTCCTCGGCCATCAGGCTTGGCATGATCGCGCGGCCTTTGTCGAGAAGGGTAGCCATGCCCTCGGCGGTCGTTCCCGTCGCGGATTTATCGGTTAGGTCCTCCGCGGTTGGCCCGAGTAACACATTGCCGTAGACAGTGGGTGAAACCAACACCCCTTTCGTGGTAGCTGTTGGCACCGGCAAGATCACGTGCGTAATGAGTTGGCGCGCCAGCTTGTCGAATACGATCAATTGCCCGCGGCGCGGGGTGATGGTGAAGCCGTCATGGCCTAGCAGTCGGTCCACGACATCACTGTTCAAGCCGGCTGCATTGATCACCCAAGTGGCTCTGACGCTGCCGGTGCTCGTCTGCAATTCATGGGCGCCGGCAGCACGCATTGCCCCGGTGACCGCGGCCTTGCGTCGCAAAGTGCCACCGTTCACCACAAAGTCAGTGGCAAGTGCGATAACGATTGACCACGGGTCTAGCAGCCCCTCATCAGGCACCAACAGCCCGCCGAGTGCCCCAGTGCCAAGATTTGGTTCCAGCTCATAAACCTGCGATGCACTTTTCACTTCAACTTGTGAGTAGCCATTGGCCTGCGCATTGGCAATGATCGAGTTCAAGCGCGAGAGTTGGTCTGCGTCCCAAGCAACAAGCAGTGCACCCGTTCGCTCAAGGGGCCAACCGAAATCAGCCTGGCGTTCGGTGAGTAAGCGGTGCCCACGCGTGACAAGCCTGGCTTCAAGGGTGCCTGGCTTGGCGTCGAATCCGGTGTGCCAGATGGCGGTATTTGCCTTGCTGGTGCCGGCGCCCACGTCGACTGCTGCTTCAAGCAGCACCACTTGCAGGCTTTCGCGCACCAAGGCGCTGGCAATAGCGCACCCGACGGCACCGCCCCCGATCACCGCGACGTCAAAGGTTTGCTCCACGTCGACGATTATCGTGCCATCGGGTGTAAGGTTCGCGACGGTTGCCAGCCCGCGGTGATCGCCGCCTCCGCGCCGGGCCCAGCCAGCCCCCGCAGGGTCGCTGCGGCGACCCCAAGTGCGGTTGCGCAAGTGTGGGGGTAGACCTCGATGACTTGGCCCAGATCATCGGCTTGCAACTGCATCAGGACTTCTGAGTTGGTCAGCCCACCGTCGACCCGGAGCACCTCAAGGGCGGTACCTAGATCCGCTTCGACAGCGCGCACCAGGGCGGTGATCTCGGCCGCCAACCCCACCAGGAATGCGCGAACGATGTGACCTGGGGTGGTGGCGAGTGCGAGCCCGGTTAGCCGTGCTCGTACCGCCGGATCCCAAATCGGGGCTCCGCGGCCGGTGAAGGCGGGCTCGAAGATCACCCCCGCGCAATCGGGCACCGACATTGCCAGGGCATCTAGCTCGGTTGCATCCTTGATGAACCCGACCCGAGCCAACCACGAAACACCAGCGCCGGCGCTGTAGACCTGGCCGTCGATGCAAGAGGCGCGCGTACCGTCGGCGAATACCCAGGCAAGTGAGGTCGCCAGTCCAGCGGTTGAGGGCAGGTGGTCGGGCCCCACATTTGCCAGCAAGAACGCTCCCGTGCCGTAGGTGCACTTCGCCAGGCCCCGCACGTCGCAACCTTCGGCGAAAAGTGCGGCCTGCTGATCCACCATCAGGCCCACGACCGGCAGGGATTCGCCGAATAACTCGGTGGTGCCGACTTGCGCATCGCAGGGCAAGAGCTCTGGCAGCGATTCCGGACCGATTTCGTAGGCGTCGCACGCGGTGGCTGACCACCGCAAAGTCCTTGGGTCAAGAAGTTGGGTCCGCGAGGCGGTCGAGTAGTCGGTGGCGTAGCGCCCGGTGAGTCTGGTCGTAACAAATGCATCGATCGTCGAGATCACCGCGTCGGCGGGCAATTGGTAGTTGCGTTTGAGCCAGGTCATCTTGGGGGCCGCGAAATATGGGTCAACAGGCAAGCCGGTGATCGACCAGAGTTCAGCACGTAACTGCTGCGACAACTGATCGGTGATGACATGTGCGCGTCGGTCCTGCCAAGACAGCGCGGGTGTCAGTGCGGCGCCGGTCACCCGGTCCCAGGCTAGGACGGTTTCACCTTGATTACCCAGGCCAACACCGTCAATGCGCGCACCCGACTGCGCGATCGCTGCGCGACCAGCCTCGACCACGCTTTCGACAAGTGACTCTGGGTCTTGCTCGATGTGGTCACCGGCAAAAGTCAATCCGCGCACCGGGATATCAACCTCGCTGAGGATCCCGCGCGATTGACACCACACCACGGCCTTGGTGGCCGAAGTCCCTTGATCAATTGCGAGGATGATCAATGGCTATTAGCCGATGGATTGGCCGAGTAACTCGCGCGAGACGGCATCGGCTCCGCGCCAGCAGTCATGGAATGAAGTGTAGAGGGGGATCGGTGCCATGCGGATGATGTTTGGCTTCCGATCATCGGGGATGACCCCCCAGTTCTCGTCCATCCGCCTGGCGAATGCCGCGACGTCGGTGTCGATGCGGATGGAAATCTGACTGCCGCGTCGAGCTGCCTCGCGTGGGGTGACGATCTCAAGGGGTGCTCTGGTCGCGAGTTCGTCGAGCAGGGCAAGCAGGTAATCGGTCAGTTGCAAACTGCGCTCGCGCAATGCGGGCATGCCAACCTCGTCGAAGATCTCAAGGGACGCGCGAATCGGTGCGATGGCAAGAATCGGTGAGGTGGAAAGCACCCATGCCTCAGCCGTCGGTGGAGTGTCGATGAGGGGCGACATGTCGAAGCGGGTTTCGAGCCGATTGCCATACCAACCCTCCAGGCGTTGAATAGCGGGGTCGGCCAGGTGCCGCTCGTGGACAAAGGCCGCGGCAACGGCACCGGGCCCAGAGTTCAGGTACTTGTAGGTGCACCAAGCCGCGAAGTCAACATCCCAATCGTGCAGTGAAAGCAGCACATTGCCCGCTGCGTGCGCTAGATCCCAGCCGACGAAAATCCCGGCTTTGCGGCCCGCGGCGGTGATCGCGGCGATGTCCATCAGTTCGCCCGTCAGGTAGTTGATGCCGCTGAGCATCAGGGTGGCGATTTGCGGCCCTTGTTGTTCGATAACGGAAATCACATCTTCGGTACGCAGCAAATCCTCGCCGGCGCGCGGACGTAACCGCAGGATGGCTTCATCTGGGTCATAGCCGCGAAGGCGCGCATGGCTGCGGACGGCATAGGAGTCAGATGGAAACGCGTAGTCCTCGATGACGATC
>SXGQ01516654.1_pt1 | contig 17719 bp, 13 predicted proteins | sample 3178371 | NCBI WGS metagenome assembly SXGQ01 (sample SAMN11356859, study PRJNA531348) | freshwater metagenome | isolation source: freshwater sample F1-20 | place: China: Fuxian Lake, Yuxi | collected 2017-12-25 | reverse complement strand
TGCTCAAAAAAATGTTTGATTTTGTTGACCAAACCTTCGGGGAGTTCAGAAATATCCTCGATTTTTTCATATAAGGAATTAAGTTTTTTGGCGGGAACGGCGAGGATTTTTTCGTCCATGCCTTTTTCATCTTCCATAATTAAAACACCTACGGGCTTAACGGCGATAACCGCTCCCGGCACAATAGCAAAGTCAGAAATTACCAAAACATCGGCCGGATCGCCATCTTCCGACAAGGTGTGCGGAATAAAACCATAATTGCACGGATAATACATTGGCGTCGCAATAAAGCGATCGACAAAAATCGCTCCACTTTCCTTGTCCATTTCATATTTTACTGGATCAGCGTTCATCGGCACTTCGATGATAACATTCACTTGATTCGGGGCATCTTTGCCAATAGAAATTTTATCGATATTCATAAATTTATAATATTATTATTGTTAGAATATTTTTGTAAATTATTTTTAAATTATGCGATGTTGCTATTTTTTGTTGAAAGTAATTATTAAATAATAAAATATTTTTTAATTAACTTCAACGACGCAAGCACCACCCTGCCCGCCTCCAATACAAATTGACACTAATGCGCGATTTTTTCCGCGTCTTTTTAATTCACGCAAAGCATGAATCAAAATTCTCGCGCCCGACATGCCAACTGGATGCCCAAGGGCTATCGCTCCACCATTCACATTCAAAATATCGTAATTAATTTCGCCCAATGCTTCATTCAAACCAAAATATTTGTGACAAAATTCAGGTGATTCAAAAGCTTTGACACAGCCAATTACTTGCGATGCGAAGGCTTCGTTAATTTCAATTAAATCGAAATCTTGTAATTTTAAACCCGTTCTATCGAATAATTTTTTCGAAGCAAAAACTGGACCAAGCCCCATGCGTGAAGGATCAAGCCCCGCATATTCAAAATCACGCAAATAACCTAAAATTTCGCAACCGCTTTCGGCTTGTAATTTTTTCGCATTACTTTCGGAAGTGATTAAGGCAAAACAAGCGCCGTCAGTGATTTGCGAGGAGTTGCCGACCGTTACCGAACCGGCAACTTTTTCAAAATATGGTTTTAATTTTTGCAAATCTTCAATTTTTTGCCCCTTACGTACACCTTCATCCTCTTCGATAATTTTAGAATTTTTTTCATCATTATTAAAAAGTGGAATTATTTCTTCTTTAAAAACTCCATTGGCTATCCCTTGTTCTGCCAGTTGATGCGATCGCAAGGCAAATTCATCTTGTTCTTCACGCGAAATATGAAAATCACGTGCAACATTTTCGGCGGTACAGCCCATAATCAATCCCGAAATTGGGTCAGTCAAGCCTTGAAGTAAGCCGATTACTGGCGATAAATATTTGGGACGAAATTCTTTTAAAACTTGAATTTTTTCTACCAAAGTTTTGGCTTTAGCGAGTTGTGCAAAAATTTCGGTCATTTTTTTGCCGTAAAAAAGCGGAATATTGCTCATCGATTCAACGCCACCGACCAACATTAAATTAGCGTAACCGCTATTGATTTTTAAGGCTCCAGTCGTGAAAGCTTCCATGCCTGAAGCACAATTGCGATGCACGGTGAAGGCTGGCGCACTTTCAGAAATGCCAGCTTTTAAAGCTATCACTCGAGCAATATTCGCCGAATCCGCCGGCTGGGCAACATTGCCAATAATGGCTTCGTCAATTTTATTTGGATCAATTTTTGAACGCAAAATAACTTCTTTGGCAATTCGAGCACCAAGATCGCTAGCGCTAAGATTTTTAAAAACTCCGCCCGCCTTGCCCATGGCAGAACGATAGCCAGCAATTATTGCAATTCTTTCTTTCATAATTTAATAATATTGTTTATTTTTAAATCGAAATTTTGTCGTATTAACGCCACAAATTTTTAACAACTGGTAAAAATTTTTTTTATTTATAATATTAGTTTTAAACCAATAAAAATAACTTTCACGAAAAATTTTATGCTTAATCAAGAAATTATTAATTTTGCCAATTACTTGGCGGATATTGCCAGCGAAATTTCCAAAAAATATTATCGCATCGAAAATGGCGAAATCGCCAAAGAAGACGATTCTCCAGTCACCCAAGCCGATCGCGAAATTGAAGAAAAAATTCGTGAAGCGATTTTTAAAAATTATCCGACTCACGGAATTATCGGTGAAGAATATGGCAATCATCAAGAAAATGCCGAAAATGTGTGGATCATCGATCCCATCGACGGCACCTCTTCCTTCATAGTTGGACGCCCAATTTTTGGCAATTTAATTTCGCTAGTTGTTCACAAAAAAGTTCAACTTGGAATTATTAATCAACCGATAAATTCGGAAAGATGGATTGGCATCGAAGGTTCGGGCACTTGGTTTAACGGCGTCAAAATCAAAACTCGTAATTGTCAAAAAATTTCCGAAGCGGTTTTAAGTTCAAGTTCGCCATTCTTTTTCAAAGATGAAAATAAAATAATTTTTGAAAAAATTTGTGCCTTGACTAAATATCAAAAAATTGGTGGAGTAGTTTATGGTGGCGATTGTTACGCCTACGGATGCTTGGCTTCCGGCTTTGTTGATTTAATCATCGAACCCGGACTAAAAGTTTATGATTTCGCTTCACATATCCCAATTATTCAAAATGCTGGCGGTGTTATTACGGATTGGGAAGGTAATCCATTGAAACTTGAATCAAATGTTAGGCTTGTTGCCTCGGCGACTCCTAAACTTCACGAAGAAGTTTTGGAAATTATTAATTCAATTTAAAAATTAAATATTCATCGCGAATGTCGCGATTCATTCGCAACGAAGCAATAATTTAATTACTCAAAGTTTTTGTATAAACTTCGATGGTCTTTTGACACATTAAATCATTTGAAAAATTATCCTCAACATTTTTGCGACCTGCAACGCCAAGCTTTTCAGTTTCTTCTCTTGACATTAATAAGATTTTATCAATCGTATCCGCCAATGCTTGAATATCGAAAGGCTCAACCAAAAAGCCACTTTGCTCATCAATAATAGTTTCGAGAGCTCCGCCGATTTTTGTGGCAACAATAATTTTTGCTGAAGCTTGCGCTTCAATAGCAACTCTGCCAAAAGCTTCGGGGCGAACGCTCGGAGCCACTACAAAATGGGCAAGTTGATAAGTTGCTGGCATATCACGACAAGCGCCAACTATTCTAATTTTTCCTGCTAAATTTTCTTTAATAATTTTTTGCTCGATTTTTTTGCGATAATTTTTGTGACCGTGATCTGACCCAACCATAACACAAAAAAAATCATTTTTAACTTTAGCTAAAGCTTCAATCAAGAATTCATGACCTTTCCATGAAGTAAATCTAGCGGGCATTAAAATCATTTTTTTATCTTCGGGCAAATTCCATTTTTTAATTAAATCGATAATGCGATTTTTTGAAACTTTATCTCGATTAAAATATTGTAAATCCACCCCACGTTGAATTACTTGAATTAATTCAGCAAAATTTTCTTGATAATTTCTTAATAAATAATTCTTGATATAGTTTGAAACAACAATTATAGAATCGGCTTTAAGCATTATTGAATTGTAAATTTTTTTCAAAGAAAAATTCTTCCAAAATAAAAAATCTAATGAATAAGTTCCGTGGATTGTTGAAACTAATTTTGTTTTAGTTTTTTTACAAGCGTAATAAGCACTCCACATTGGAGCTCTAGATCTAACATGGACTAAATCAACCTTAAAATGCTCAATAATTTCTACAATTTTTTGGATATTTAAAAAAATAGTAAGAGGATTTTTACTTTTAACATCGAGTTTAAAATGATCAATTTTTGCTTCTCTTAAATCGTAAGTTAAAACTCCACCACTTGAAATAACAATTGGTAAAAAATTTTGACTTTTTAAAGATTTAGCAATATCAATCGTTCCTCGCTCAACACCACCACTCTCTAGTGATGGGATAATTTGTAAAATTACTTTTTTCTTTAAATCTTCCATGTTTTTAATTTACAATAATTGTTTCATTACGCTTGGGGCCAGTTGAGATAATAGCTACTTTAATTTTGCACAAAGTCTCTATTTTCGCAATATAATCGAGTGCTAATTTTGGCATTTTATCACGAGATTCTATTCCAACGGTTGATTGCTTCCAACCTTGCATTTCAATGTAAATCGGCTCAATTTTATTCCACAATTCTATTGATTGCGGTAAATAATCAAACTCAATTCCATCAATTTTATAACCTACGCAAATTTTAATTTTATCAAGCTTATCTAGTACATCAATTTTTGTTAAAGCAACTTCTTTTATTGATGATAAATTAATTATTTGCTTAACTAAAACGGCGTCGAACCAACCGCATCTTCGATTGCGACCCGTTACGGTTCCAACTTCGTTGCCTTCAATTCTGATAAATTCACCAATTTCATCATGTAATTCGGTGGGGAATGGACCCGACCCAACCCTTGTGGTATAAGCCTTCAAGATGCCAATTGTTTTGTGAATTTCAGCGATTCCTAAGCAAGATCCAAGAGCAATTTGCCCAGCAATCGTATTACTTGAAGTAACAAAAGGATAAGTGCCGAAAGTTACGTCGAGTAAAGCTCCCTGCGCTCCTTCAAACATTACGGCTTTAGTTTTTTTTAGATTTTCCGCTATCTCATAAGAAGATTTAGTGAAATTTAAAATTTTATTTTGAATCGGCTTTAATTCTTGTAAAATATCGTTTAGTTCGATTTTTTTAGCACCTAAACTTTGGCGCAAAAGATTGTGATAAAATAATAAATTTTCTATTCGATTTTTTAAAACTTCTTGGTCGCGCAAATCGCATATTCTAAGGGCTCGACGCCCAACTTTATCTTCATAAGCAGGGCCAATTCCGCGACCCGTTGTGCCAATTTTATTATCACCTTTTTGAAGCTCTAAAAGCTGATCGAGCTCGCGATGAACTGATAAAATTAAACAACAATTATCGGCAATTGCCAAATTTTCTGGAGTGATTTTTATGCCGGCATTTTCAATTTTTTCAATCTCGGAAAATAAGGCGACGGGATCAACCACAACGCCACTTCCAATCACTGAAAATTTACCGCGAATTATACCAGACGGAATTAAACTTAATTTAAAAGTTTGATCGCCGACTTTAATGGTATGACCAGCATTATGACCACCTTGAAATCGCACGACTGCGTCAAAATTATCCGCTAAAAAATCAACTATCTTGCCCTTGCCTTCGTCGCCCCATTGTAAACCAATTATCGCAGTATTTTTCATGTTAATTTTTTTTATTTTTATTTGATAAATTTGATGAATTTTTCGAATCATTTAAAGAAAAATATTTACTACAATAAGGACAAATCACAAAATCTTTCTTGCCCATATTTAAATATACCAAAGGATGTTTCGAGCTCCCAGCCCCGCCATCGCAAGAAACTTTCTTGCTATTAACATGCAAAACATCACTATTCATAAAATTTATTTGCTGATTCATTTTTATAATTTAAATTATATATTATTCACTTTAAATTAAATTACTTTAATAAACCAAGATTTTCAATAAGCAAAATGCAAATATTTTCAAAAACTTTAATATTATTTTTCTTAGCCCTACAAAACAGCTTCGGCGCAAGCTCTTTTTCGCAAAATCATGAATTAAGCGGGGCAAAAACTTCTTTGATTGCCAGTTCTTTCGAACAAAATGGTGTCAAAAAATTAGTTGCTGGCGTTGAATTTCAACTGCAAGAAGGCTGGAAAATTTATGGTAATGATGATAGTGGAATGGGCATGCCTCCCGAATTTAATTTTAGCACTTCACAAAATTATAAAAATCATAATGTTTTTTATCCGCCAGCACTTGATGGGCTTGAAAAAATTGGTAATGAAGAAATTAAATATAAATATTACAAAAACTCGGTAATTTTTCCAATTTTTATCGAAAATCTCGATCAAAATCAACCTACAAAATTAAATTTAAAACTCGCTTTTGCTTTGTGCAAAGACGTCTGCGTTCCTATAAATCAAGAGTTTAGCGTTGATGTTGATAATAAAATTGATATCGCCGTAATTAATAAAATTGAAAAATTTTATGGACAAAATTTGATTGAAAAAAATTTTAATTCTTCGGAAAATTTTTCTGCAATTGACATGTCTTTTGGTGACGCCATAAAAACCAAAAAAGATCCTAACAAAATTTATTTAATGATTTTATTGGCAGTCTTCGGAGGCTTGATTTTAAACATTATGCCTTGCGTTTTACCCGTTATTTCCATCAAATTAATTTCGGTTCTCAAACATTCGGGGGCGCCAATTTCTAAAATTCGTTTTAGTTTTTTAGCAACCATAATTGGAATTTTAACTTGTTTTGTGGTCTTGGCTTTTTTCTCCTACGTAATTCAGTCGGCAGGAAGTTCTCTGGGCTGGGGTTTTCAATTTCAAAATCCATTTTTTTTAATTTTTTTGATAACGATTTTAGCATTTTTTATTGCCGAACTTTTGGGAGTTTTTGAAATAAGTTTTAGTCAATTTTTAGCAACAATTCTTGATAAAAAAATCTCCGAAAAAGAAGCTGAAAAAAATATTTTTATGCCAAATTTTTTATCGGGAATTTTGGCTGTTCTCCTAGCCACACCTTGTTCGGCACCATTTCTCGGAAGTGCCATTTCTTTCGCCCTCACCCAAGATTTTTTAACAATTTTGTTAATTTTTATTTTTATCGGAGTTGGATTTTCCGCTCCTTATATCATATTAATTGCATCGCCACAATTGATAAATTTTTTACCAAAACCCGGTAAATGGATGATAAAAATTAAACATTTAATGGCAGGATTTTTATTTGCCACCGCAGTGTGGCTAAGCTTTGTTCTAAGCAACACTATCGGGCTTCTTCCGGCATTATTAGTGGCAATTTTTTCAATTTTAATTTTTTATTCTTTAAAAATTAAAACCAAAATGGTCAAAATAATTTTCATCACCATTTTAATTATTTTATCCTTTACCCTACCTTTTGATTTCCACGATAGAGAAGCGAAAGTTAAGTCGGAACAAAATAGTTATTGGCAAGTTTTTGACGAATCAATTTTGCAAAATTTAATTTCTGAAAATAAAATTATAATTGTCGATGTAACCGCCGATTGGTGCTTAACTTGTAAGTTTAATAAGATTTTAGTTTTAAATGACAAGGAACTTGTTAAAAAGCTTAAAAGTGGCGAAGTAATTGGATTGAGAGCCAATATTACTCAACCCGATTCCGATGTAATGAAATTTTTAGCGAAGCATAATCGTTATGCCATTCCATTTAATGCGGTTTATGGTCCGAATGCTAAAAATGGTCTTTTAGCCAGCGAATTTTTGAACAAAAAACAGCTTCTCGATTTAATTGAAAAGGCTCGATAAATATTTAATTTACGGTCTTTTTATTTTATAAATTTTATTATCGAGTTTGATTAAAATTCCATCTTGACTATTTTTAAGATTTTCTTCAATTTTCTCGAAAGAATCTTTAAAAATATTTTCTCCAAATGCCTTATTTAAAGTTTCGATAATCACTTTTAATTTAAACAAATATTCCTTATCGATAAATATTTTTGGCGACAAAACATTCATAATTCTATAGCAATTTTGATTTGATTCTGATTGAATTTTATCGCAAGCATAACCAATTCTATCAAGCTTTCCAGCGATTATGAAACCTGAATGATTTTTCTTATTTTTACCATCATAAATAGTATAAAGCCAAGAATCGGCATAATAAGAATTTGTAAGTTTTATGTTTTTTCTAAAATATTTTTCGTTATCAGGATGAAAATAATTTTGGACTAATAGGCCGTGACTTTTACTAAAATAAGATAAAAAATGCGAAGTATAAACTTCTTGGATAAAAAGATAAAAAATATTTAAATCTTTAAAATCCTCTTTGATCTTTGGATCTTTTTTATATGAATCTTTTTCAAAAAGTTTTTCAAAAGCCATTCCATATCTATCATTGATTTTTTTTAAATTTTCGCTTGCACTTTCTTCGATTGGAAAATCTTGTAATACTCCATTTTTTATGGCTTTAAGAAAAATTTTAACAAAATTTTGACCTTCATAATAATTTTTTTGCTCAATAGCATTGTAATTAAAAATATTGATTAAGGCGATTGAAACTGAACAAGCTGTTACAACAAAATGAATAACAATTTTTTGCCTCATTTTGCTTAAATAAAGTCGAGAATTATTTAAAATATAGCTTATATAAGCGATTAATAAAAATCCCATTCCAAAAAATTGTAAAAATATTTGAATAAAGGCAACTTCATAATGGGTTCCAAGCGCCCAAGTTTGATATTTATATGACAAACTAATCATTCCCGATGGCACTAAAATTAAAATAAATCCAATTAAAACAACATCACGATAATTATTTTTTAGATTGATTTTTGGGATTACTTTTAAAAATATAAAATATGCCGAAATAAATAAAATAGTTGCGGAAAAAATATGCTCAAAATTCAATTCAACTAAGTATAATTCTTTATGAAAAGCTCCAAATGGTAATGATGCAATTATTTGCACAATCCAACTCAAAAGAAATCTTTCAAGATTAAAATTTATATCAATTCCATCATATATATTTGCCTTCAATGCATGTAAATAAATACAAATTACAACCCACAAAAAAAATGGAATGAGAAAAAATTTCAATTCTTTGAAACAAACTTGAATTGACAACAAAGAATATTTCCCGATTTTTTTCATTAAACTTAAATCAGCTTTTAATTCTTGAGATTGTAGTTTAATTCTAACGGCAAGAACAATAAAAATTGGCACAATACATACTCCAATTTCATAATGAAAAAAAGACCAAATAAAAAATATCCACGTTAAAAAGAAGTATTTTTTTGATTTATTTTCATGCCACAAAATGTAAAAGCCCGAAGCCAAAGCAATTGAAATTGCCGAATATTGAGTTGATAGACCCATTGAAGCAAGAGGATCAACGATAATTATAATTATAAACATAATCGGCATCAAAAAAATGAATGCCTTATAATTGTCAGAATTTTTTGTTAATAGCTTTAAAAACCAAGCAAAACTTAGAACGGAAATTAAATTAAATAGCGATTTTACAATATAATAACTTAAGCGATCATGAAAAAAATAAAATATTATGTAATGCGTTGCGTATAAGCCATAAAACCTTCCAAGTTGAAAAAAACCCTTAAAGGAATCAATACAAATTTCAAAAAAATTTCCATCATATAATTTTATTTCGGAATAAATTGAATAAATCAAGGTCTTATCATCGCAATAAAAATTAGCATATAAAATCATTGGTAGAAAAAATATTGCATAATAAATAATGGCTAGAAAAAAAATATTTTTCTTTGAATCAATTGTTGGAAATTTAATTATTTTATTTAAAGTCATTTTTGGTTAAATTATTAATTTTTTAATTTTTAAAATGATATTATCAGTTATAATTCCTTGTTTCAACGAAAAAAATACTATTAAAGAAATTATTTTAGCGGTAAAAAATTCTTCATATAAAAATCAAGAAATTATTATTGTTGATGATTTTTCTTCCGACGGCACAAGAGAAATTTTACAAAATGAAATCGCGCCTTTGGTTGATAAAATTATTTATCAAACGCATAATAAAGGAAAAGGCTCCGCTCTTAGAGCTGGAATTGCCGAAGCTACGGGTGATATCATAATAATTCAAGATGCCGATTTGGAATATGATCCCAAGGAATATCTAAAAATTATTACTCCGATTTTAGAAAATAAAGCCGATGTGGTTTTTGGTTCGCGCTTCATTAGTGGCGAAAGTCGACGCGTTCTTTATTTTTGGCACCGCATTGCAAATTTTATCTTAACGACATTGTCAAATATTTTCACCAATCTCAATCTTAGCGACATGGAAACTTGCTACAAAGCCTTTCGCAGTGATATCGTTAAAAAAATCAACATTGAAGAAAATCGTTTTGGTTTTGAACCCGAAATCACCGCCAAAATTGCTAAAACAAAATGTCGAATTTACGAAGTCGGAATTAGCTATAATGGCAGAACTTACGAGGAAGGTAAAAAAATTACTTGGAAAGATGGATTTCGTGCTTTATATTGCATAATCAAATACAATTTAAAAAAATCATAAACCATGACCGAACTTACAAAACTAAGCATCAAAGACACGCTTGCTGGATTAAAAAATAAAAAATTTAGTGCCATTGAAATCACTAATTCATATATTCAAAATATTGAAAAAAATCGTCATTTAAATTGCTTTATCACCGAAACTTTTGACGTCGCTTTGAATCAAGCCAAAGAAGCCGATAAAAACATCGCTAAAGGCAAAATTCGTGATCTCGAAGGAATTCCACTCGGAATAAAGGATTTATATTGCACCAAAAATATTCGCACCACTTGCGCTTCAAAAATGCTGGAAAATTTTGTGCCGACTTATGAATCAACCGTCACTCAAAAACTTTTTGATGCGGGCGCTATTTGCCTCGGCAAAACCAATATGGATGAATTCGCGATGGGCTCCGCTAACGCTAATTCTTATTTCGGCAAAGTAATCAATCCCTTCAAACGCAACGATTCAAATGAAGATTTAGTGGCGGGAGGCTCTTCGGGCGGATCGGCTTCGGCAGTAAGTGCTAATTTATGCGCCGGCGCAACCGGCTCCGACACTGGTGGTTCAATTCGCCAACCCGCTTCATTTACCAACACCGTTGGCGTCAAACCAACTTACGGTCGCTCATCGCGTTATGGCATGATAGCCTTCGCCAGTTCTCTTGATCAAGCTGGAATTTTTGCCAAAAATGTTGAAGATTGTGCACTTCTTCAAAGAATAATTTCAGGTCACGACAATAAAGATGCAACCTCAATCAATATCGCCGTTCCGCAATTCGACAAATTATTAAATTCCGATGTTAATGGTTTGAAAATAGGGATTCCCAAAGAATATCGTATTGATGGCATGCCCGCCGAAATCGAAAAATTATGGCAAAAAGGTATCGAAATTCTTCGCAATCGCGGTGCCAAAATTATCGATATTTCTCTGCCTCACACTCAATATGCTGCCGCAGTTTATTACGTTATCGCTCCCGCTGAATGCTCTTCGAATTTAGCGCGCTTTGACGGCGTCCGTTTTGGCTTTAGAACTTCTCAAGAAAATATTTCCATCAATGAAATGTATCAAAAAACTCGCGCTGAAGGCTTTGGAAAAGAAGTTAAAAAAAGAATCATGATTGGAACTTATGTTTTATCGGCAGGCTATTACGAAGCCTATTACAAAAAAGCTCAAAAAGTTCGTCGCTTAGTTTTGAATGATTTCACTGAAGCTTTCAAAAAAGTTGATGCCATTTTAACGCCATCAACTCCAAATTCAGCTTTTGGTTTCGAAGAAATGAAAAATTTCAACGCCGTAAAAATTTATTTGAATGATGTTTTTACCGTTCCTTCGAATTTGGCTGGATTGCCCGCCATTTCTGTGCCCGCAGGTTTCGATAATAAGGGATTGCCACTAGGATTGCAAATTATTACTAAACATTTTGATGAACAAACTATGTTTAACGTCGCCAAAGCAATCGAAGAAAATAAATAATTTTAAATGACCTTAACAAAATATAGAAATTGCAATTTTACCTTTCTATTTAAAGAAAATTTATTGGCATTTGCACTATTATTTCTTGGAATTTTTCACATAATTTTAGAAATAAAATTAGGTACTAATTCCTTTGGAGATTTACGTGACGGCAGATTTAACAACTTCGTTTTAGAATATTTTTATCGAGCACTCATCGGCGAAGAAAAAAGTTTTAAAAATGCCAATTTTTTTTATCCCGCTCCTAACGTAATCATGCTGTCGGAAAATCATTGGCTTCTTGGTTCGATTTATGCCTTTTTTCGCATTTTAGGACTAAACTCTGCTAAATCTTTTAATTTCTGGATTTTTTGTGGATTCTTCGCCAATTTTATTTCTTCCTATTATGTTTTAAGAAAATTTAATTTTTCAAAAAATTCTTCAGCAATCGGCGCTTATTTATTTACTTTTAATCAAATTATTTTTTTAAAAATTGGGCATATGCAACTCAATTTTAAAATCTTTATACCCCTTACTCTCCTATTCTCCAAAAGTTATTTTGAAACTCTGGATTTTAAATATATTTCTTACATAATTTTATGCATAATTTTGCAATTATTATGCAGTTCATATAATGGGAATTTTTTAGCTTTATTTGTTGTCATATTTTTTTTATTTTATTTATCAAAATTTAAAAAAGATGATTTTCATAAAATTTTTCCGCAAAAATTTTCTTTAAAAATTTCAATTCCAATTTTAATTTTAAGCATTTTTTTGTTAATTTTATATGCTTTACCTTACTTGGAAACCAAGGATATTTACAACTTCAAAGGCCCACTATCAACTGGAGAATATTTTACATTAAGCTCATTATTAACTTTGGGAAATTCGCCTTTTTGGAATTTTATTACCAATTATTTTTCACTCAAATCTTTAGAAATTTATGGGGAAAATCAATTTTTCTTTGGGATCGGTTTGTGGCTTGCTATTTTCGGATTAATCATCAACAAAAACATTCATAAAAACTTACAATATTTTGATAAAATTTTAATCAAATCAACATTGTTTATATTGTTTTTTTTCTGGCTTGATAAATATATCGGAACTTTTTATTTTTTACAATTATCCATTCCGAGCCTTTTTCCACTAAGATCCTCAACAAGGTTTTTTTATGTAATATTTTTTGTCATTATTTATTTGGCAACTTTGTTAATGAATTATTTAGAAAACACAAATAAGAAAAAATTTTATTACATAATTATGGCAATCATTTTAATCGAAAGCCAAATATCAAAAATTCCGAATTCTAATTTTTCAGAAGAAGAAAGTGAGATTCAAGAATATAAAAATTTAATTTTACAACATGGCAATGGTGCCTCTGTTTTCTTTTTTGCAAATAAGACAACAAACCCTCCAACAAGCTATATAAAAAATGAAGTCAATATAATGTTAGCTTCTCAAGATTTAGGTGCAAAAATTATCAATGGATACAGTGGACAAAACCCTTTTACCGCAATAAATTACGCCAATAATTGCCAAGAAATATCTAAAATTATTACATCAAATGAAGATTCAATATCAAAAATTTACAAAAAAGAATTTAAATATGACCGAAAGAATTTATTGATTTTTTTGGATAAAAAATTATGTCCAAAATTGCTATAAATTTTTTCTCGCCTTCTTAAAAAATAAATTATTTTTTTGCCAAAACACTTTTTTTATAACCATAACAGAAATAAAAAATAATGCCGATGATAAACCAAATTAAGAACGGCTTGTAGTGATCTTGCAATAATTTTAGAATTAAAAATCCGCATCCAACAATTGCCAAGGGCGCAATAATTTCAACAAAAGGACATTTAAAACTGCGTTCTAATTTTGGTCTTTTATAACGTAAAATTAAAACTCCGACTGAAACTAAACAAAAAGCAAAAAGTGTTCCGAGGCTACTCATATCGCCCATGGTACGAATTGGAGTAAAGCCCGAAATTATCGCAACCGCAACCGTTACCACTAAAATTGAGTAAGACGGAGTTTGGTGTTTTTTGTTAATTTTTGAGAAAAATTTTGGAAGCAAACCATCGCGAGAAATTACAAAAAATATTCGCGATTGACCATACATCATCACCAACAAAACCGTAAGCATTCCGGCAATCGCGCCCGTTCCAACCAAAGCCGAACCGATATTACTTCCATTATCACGCAAAGCTTGAGCAAGTGGCTGTGGATTGCCCAAAGTTTTATAATTAACAATTCCGGTTAAACATAATGAAACCACGACATAAATTACCGCGCAAATTAAGAGCGAACCAATGAGTCCAATCGGCAAATCGCGTTTAGGATTTTTACATTCTTCCGCCGTTGTTGCCACCGCATCGAAACCTAAATAAGCGAAAAAAATCGCCGCGGAGCCAGCAAATACGCCCTTCCAGCCGAAAGGCATAAATTCTTGATAATTTTCAAATTTAATATGAGGCACCGCCACTAAAATAAAAATAAAAATTACGATTAATTTTACCGTGACTAAAACACGATTAATTATAACGCTTTCTTTGGTGCCGATGAATAAAAGCAAACCGATAAAACATGAAACACAAACTGCGGGTAAATTAATTATTGCACAATATGTTTCGTCGCTACAAAGTTGCGATGGCGCTTTGGTAAGAAATTCAGGAATAGCTATTCCACCTTGTTGTAAAATTCCGACCAAATAACCCGACCAGCCCGCCGCAACGGTTGATGCCGCCACGGTGTATTCTAAAATTAATCCACAAGCAACCAACCATGCGATAAATTCGCCCATCACCGCATAGGTGTAGGTGTAAGCACTGCCCGAAACTGGAACCATTGACGCCAATTCGGCATAAGCCAAACCCGCAAAAACACAAATTATTGCCGAAAATAAAAAAGATAAGGCGATGGCTGGACCCGCATGTTCAGCGGCCGCCTGCCCCGTTAACACAAAAATTCCGGTGCCGATGATTGAGCCAATTCCAATAAAAATTAAATCAAAAACTCCCAAAGTTTTTTTAAGAGTATTTTTTTTGGCACCTTCAAGAATGCTCTCGAGCGATTTTTTACGAAAAAGTAATTTCATTGTGATTTTTTATTTTAATTACGAAGTTCAATAACTCTAAATAACTCTAAAAAACTTTATAAAATTTATCAAATAAATTTTATAACAAAAACAATATTTTAATTAATTGTATTGAAAATTTATTCGTAGGATAGCAATTCCTCTTCTGCAATTTCTTGCGTAATTACATCATTATTCATCAAATCTTTTAACGAATCTTTTAAAAGCAACATACCATTTTTCCGACTCAACTCAATAATTGAATTTATTTGCGGGATTTTATCTTCGCGAATTAAGTTACGAACTGAAGCGTTTGCCAACATAATTTCAAACGCAGCACATCTTCCGCCATCACGTTTTTTCACTAATCTTTGCGAAATTACCGCCTTGATTGAACCTGATAAAATTGAACGCACCGCCGATTTTTCTTCCGAAGGAAAAACATCGATAATACGATTTATAGTTTGTGCCGCCGAGTTAGTGTGAAGAGTCGCCAGCACCAAATGCCCAGTTTCCGCCGCCGTTAACGCCAAGCGGAAAGTTTCGATATCACGCATTTCGCCGACCATTATAACATCGGGATCTTGACGCAAAGAACTCTTCAAAGCTTCATTGAAAGAATTGGTGTCCGATCCCAATTCACGCTGATTAATCAATGAACGTCTATTTTCGAACATATATTCTACCGGATCTTCGATAGTAATAATATGACGCATAAAATTATTATTAATATAATCAATTATAGCCGCCAAAGTTGTTGATTTTCCGCTTCCCGTCGGACCTGCGACCATAATCAAACCTTTTTTTAATTTCGCTAAATCCTGAACTATGTAAGGCGTATTTAAGGAAACTAAACTTTTAATATCTTTAGGAATTAAACGAAATGCCGCCGCCGGACCTGCGATAGTGTGATAAGCATTAACACGACAACGATATTTTTGCTCATCTTCAATCGAAAAATCTATTTCTCGATTCTCAATATAAAATTTTTTTTGTTGCTCATTCATGATTGAATAAAGCAAATTATAAACATCCTCTTGGCTCAATATTTTAGTATCTTTATAATCAACCAAATCGCCATCTAATCTTAAAATTATTCGATAATTTGATGAAATATGAACATCGGAACAATTTTTTAACCTGGCGTCTTCAATAATTTGCTGAATCATATCATTTGTTTAATTTTTTCAATTCTTCTTTTAACTGAATCAAGGGCAATTTCACTATTAGAATTGTCATTATTTTTTACAACATTAGCATACATTTCCAAAGCCTTTTCATATTCTTTATTTTGATCGTAAAGCACACCTAAATTATAACAATAATTCATATTTCCATAATCCAGTTCTAAAGCTTTTGTATAATTTTTAATAGCCGAATTATAATCAGAAATTTTTTCATAAGCCAACGCCATACTTGCAAATAAAAAATGTCTTTGAGGATTTTGAATAGTTAATCTGTTTAGCATATAAATCGCCTCACGCGGACTTTCTTCGGTCAGAATAATAATGATATTATTAATAATTTCATCTTTATTTTCCGCGTCACCTTTAAGCAATTCATAATAAATGTTTTTGGCTTGCTTAAATTGATTAAGCTTTTGATAGACAATTCCTAACGAATATTTTGCATAAAGATTTTTTGGTTCTTTTTGTAAAATTTCTTTGTAAATCTCAATGGCAATTTCATATTGCCCAATCAAAACTGAATTATATGCTAATTTTTCTTTTTCACGCAAATCTTTGTCAATTTTAACTTTATCAACCATAACGATACTCATCTCTTCGGGAGTATATTTTTTTTCATCTTCGTCTTTTTCTGGAAGACTTCCCATCGTCGGCTTATCAACTAAATTTGTGCCATATTCATTATTGTAAACATCGAATTTTTCTTGCGATGATTTATCAAATAATAAACTTTTTTCAATTTCTCGAGTTAAATCCGAATTGCCAATATCAAACTGTGCCTTGGCTTGTTTTGTAAAAAAAATTACCAAAAAAAATAAACAAAAGAAGAAATTTATTTGAAGAAATGTAAGTTTTTTAATTCTCGGCATTTGAAAATTTTTCAAGTTTTTTTTGGTTTTTTAAATATATCATTATCGCCATAATCGAAGCGGATGTAATGCCTTGAATCTTGCCCGCCATCGCAATTGTCGCTGGTCGGTATTTTAACAATTTTTCACGCACTTCATTCGACAAACTCTGAATCAAATTATAATCAATATCAAGAGGAATTTTCATTTTTTCTTCTTGACGAAAAATTTCAATATCCTGATTTTGTCTAATCAAATATGATAAATATGTAGCGTTAATTGCAACCTGTTTTTTTGTTTCCAGTTCAATTTGGGAAATTTCTTCCTGCCAAATTTTTTCAATAATTTCAAAATTTATTTCGGGGAATGAAAGCAATTGGTAAGCACTTCTAACCACTCCATCTTGCTTAATCGTTACTCCAAAATTTTCTAATTTTTTTGGCGAAATTTTTAAATCTTCTAAAATTTTTGTGGCTTGTAAAATTTTATTTTTACGAATTAAAAATTTTGCCAATCGAGCCGACGAAATTACGCCGAATTTTTCACCAATTTCGGTTAAACGCAAATCGGCGTTATCGGCACGAATACTCAAACGATATTCAGCACGTGAAGTAAGCATTCTGTAAGGCTCCGACGTTCCAAGTGAAGTTAAATCATCAATCATAACGCCGATATAACTTGTCGAGCGATCCAAAATAAATTCTTCATCATTTTTTAAAGCTTTTAAACCGGCGTTAATTCCGGCGACGATGCCCTGCCCGCCCGCTTCTTCATAGCCCGTCGTGCCATTAATTTGCCCAGCAAAAAATAAATTACGAATTTTTTTAGTTTCGAGTGATGGCAATAATTCACGCGGATCGACATAATCATATTCAATCGCATATCCAGCTTGCGAAACTACGCAATTTTCCAAACCCTTAATTGATTTTAAAAATTGCATTTGAATCGCCAATGGTAAAGAATTAGAAATGCCATTTGGATAAATTAAATCACTATCCAAACCTTCAGGCTCTAAGAAAATTTGATGACGCTCCTTGTCGTAAAAACGATGAATTTTATCTTCAATCG
>SXGQ01030043.1_pt1 | contig 17721 bp, 16 predicted proteins | sample 3178371 | NCBI WGS metagenome assembly SXGQ01 (sample SAMN11356859, study PRJNA531348) | freshwater metagenome | isolation source: freshwater sample F1-20 | place: China: Fuxian Lake, Yuxi | collected 2017-12-25 | reverse complement strand
CGAGTCGCGCGCGCAGATGTCCACGCTGCCGCGCCTGAAGCCGCGCCGCTTCTACGACCTGGTGGTGGAGATCGCGCTGATCCGGCCGGGCCCCATCCAGGGCGGCTCGGTGCACCCGTACATCCGTCGCCGCAACGGCAAGGAACCCGTCACGTACCTGCACCCGCTGCTCGAGAACTCGCTAGGCAAGACGCTCGGCGTGCCGCTCTTCCAGGAACAGCTCATGCAGATGGCGATCGATGTCGCCGGCTTCACCCCCAGCGAGGCGGACCAGCTGCGCCAGGCCATGGGGTCCAAGCGGTCGCGCGCGCGCATGGAACGGCTGAAGGTGCGCCTGTACGGGGGGATGGCGGAGCGCGGCATCACGGGGGCCGTCGCCGACGAGATCTTCGACAAGATGGCGGCATTCGCCAACTACGGCTTCCCCGAGAGCCACTCGGTGAGCTTTGCCTACCTGGTGTACGCATCCTCGTGGGTCAAGCTGCACGAACCGGCGGTGTTCTGCGCGTCGCTGCTGAACGCCCAGCCGATGGGGTTCTGGTCGCCGCACACGCTGGTGCGTGACGCCCGCCGCCACGGTGTCCTCGTGAACACGCCGGACATCAACGCATCGGCAGACACCGCAACACTGGAGCCGTGCGCGGAGTCCGCCGGGGGCCATGCCGTGCGCCTCGGCATCGGCTCCGTGCGCGGCATCGGCGCGGAGCTCGCGCGGGCCGTCGCGCAGGGCCGGCCGTACGCATCCATGGAGGACCTCGGCCGGCGCGTGCCGCAGATGTCGCGCCGGCAGATCGAGGCGCTCGCCACCGCCGGCGCGTTCGGGGAGTCGTTCGGCGACGCGCGGCGCGACGCGCTGTGGGAGGCGGGCGCGCACACCGGCGGTGCCATGACCCTGCAGGGCATCACGGGTGTGCAGTCCACGCCGTTGCTGCCGGGAATGGAACCCGTGGAGGAAGCGATCGCGGACCTGTGGGCCACGGGCATCTCGCCCGACGGTCACCCCACGGTGTTCCTGCGCGAACAGCTCGACGCGAAGGGTGTGCTCACGGCGGCACAGCTGGGCGCCGTGGCGCACCGCGACCGCGTGCTGGTGGCCGGGGTGGTCACGCACAGGCAGCGGCCGATGACCGCGCGAGGCGCCACATTCATCGGCCTCGAGGACGAGACGGGCCTCATCAACGTGGTGTGCTCGAAGGGATGCTGGGCCAGGCACCGTGCGGTGGCGCGCGATGCATCGGCCCTGTTGGTCCGCGGCCGCGTGGAGTGCGCTGACGGGGTGGTGAACGTGGTGGCGGAGTCCTTGTCGGCGTTGTTCTCGCCGGCGTCGGTGCCCAGCCGCGACTTCCGTTGAGCGGTCCCGTCAGTTCACCTGGTGGATCTCGAACGGCACGGCGGGCGGGCCGCCCGCCAGCACCGCGGCGAGGTGCACGTGGATGTCGCGCGGGGCGAACAGGTCGGTGCCGTCGGACGCGGCCATCTCCTCAACAGACCACCAACGGTGCTCGTGCAGGTTCTCCGCCCGGAGCTGCTCTGTCGACATCGACGGGTTGATGTCGAAACGCTCGGTGCGCACCATGTGGACCGACTCGTGCTGGCCGTCCCACACCGTCCCGTCGCCATCGACCAGGCGGAACTCGTGCAGCCGGTTCCACACGTGCGCGCCGATCACGGGGTCGGTGAGCCCTGTCTCCTCGTGCAGTTCGCGGCGCAGGGCATCGAGGACGTCCTCGCCCTCGTCGATGCCGCCGCCGGGCAGCACCCACCATGCACCGTGGGGGAACACGAGGCGCACCATCAGCACGTGGCCTCCGGGGTCCAGCACCAGTGCGCGCACGGCCGGACGAAACCGCTTCACGTTCACTCGCTCGGCGTCTCGCCGAGGCCCTCGTTGAACATGCGGTACGTGTCGTAGACGTCCTTGCACTTCTGGCACATCGGCACCTGCTTCGGGTCGCGCGACGGAACCCACACGTGGCCGCACAGCGCCTCCAGTGGGGTGCCGTAGATGCGCGCCTCCAGCACCTTGGCGGCGGCGTTCTCGCCGGGTTCGGTCTTGACGATGTGCGCCACGACCGGCTCACCCGTCTCGGGGGTGATGTCGGTGTCGGGCTGGACCTGGGCGGGCATCGTCTTCACTGCAGGCATCTCACCAGTCAACCATGCCCGGTCGCGCCGGACTGTGCGAAGGTCCGTCCGTCCGGCCCGACTACGCTCTGTCCTTGATGATCTACATCGACCAGTGCCGCTGGCCGCACCGTGGGATGCTGTGGTGCCACATGATCAGCGACTGTTCCCTGGACGAACTGCACGCCTTTGCCGAACTGCTCGAGGTGCCGCGGCGCGGCTTCCAGGGTGACCACTACGACCTCCCGGAGCACGTGCGGGAGCGCGCCGTCCACCACGGCGCGGTCGAGGTGGCGAGCCGTGAGATCGTGACGAAGCTGCGCGAGACGGGGTTGCGGCTGACGCCCGAACAGCGCCGCTCCGTCGTCCGCTAGACGATCGCCGCGATCGCGAACAGGCACGCACCGACGGCGGCCACCGGTGCCGCCCACGTGGCCCACGGCATCTGGCGGTTGATCGACGGGTCGAACATGACGTAACCGGCGCCGGCGCCCACGATGACACCCCCGAGATGGCCCCCGACCGAGATGCCGGGGATGGCGAACGTGATGAGGAGGTTCAGCACGAGAGTCGTCCCGATGCCCGTCTGCATCGGGTTCACGCCCCGGTGCAGCAGCGCAACCGCGGCGGCACCCATGAGACCGAACACCGCCCCGCTCGCCCCGCCGGTCAGCGCATCCGGGGAGAGCAGCAGCGCACCGAGCGAGCCGCCGACCATCGCCGCGAAATAGAGCAGCACGAACCTGCCCCTGCCGAGCACGGGCTCGAGCAGGGACCCCAGCTGGTACAGCAGCAGCATGTTCATCGCGATGTGCAGTGCGCCGTAGTGGAGAAAGCCGGCAGTGATGATCCGCCACCACTCGCCCGACGCCACGAAGTACTCGGCCAGGCCGAGCTGCAGCTGGCGAGACGATGTTGTCCCGCCGAGCGCACCGGCCCCGCCGAGGCCCGTCCACACGAACACCGCGATGTTGGCGGCGACGAGCACGCGTGTGGCGACCGCGGGTTGCACCGCGTTCCATCTCCGCATTCGCTCCGCGCGCGGCGGGCGGGAGGAACGGACGCAGTCGAGGCACTGGGACCCGACCGTGGCCGCGACCAGGCAGTCGTTGCAGGCCGGCCGTTCGCAGCGGGTGCAGTGCCGGCCGGTGGCCACGTTCGGGTGCCGCACGCAGCGGTCGAGCGGTGGGGGGATGCTCGTCACGTCAGCGGGGTGCCTGTTCGGCGAGCTCCCTGTTCGCCAGGTACCAGTCGACGGTGCGGCGCAGGCCCTCCCGGAAGTCCATCCGCGCGGTCCAGCCGAGCATGTCGGCCGCGCGGCCCGGGTCGATGCGGCGGCGCGGCTGCCCGTCCGGTTTGGAAGGGTCCCATCTCAGCGTCCCGGTGAAGCCGGTGACCTCCGCGATCGCCTCGGCCGTCTCGCGGATGGTGATCTCGCGGTCCGCGCCGAGGTTGATCGGTTCCGTGCCGTCGTGTGACTCCGCGGCGACGACGATCGCGCGCGCGGCATCCTCCACGTAGAGGTACTCGCGGCTGGCCGAGCCCGTGCCCCACACGTCGATGTGACCCGCCCCGGACTCCTTCGCCTCGACGCATTTCTTGATGAGGGCGGGAATCACGTGCGACACCGAGGGGTGGAACTTGTCGCCCGGGCCGTAGAGGTTCGTGGGGATGAGGTACGCGAAGTGCTGGCCGTACTGCTCGGCGTTGACCTGTGCGTGGAGAAGGTGGGCCTTCTTTGCGATGCCGTACGGCGCGTTCGTCTCCTCCGGATAGCCGTCCCAGAGGGATTCCTCCCTGAACGGCACGGGGGTGAACTTCGGGTAGCTGCACACGGTCCCGAGAAGGACGGTCTTTTCGATGCCAGCGGCCCGCGCCGCCTCGATGACGTACGTGCCCATCAGAAGGTTGTCGAGGTACAGACGGGCGGGGTCGACCTGGTTGTAGCCGATGCCGCCGACGCGGGCGGCGAGGTGGATGACATGGCTCGGTTTCTCCGCGGCGAACAACGATTCGGCGCGCCCGGGGACCGTGAGGTCGCACTCGTCGTGCGTGGGGGCGAGCACGTCGGCACCTGCGTCGCTCAGGGCTGACACCACGACCCGTCCGAGAAAACCGTTGCCACCCGTGACGAGCACCCTGCGTCCCGACCAGAACTGCGACATGGATGCCATCGTAGGACGGGAACAGCAAGAATGGGCGGGTGCGCGTCGCTTACACCCTGGAGCAGTGCTGGCACCGCGTGCCCGGGGGCACCGGCACCGCCGCACTGTCGATGGCGGGTGCGATCGTGCGGGGTGGGGACACCGAACTCATCGGCGTCGCGGGCCGGCACCGCCGCCCCGCAACGCCCGGGTTCGAGCCGGGCATCAGGATCGCGCACCTTCCCGTCGGGGGTGCGCTCCTCTACGAGACATGGCTGCGCATCGGGTGGCCGCTCGTCGAGTCGGTGGTGGACTCGCCGGACGTCGTGCACGCGACCACCGTCATCCCGCCCGCGACCAGGGTGCCTCTCGTCGCCACGTTGCACGACATCGCCTTCGTCCGCCACCCGGAGTTCTTCACCGCACGCGGCAACAGGATCTTCGCACGGAGTCTCACGAGACTGCGACGTGATGCCCGCATCGTGATGTGCTCCTCCCGTGCGACCCTCGATGACTGCATGGCGAACGGGTTCGACACGTCCCGGCTGCGGCACGTGCCCCTCGGGGTCGCGCAGGTGACAGTCCCGGCAGGTGATGCGGCGAGGGTGCGCTCTGCGCACGGGCTGCCGGAGGAGTTCGTGCTGTTCGTCGGCACGCAGGAGCCGCGCAAGAACCTCGCCCGTCTCATCGCCGCGATGGGGGGCGTGAGGGGCGCTCTTCCGCTCGTGGTGGCCGGTATCGCGGGCTGGGGCGAGCGGCCCGAAGCAGCCGGTGCCGACGTGCGCTTCCTCGGGCACGTCCCGGCTGCGGATCTTGCCGCGCTCTACTCGGCGTGCTCGGTGTTCGCGTACCCCTCGGTGCTCGAGGGGTTCGGGCTCCCCGTGCTGGAGGCGATGTCCGCGGGTGCCCCTGTGGTGACGTCGCGCGGAACCTCGACCGAGGAGGTCGCCGGCGGCGCCGCTGTCCTCGTGGACCCGACCGACGTCGGTTCCATCAGCGCGGGCATCAACGAGGCGCTCGCGCGCCGAGACGAGCTCTCCGCACTCGGGCGCGCGCATGCCGGTGCCCAGACGTGGGAGAAGACTGCGGCTCTCGTGGTCGAGACCTATGCAGAGGCTGCACGGTGAGCCCGAGGGTCGCGATGAACCTGCTGTGGTGCAGGCCCGGGGTCGGCGGGAGCGAGGAGTACCTCACCCGCCAGCTCGCCGGGATCGCCGCGATCGGCCACCCCGTCGATGTCGAGGTGTTCGCGCCGCGCGGCTTCTCCGCCCGCTTGCCGGCGGTCGCCGCCGCCTTCCGCGTGCACGAGGCGCCGAGCGACTGCACGCGCCGCCCCGAACGGGTGATGCTCGAGCACACCTGGCTCGCCTCGCGCACCGCTGGTTTCGATCTCGTCCACCACGGCGGGGGAACGGTCCCGCGGTGGGGCAACGCACGAACGCTCCTCACGGTCCACGACGTGCAGTGGGTCGACTACCCGGGCTACGTGCGCGCCGTGAAGAGGGCGTACCTGCGGACCGTCGTGCCGCGCTCGCTTGCTCGCGCCGCGCACATCGCGGTGCCGACAGGTTTCGTGAGGTCATCGCTCGTGCAGCACTTCGGGACGCCGCAGGAGAAAATCTCGGTGGTGCGCCACGGTCTCGAGCCCGAGATGGACGCACCGACCCCCGGTGACGAGCTGCGCCGCAGGTACGGCCTCGGTGACGGCCCGGTGCTCCTGTTCCCTGCGATCACCCACCCGCACAAGAACCATGCGTTCGTGCTCGGCCTCCTCGCGCACGCCGGCGGCGCGTGGTCCGATCCCTCGTTGCGCGTCGTCTTTGCCGGCTCGGCCGGGCACGCAGAGGCGGAGGTGCGCGCGACGGTCGCATCCCTCGGTCTCGCAGACCGTGTGGTGATGCCGGGCAGGGTCCCGGGCGCCGACCGCAACGGTCTGCTGGCGATCGCGGACGCGATGGTCTTTCCCAGCACGTACGAAGGGTTCGGTGCCCCGCTCATCGAGGCGATGCGCATGGGTGCGCCTGTCATCGCGAGCGACTGCGCGAGCATTCCCGAGGTCATGGGCGGCGCCGGGCTCGTCCTGCCGCTCGACGAGCAGGCCTGGGCCGGTGCGCTCGACGAGGTGCGCTCCCGCAGGGACGAGATGCGCGCCGGCGGTGCGGCGCGCGCGGCCAACTACACGGCCGAGCTCTCGGCGCACGATCTTGTCGGTGCGTACGGAAGAGTGCCCGCGTGAGCCGCAGGCCGCTCGTGGTGCTGTGCCCGCACTTCGCGCCGGACACCGCACCGACGGGCGACGTCATCACGCGCATCGTCACCGAACTCGCCGCCACGGGGATGCGCATCCATGTCGTCACGGCGCTGCCCTGGTACCGCGCCCACTCGATCGAGGACGGCTGGCGCGGGCGTCCCGTGCGCAGGGAGAAGATGCCCTGGGGTTCCGTCATCCGTGTCCACCCGTTCCCCGGCCGCAGCAAGTCGAACCTGCTGCGGCGTGCACTCGGTTTCGTCCTGTTCAGCGTGCTCGCGGGGGTGTGCACGCTCCTCGCCGGCGGGTGGCGGCGCAGGCCCGTTGCCGTGCTGTCAATGTCACCCCCGCTGACCCTCGGCCTCACCGGATGGCTCGCCGCGCGGCTGCGTCTCACACGCTGCATCTTCAACATCCAGGATGTCTTCCCCGACGCGGCGGTCGAGACCGGTGCCATCACGAACCGGCGGGTCATCGCCGCGGCGCACTGGCTGGAGAAGGTGAGCTACCGGCGCAGCGATGCGGTGGTGGTCCTCTCGGAGGACCTGCGCGGGAACGTCGCCGCAAAGACGGGTCCGCGCCACGCGGCGAAGGTGACGGTCATACCGAACTTCGTCGACTCCGCGTTCGTCACGCCGTTGCCGCGGGGCACGGCGTACAGGGGGGAACTCGGCATCGGCGACGAACCGGTCGTCATGTACGCGGGCAACGTCGGGTTCTCCCAGTCGCTCGAACTGGTGGTCGGAGCCGCGCGGCGCATCCCCGGGGCGACCTTCGTCATCAACGGCGACGGAAGCGCCCGCGCGCACCTCGAGGAGACGGCAGCCGGCATCGCGAACATCCGCTTTGCGGGCTACCAGGCGCGCGAACGCGTGCCCGAGGTCCTCGCCACGGGCGACATCCACGTCGTGCCCCTGCGCCGGGGGCTCGGTTCGGTGAGCGTGCCGTCGAAGACCTACAGCATCCTGGCCGCCGGCCGTCCCGTCGTGGCTGCCGTCGACCCGGGCACTGAGGTGCCGAGGATCCTCGAGGCAAGCGGTGCGGGTGTCGCTGTGCCCCCCGACGATCTCGATGCCTTCGTCACGGCTCTCGAGCACATGCTTGCTGACACCGCCGGGCGTGCCCGGATGGGCGAGAACGCCCGCAGATGGGTGGAGTCGCATGTGTCGCCCGCGGCCGTGGGGGAGGCCTACGCCGCCCTGATCGGCAGCCAGGCGGTAGCCTCTCCAATTCGTGGCTAGAGGTTCATCAGCAAAAAAGGTCGCCCGTCTCGCGGAGAAGGGCAAGGGCAAGAAGGTGCGCTTCCAGGGCGGCACCCTTTTCCCCATGTCGATGGCCGTCATCACCGTCCTCGGTTTCGGGCTCGTCTTCTATGCCCGCCAGTCGGCCCCCAGCACCGACACGCCCCCCACGATCAATGACCACTGGCATGTCTCCTACGGCTTCTACGCGTGTGACCAGCAGTTGAAGGACCTGGTCGGGAACAAGGAGGAGCCGCCGGACCCGAACTACGTGAAGTACGGCGTGCACAGCCACGAAGACGGTGTCATCCACTGGCACCCGCAGGCACTCGCCACCGGCCGGCGCGCCAAGATGGGGATCTTCCTCGACACCTACGGCGTCAAGGTGACGACGGAGGAACTCACATTCCAGGCGGACCAGAACGACGCCAAGTCGTACAGGGTCGGCACCGACAAGTGCAAGGACGAGGACGGCAAGGAAGTCGACGGGCAGGTGTCCGCGGTCGTGTGGGACCGGTACGACGACCTTTCCTCCAAGAAGACGTTCATCACGGACTTCGACAACATCCGCATCGACAAGGACGGCATGGCCGTGATGTACGTGTTCGCCGCACCGGGTGCGGAGATCCCGCTGCCGGCTTCCGCGAGCAACCTTCCCGAGCTCGGCGCGGCCGACATGGGCGGTGCGACCACGACGACCGTGGCCGGGGCCACCTCGTCGACGGTCGAGGGTTCCACCGACACCACGGTTGGCGCAACCACGACCACGGCGGGCTGATGCAGGCGGTCATCCTGGTGGGGGGCTTCGGCACCCGCCTGAGACCGCTCACCTTCGCCACCCCGAAGCCGCTGCTGCCGATCGCGAACGTCCGCCAGCTCGAGCACCTCATCGCTGCCCTCGGCTCGGCCGGGGTCACCCGGGCCGTGCTCGCGCTCGGGTTCAAGCCCGAGCCGTTCTTCCAGGCCTTCCCTGACGGCACGTGCGCAGGCGTTGATCTTCACTATGCGGTGGAGCCCGAGCCGCTCGACACAGCAGGTGCCGTCGGGTTCGCCGCCCGTGACGCAGGCATCGACAGCACGTTCATCGTGATGAACGGGGACATCCTCTCGGATCTCGACCTGGCGGCACTCGTGGCATTCCACAGGGCCCGCGGTGCGGAGGGAACGCTGCACCTCACGCCGGTCGAGGACCCGACCCAGTACGGCGTTGTGGAGGCAGACGCCGACGGGTGGGTGCGCCGGTTCGTCGAGAAGCCGCAACCCGGGGAGACCGAGAGCCGTGTCATCAACGCGGGCACGTACGTGCTCGAGCCGTCCGTGCTCGACCGCATTGCGCCCATGCAGAGGGTGTCAATCGAGCGCGTCGTCTTCCCCGCGATGGTCGCCGACGGGTGCCTCGCCGCGTTGGCCACCGATGACTACTGGATCGACACGGGCCGGCCCGACACGTACCTGAAGGCGAACCTCGACCTCGTGGACGGGACCCGCTCGCTGATCCTGTCCTCTGTCGGGGCGAATGCCCGCGTCTCGGCGACTGCATCCGTGACCCACAGTGTCATCGGCGAGGGGGCCACCGTGGACGACGGGAGCGTCATCATCGATTCCGTGGTGCTGCCCGGCGCGAGAGTGGGTTCCTCCGTGCGTCTGGAGCGCAGCCTCGTGATGGGGACCGTCGGTGCGGGTGCCTCGCTGACCGACTGCGTCATCGGCGTCGACGCCGTGGTTGCGCCCGGCTCGCAGCTTGTCGCGGCCAGGGTGCCGGACCCTGCCACGATGGGGTGATGCAGATGTCGCGGTTCATGGTGTGCGGCGGCGCCGGGTTCGTCGGCTCGCATCTCGTCGACCGCCTTCTCGCAGACGGCCACGAAGTGGACGCAGTCGACGACCTCTCCTCCGGATCCCTCACGAACCTGTCGTCCGCGCGTGGTTCCATCGGCCGTTTCAAGTTCCAGAACATCGCGGTCGGCGCCCCCGAATTCGCCGAGTTGGTCTCGCTCCGACGCCCCCAGGTGGTCTTCAACCTGGTGTCACTGTCGCCGTCGCTCTGTCATCTGCGGGGTTGTCTCGCCTCGGTCGGTGCGGCCACGTCCATCCTCGAGGCGGCGCGTCTCTCCGCCGTCACGAAGGTCGTTGCGGCACTGCCCGCGGGTCTGCTCTACGGGCAGGTGGCGGCCAAGGAGTCCCCCGTGAAGGAGGGGCACCACAGCGAGCCCCGCACCACCGAGGAGGTGTTCGCCCGGGCCATCGCCGACCTGCACGCCGTGTACCGCGACCGGCACGGTGTGGACCACACGGTTCTCGCCGTCGCGAACGCATACGGGAGGCGCCAGCGCGCGGAGGACGGCGTGGTCGCCGCCTTCGTCGATGCTCTCGACAACGCCCGGCCCGCGGTGATCCACGGCACCGGCAAGCAGACGCGCGACTTCGTGCACATCGATGATGTCGTCGACGCCCTCGCGAGTTCCGCGGACAAGGCGGGTGGCGTGGTGGTGAACGTGGGCACCGGCACGCCGACCTCGGTGAACGACCTGTGGAAGCTCATGTCGGGCGCATCCGGGCTGGCCCCGCGGTCGAGCACCGCGCGGCCGAACGACCTCACGAGGCTCTCGCTCTCCCCGGTGCGTGCGCGCATCCAGCTGGGGTGGTCACCCGCCACGAAGCTCCGCGACGGCCTGAAAACGCTGCGCTGACGCTCAGCGGAACAGGTCCTCCGCGGCCGGCCGGATGAGCTCGTCGACGGAGGAATCACGGAACCACGAGGGGTCCGCCCCGCGGATGACGGACACGGGGACGCCGTCTGACTTGCCCATCACGAGCTCGCCCATGGAGGCGAGCTCGTCAGCAACGGCCACCTCCGTCACCTGCATCATGCGGCCGAGCGCGTCCTCGGTGCCGCGGAGGTCGACGACGCCTGCGATGCCCGCCACCCCGATCGCGACGTCAGTGAGGCCCTTGCGCCACGGACGGCCGAACGTGTCGCTCACGATGATGCCGACGTTCACGCCGAGCCTTGCGCGCACGATGTCGCGGATGCGCCGCGCCGAACGGTCACTGTCGAGCGGCAGGAGGGCGGCCCACCCGCGCTCCACGTTGGAGAGGTCGATGCCGCTGTTCGCGCAGATGAACCCGTGCTTCGTCTCGGTGATGATGAGGTCGCCGCGCCGGCGCACGACACGCCGGGCCTCCTGTTCCACGAGGCCCTTGTGCGAGAGAGGGTCATCGGGGTCGATTGCGACGAGGCGGCCCTCCGCTTTCGACACGATCTTCTGGGTGACGATCAGGACGTCGTTGTCGCACAGGGGCCCGTTCGGCTCTGCCGAGCATGCCTCCACGATGACGTCCCCCAGTTGGTCCCCGGGCTTGATCTCGCCGATGCCCTCCACGCCCCACGCGGTCATCCGTGCCATGTCAATCTCCTCCTGTGAGTGCCGCGCCGAGGACGGTGCGGGCGAGTGTCTCGCCCACCCCCGGTCGCGACATGATCGTGTCTGTTGTGACGCACCTGACCCCGCACGCCTCCACGGCAGGTGCGAGGGCTGCGTCCTGTTCGTCGATGACGAGCGTGCCGCACACAGGAGCGTAGAGCCGTGCCACGCCGACGACGGAGGGCTCCATCCCGAGCTCGGTGAGCATGCGGTCGGCCGGCCCCTTCAGGGCGGCGCCGGCGACGATGGGGGAGATCGCGACCACCGAATGGCGCCGCGCCGCCAGGACCTCGTCCACGCCGGCGAGTGCGCGCAGCGGCCCGATCGACACCACCGGGTTGGACGGTGCGATCACGACGCACTCTGCATCCCGCAACAGCGCGAGATCCGTGAAGGCTGCGGCATCCGCGCCGTCGAACTCGACACGGGACACGGCGACAGAGTGCCGCATGCCCACGAAGTACTCCTGGAACGACACGACCCTGCCGTCCGCGGCGAGATGGACGAGGGTCGACACGCGGTCGTCGCTCATGGGCACGATGCGCACGCGCACGCCGAACGCGCGGCGGATCTCGTCTGTCACCTCGGTCAGGCTCGCCCCCTCCGCCAGCCGTGACGTGCGGTAGAAGTGGGTCGCGAGGTCCGTGTCGCCCAGGTTGAACCAGCGCTCGCCCGCTCGCGAACCGGCCGGCCTCACGGCACCGAACCGGTCGAGTGCCTCCATGGATCGCCACGTCTCGTTGCGCAGTCCCCAGCCCCGTTCCGGGTCGATCGCTGCGGCGAGCGTGTAGGTGACCGTGTCGATGTCGGGGCTGATCGAGAGGCCGTGCATGACCGTGTCGTCGCCCGTGTTGACGATTGCGACGATGTCCTCAGCTTCGGTGACCTGCTGCAGGCCGCTGAGGAAGCGTGCCGCCCCCACACCGCCGGCCAGCACTGAAATCATGGACACAGCGTAGGGCGGGCTGTTTCGTCGTCACCCATGCGGGAAACGGAACGCACGGTGCCGGTGTTCACGGGTGCGCGAGGGTCGGCAGTGGTACCGTTCCTTGGTCAATTCGGCACGAACAAGGATTCCCGATGCCACGCGCTTTCATCACAGGTATCACAGGTCAGGACGGCCAGCATCTCGCGGAGTTCCTTCATTCGAAGGGCTACCAGGTGTTCGGCATGCTGAAGGGCCAGAACAACCCCCGGGCCCTCCAGTTCCGCGACGAGTTTCCCTACGTGGAACTCGTTCCCGGTGACCTGGCCGACCTGCCGAGCCTCGTCTCGGCGCTCGAGTACGCCCAGCCCGACGAGGTCTACAACCTCGGAGCCATCTCCTTCGTGGCGATGTCGTTCGGCCAGGCCGAGCTGACCTCCAACATCACGGGGCTCGGCGTGCTGCGCATGCTGGAGGCGGTGAGGATGGTGGGGGGCACCCAGAACAACAAGATCCGCTTCTACCAGGCTTCATCGTCGGAGATGTTCGGGAAGGTGCGCGAGGTGCCCCAGAACGAACTCACGCCCTTCCATCCGCGCTCGCCGTACGGGTGCGCGAAGGTGTTCGGCCACGACATCACGGTCAACTACCGCGAGAGCTACGACATCTTCGCGTGCTCCGGCATCCTCTTCAACCACGAGGGCCCGCGCCGCGGGCTCGAGTTCGTGACACGCAAGATCTCGAACGCCGCCGCACGCATCAAGCTGGGCGTGCAGGACGAGCTCGTCATGGGCAACCTTGATGCCAAGCGCGACTGGGGCTTCGCAGGTGACTATGTCCGGGCCATGTGGCTGATGCTGCAGCAGGACGCACCGGATGACTACGTGGTCGCCACCGGCGAGACGCACTCCATCGAGGAGTTCCTCACGCTCGCGTTCGCCGAGGCCGGCCTCGACGACTGGCACCGTTACGTCCGCCAGGACCCCAAGTTCTTCCGGCCCGCCGAGGTCGATTTCCTCATCGGCGACCCGAAGAAGGCCCAGGACAAACTGGGATGGACGCGAGAGGTCGACTTCCCCGCGCTCGTGAGGATGATGGTGCGCCACGATCTCGAGGTCGAGGCCTCGCGCCTGAAGAAGTAGTTCAGCCCTCGACGGGGTTGTCAAAGACCCCGTCGATCATCGACTCGGCATCAGGCACGGCACCTGCGTTGATGCGCGCACGGAGGGACGCGAGAAGCGCAACGAACGTGGCTGCGCAGCTGACGACGAGGCCCACTTCCACGCGCAGGTACAGGTCGTCCGACACGAAGGCGGTGACGACCACGAACAGGGTTGCGCCCGTGAGCCAACTGAGCGCCACGAACTTGTGCCCGTGCAGTGCGATCACGGCCTGGGCGACCGCCTGGGCGAGCATGAAGAGCCCGCTCGACATGGCGAGCAGCCCGAGCGTGCGCCTGTCGAGACCGCCCTCGTACATGATGTCGAGGACCTGCGGGCCGACGGCGAAAGCACCCAGCGTGCCGACGACCGCGACCGTCGCGACCACGACCATCAGCCGCCTGAATCCGGCACGGAACTCGTCCATGTCACCCTCGGCGGCGAGTTTGGCGAGACGGGGCAGGAGTGATGCCTGGATCGCCTGGAACAGGAACAACGGGATGCGCGCGAGGATCACGCCGTTGCCGAACGCGGTGACCTTCTCGGCCTCGGTGCCGCCGGCGAGCACGTCCACGCCGAGTGGGCCGGCGTTCACGAGCGCGGCCGACATCATCGACCCGACAAGCAGCCAGCCGAGGTTGGGTGTGACGTCAGAGAGCTCGACGGGCGGGCCGTCGTGGGTGACCAGGTCCCGTCGTGCGGCAACGATGAGGACTGCGGCGAGGGGACTGAGCGCAACCGTGAGTGCGTACGGGCCGACGGTGTCCACGCCGGCCAGCCAGAGCACGAGGCACGCCGCGATCCTGATGGCGCTGTCGGCACCGAGGATCAGGCCGTAGGCGGCAAACCTGGCCGAACCCGAGGCGATGCCGCGGCCGACGTGCGCGACGGCGTACGCCACGATCGTGAGAAGGAGCGCGAACGTGACGATTGCGTAGCCCTCGAACATGTGGGTGGTGAGCCACGCGGACGCGGCAAGCACCGCGAGCAGAAGTGCACCACCGAGACCGACCGACAGGGCGATGACGCGCGACACGACCTGGCGCCCGCCCTGGCCGAGGGCGCGTCGGTGGGCGAGTGAGCGACCGAGCTCCTGCTCGACAGGGATGAAGAAACCGGGCACAAGGGTGAACGCCACGAACCACAGCGCCATGATCGGCTTGAACAACTCTTTGCCGAGGGCCACCTGGCCGAGCTTGAAGAACGCGAAACTGGAGAGTCCCGCAACCAGCAGACCGGCCCCGACGGGGAATGTTCCCTCCGGCAGCGGGGCACGGTTCGTGCCGGCGGACACTGCGGGGGATCGGGACACCGAGGGAAGGCTAGTTGTGCACCTTGGGTGAGAACTGGCCCATCAGCTCGCGACGGCGCACCTGTGCCTTCTGGAACCCGAGCACCGCGAACCCGATCGCGGTGTACCCGATCTCGGCGGCCTGCTTTGCCACGGGGTGGGCGAGCACGGCTCCGACATCGATCTTTCGGATGTCGACGTTCGTGAGGTCGATGGAGTGGAGTGCCGGGATCTTCACCTCCGGGAGTTTCACGCTGGGGAACTTCAGGTCAGGGAGCTTCAGGTCGGGAATCCGGAAAGCCGGGAGGTCGAACTTCGGGAGGGTGGGGAACTGCAGTGATGCCATGACTTCAACATAGCGACTGGTGCTTGCTCTTGCTAGCACATCTGCGAGTTTTGTCATATGTCACGCCGAGGTGCCCAAGGGGGCGGCAACTAGCCTCGCGGGGGCGTGTCTGACCCTGTCCCTGACCCTGTCCTTGACCCTGTCCCTGACCGGGCGCTCGACCATGCGCCGCCCGTTGTGGCCACGATGGTCGTCCATGAGCCCGGCGACTGGTTCGCCGAGACGGTCATGGCCCTTGCCAGCCAGGACTACCCCGCGATGCAGTACCTCTTTCTTCTCTCCGGGGAACCCGCAGGACCTGCCAACGGGCCGGCGCGGGACCTCATCGAGACATCCCTGCCGGACGCGGTCATCAGGTACACCGGGGGCAACCCGGGCTACGCGGCGTCCTGCAACGCGGTCCTGAACCTCATCCAGGGGGACGGGGGGTTCTTTTTCTTCCTCCATGACGATGTGGCGCCCGCACCTGATGCCGTGTCCCGGTTGGTGGAAGAGACCTATCGGTCGAATGCCGGGGTGACGGGCCCGAAGCTCGTCCACTGGGACAACCCCCGGATGATCCAGAGCGTCGGCGTGGCCGTGGACCGCCTGGGGGTGGCGATGCCGCTCGCTGACGACGGCGAGATCGACCAGGAGCAGCACGACTTGGTCCAGGACGTGTTCGTGCTCTCGTCAGCCTGTCTCCTCGTGCGGGCCGACCTCTTCAGGTCCGTCGGTGGGTTCCACGCGCCGCTTGCCGCGGCCGGTGCGGACCTGGACCTGTGCTGGCGCATCCATCTCACCGGCGCACGCGTGGTGGTCGTGCCGGCGGCAGTGGCCCGCCACCGCGAGGCAATGACGGAGCGCCCCGGCGCAGCGGACGAGAGCCACGACCCTGCCGGTTCGTCCGACAGCGCGCACGAGCACGATGCCACCCGTCTCGCCACGGTGTTCACGCTCACGTCGCGGTCCCGGCTCTTCGCCACCGCGGTCGAGGCGGCGGTCGTCGGCCTGGTGCACGCGCTCGTGGTGCTCGTGACGGGGTCACCGCGACGCGCACTCGACGAGTTGCGCGCCCTCGTGTCCGTGCCGCTGTCGGCACGGACGATTGCGGCACGCAGAGGGACCGTCACGAGGGTCGTGTCCGACGCGGAGGTGCACGCCCTGCAGGTGCGCGGCAGTGCCCACATCGTGGGCTACCTGCGCCGGAGGGACCGACGACGAGGAATCGAGCAGGCCCAGGCCACCGCCGCCGGCGCGCGCGAGGTGGCGCCGCGTTCGTCGATCGTGCTGTGGTCGGTGCTCGTTCTCGTCCTCGTCATCGGCTCGCGTTCGCTCCTGCTCGACGGTCCCGCGGTGGTCGGCCAGTTCGTGCACCTCGACGAGGGTCCGCGTTCGCTCCTCCGTGCATTCGCAAGCGGCTGGTGGGGCGCGGGTTTCGGCCAGGTTGGGTCCGTCCCCACGGGCGTTGGTCTGACGGCCGCCGCCGGCGTGGCCACCTTCGGAAACATGGGTCTGCTGCGCACGCTGCTCATCGTCGGGGCACCGCTCGTCGGGTGGATCGGCGTGTGGAGGTTCGCGTCCGTGCTGACCACGAGGGCCGCGCGCGTCGCCGCGACGCTCGCCTACGCGGCCGTCCCGTTGGTGTGGGCGTCCATTGCTGCCGGGCGCTGGGGCGGGCTCGTCACGTACGCGCTGTTCCCGTGGCTCGCCCACCACATGCGCCGGCTCGTCGGGCACGTCCCCGTGCTGCGCGCATCCGACGTCGACGAGGACGCGTTCGGCGACCTCTCCACCGGGGAATGGCGCCGCACGTTCCTCGCGGCGTCGCTCGTCGGTGCGGTTCTCCTCGCGTTCGAGCCGGGCAACCTCGTCACGGTTGCTCTCCTCGGGGTCGTGTGGGCGCCGGTGACGCTTCTGCACGGGGCACGCCTGCAGTGGTCTGTCCGTTGGGCCGGGATCCCCGCGGCCGTCATGGTCGCGGCCGTCGTGATGAACCTCCCCTGGGCGGCTGCGTTCGCACGTGACGGCTGGTGGGAGGCCGTCACCGGCGCGCCGGTGGAGGGCGGACGTGCGCTCGGCATCGGCCGGCTCGCCACATTCCAGGTGGGGGACTACCTGCTCGGTCCGGTCGCGGTCCTCCTCGTGGTGCCCGTCATCGGCGCGATGCTCGTGGTGCGCGGGTCGCGCCTGCCGTGGGCCCTGCGCGGCGCGATGCTCTCGATCGTTGGTTTCCTCGTCGTCTTCCTCGATGACAAGGCACTTCTCCCCGCTCATCTCCCCGAGCCGGCAGTCATGCTCGTTCCTGTCGCTTTCGGTCTCGCCGTGTGCGCCGGATCGATGGGTGCCGGGCTCAACATCGACCTGAGGCGCGGCCGCATCTCGTGGCGCCAACCGGTCGGTTTCCTCGTGGCGGCGGCGTTCGCAGTGGGTCTCGTGCCGGGTGCCGTGAACGCTGTCGGCGGTGACTGGAACCAACCGGACCTGTCCCTGTCGAGGCTCCTCGCCCAGCTCCCCGACGACGACGGCGCCGGGGACTACCGCACGCTCTTCATCGGAGACCCGCGTGTTCTCCCTGCGTCCCCCGCGAATGTCGGGTGGGGCATTGCCTACTCCGTGGTGAACGGGCGCGATGCCGACCTCGAGGACGGATGGGAGACCGCCCAGACCCGTGCCACGGAGAATGCATCGCGCGCGGTGCGCGGCATCGTGCGGGGCACTACGGCGCGTGCGGGGAGGCTCCTTGCACCGCTCGGGGTGAGGTACCTGGTCGTGCCGATCGTCGACGGGGGACAGTCGACACGCGACGAACCGATTGCCGAGCCGCGCGGCCTCGTG
>SXGQ01276394.1_pt1 | contig 17723 bp, 21 predicted proteins | sample 3178371 | NCBI WGS metagenome assembly SXGQ01 (sample SAMN11356859, study PRJNA531348) | freshwater metagenome | isolation source: freshwater sample F1-20 | place: China: Fuxian Lake, Yuxi | collected 2017-12-25 | reverse complement strand
TCCCGGAAGTGGAAAATCAACGCTCACCGATCAGTGGGCAAGACATCTTCTTAATCAAGGTCAACGCGTAGGAATCCTCGCTATTGATCCTTCTTCGCCTTTTTCTGGCGGCGCGCTTTTAGGGGATCGCATTCGTATGGGCCAGACTCCCCTCACCGAGGATGCTTGAATCGTCGTTGAGGCAACTTTGCTTCTGCTTTTGAATTGTAGGTGGGTGTAAGCGGCTAGGATGAAAAAGGTATTCCTAACCATTGGACCCTCAGAGAAAATAGTTGAAAGCTTATATTAAGCAGTTTAAATTAATACTATGTCCAAGCGTGTCTCTCGAATCGTTCTTTTATTGGCCATCCTCTCTGGAGGAATGTGGGGTAATGATTTTGTTCCCAAGGGCGCCAAAATAGGCATGGTTTCCCAAGATCCCAACATGCGTCGTTACGATTTTGCATATGGGTATTCATCCACTTTAGCCCTCCGGGCCTCCCGAGTGGAATGGGAGGGAACTTCCTACCACCGTCCTTTGGTCGTGCAAGGCCTTCAGGCCTCTTATGTGCTCCATCGACTCTTTACCGATGATGGGATCTTGAATGTTTATCTTATTGGGGGCCCCGTGCAGGTCCACGAAAAGCCTCATATGATTCATCCTGAACGAAAAACCCTAGGGTTTGAAGGCACGGTGTCCGCCGATTATGAAACGACCCAAGTGTATTATCGAGGGACCCTCGAGCGGCTCGAGAGTTCGATTTCCACCCATCAAATTACGACCGTTCAAGCCCTTTATGCCCCTTGGGAATCGACCTACAATCGACCCACTTTTTGGTTGGGTGTGCAGGGTCGATCCGAAAAGATGCACCACGAGGAACGATCCCTGGCTCCGATGATTCGCTCCGTCTCTAAGCGTTGGTGGATTGATGCCGGTGTCTTTGTCACGGGTGAGTCTCGAGGTAAAATGTTTGTCTCCGTGATGTATCTTTTTTAGCGCCGAGGAGGATGAATGACTTGGATTACCTCTTTTACTTTGAGCAGCCTCTTGTGGCTCAGTCCCCCCTCGTTAAATTCCTCGCCGGTCTCCGTCGTCATCGATATTCGGGGGATGGTCTGTGCTTTCTGTGCCACAAGTCTTGAAGATAAGTTTAAGGAAGTCAAGGGGGTTCAAAAAGTCTTCGTAGATTTTAAAACTCGTGTCGTCATTGTGAGTTTTGACGGAGAGGTGACCCTCAGCGACCCTGAGATCAATCGATTGATTCTCGATGCGGGGTATTCGCAGCGTCAGATCATTCGCAGCGAAGAATCGCTTGAGGCACTTCAAAAGAAATATGCTGAAGGATTTAAAACACCCTAAAAGGATCTTTACATCTAGAGAAAATGCCATTTTATAACAAATATTATGGATGGAAATTATAAATAAGATTTATCAAAGTGCTGACATGCATGCTCGTTATACAATCGCTGAGGGTGTCCAATGGGACGGTCGAAGCTGTGCCGAACTCTACGAACCTAAAATATAACTCACTTAGGGTTGGCGGTAATCATCGTCGGTATGGACGACCAGTGAACAAAATATACAAAAACCATAAAGTTTATTCGGATGATCCCAATGATATGTCTCGCGATGGACGCCGCATTGACAAAAATGCCTTTAAGTCATAAACTGTTCAAGATAGTACAAAACTTATTACCTTTCTCCCCTTGGCTTTTTTGCTCAACACATCACGTCAGAATGCTAGCCTATCTACGAAAAGCATTCTAACATTTACTATTCTGCCTAACACCTAATTCTTGAAAAATCACCAAACTAAACTACCGCTAGCATTGTGATTAAAAAACTATCTAAGGGTGAATTTCTAGTCAGGTAAGCAGTTGGTTTTGACCACATAATAATTATGTGCCTTCTGTTAAACACGGAGAAATTTATGAAGCAAAAAAAAATTGTGGTTCTTGGCGGCGGGGGTTTTATCGGTGGTCACCTAGGGCGGCGACTCAAAAATGAAGGGCATTTCGTCCGTATCGCTGATATTAAGCGTCATGAATATTTTCAGCACGAAGAAATCTGTCACGAATTCATATTAGGAGATCTGCGAGATCCGAAAACAGTAGCATTGGTAATCGAAGAAGGTGTCGATGAAGTATATCAATTGGCTGCCGACATGGGAGGCGCAGGCTACATCTTTACGGGATTGAATGATGCAAATGTTATGCACAATTCATCGTTAATAAATTTAAATGTAGCAAAAGAATGTACAGAGAAAAAAACTGCGCGTGTTTTCTATTCATCCTCTGCATGTATGTATCCAGAGCATAATCAATTAGATCCAAACAATCCAAACTGTGAAGAAAGTTCTGCTTACCCAGCCAACCCAGATTCGGAATATGGATGGGAAAAGCTTTTTAGCGAACGTTTATATTTGGCTTTCAATCGTAATTACGATCTAGACGTTAGGATTGGTCGCTTTCATAATATTTTTGGGCCTCAGGGCACTTGGAAGGGCGGAAAAGAAAAAGCACCAGCTGCGATGCTGCGTAAGGCAGCAGAAACGCCGACCGGAGGAAGCATCGAAGTTTGGGGGGACGGTGAACAAACTAGGAGTTTTCTCTATATCGACGAATGTATCGAAGCGATATTGCGTTTGATGAGGTCGAATTTCGTCGGCCCACTTAATATTGGATCAGAGGAAATGGTTACAATTAATCAACTGGCCAGAATGGCAATTATGATATCCGGTAAAACTATTGATATAAAAAACATACAGGGAAAAGAATTTTTCCATAAATATGGCTTTAAGTGCCCGGTCGGAGTGCGGGGAAGGAACTCCGATAATCGACTGTATAGTGAGAAAATAGGATGGGAGGTATCACAACCTTTATTAGAGGGCATGAAAGTGACTTATAAATGGATATTAGATCAGGCATCACAATTTTGAATGATAAAGGAATGAAATTTCATATGAATAGTGCGGGGCAAATATGAAAGCTGTAATTCTAGCCGGTGGCCTAGGAACTCGAATTTCAGAAGAAACACACTTACGCCCAAAGCCCATGATTGAAATTGGCGGCTACCCAATTCTTTGGCATGTCATGAAAATTTATTCTTCACATGGCGTTAAAGATTTCATTATTTGCTGCGGCTATAGGGGCTATGTGATCAAAGAATATTTCGCTAACTATTTCCTACACATGTCCGATGTCACCTTTGATATGTCCATTAACAAGATGGAGGTGCACCACAAGAGCGCTGAGCCTTGGCGGGTCACCTTAGTAGATACAGGGGAGGTCACATCAACGGGTGGTCGCTTGAAGCGCGTTGCAAACTATGTGCGTGAAGAAGAATCCTTCTGCTTTACTTATGGCGATGGCGTAGCAGACATTGATGTGTCCAAACAGATTGCTTTTCATAAACAACACGGCAAGTTAGCCACGATCACAGCGGTACAACCGCCTGGCCGCTACGGAGCCATTTTGCTTAAGGGCACTAGCGTTGTTGGTTTTCAAGAGAAGCCACCAGGCGATGGTGCCTGGATCAATGGAGGCTTTTTTGTTCTGAATCCAATGGTAATTGATTTGATTGAAGGCGATCAAACTTCGTGGGAAGGGGATCCACTGGAGAACATTGCTAAGAGTGGACAACTCGAATCTTATGAGCATCGAGGTTTTTGGCAACCTATGGACACCCTGCGTGACAAAAATCACTTGGAAGATTTATGGTCAAACGGAAAGGCGCCCTGGAAGATGTGGAAATGAATCAATTCGGCGACATCTACCGTGGGAAGCGTGTTCTCATCACGGGTCATACCGGTTTCAAGGGTAGTTGGCTGAGTTTATGGCTCACTCAATTAGGTGCCGAGGTAGTGGGCGTCTCTTTGAAACCAGAGACGCAGCCTAATCATTGGAGTTTATTGGGTCTTGAATCAAAAATCCAGCACCATGAATTAGATATTCGAAATTATACAGATATCATTAAGATTTTTAAGGCAACCCAGCCAGAAGTTATTTTTCATTTAGCCGCCCAGCCCTTGGTAAGAAGATCATATCGCTATCCATTAGATACCTGGTCTACCAATGTTATAGGCACGGCGAACATATTGGAGGCCTGTCGACAAACCCAAAGTGTTCGAACTATATTAGTCGTGACAAGTGATAAGTGTTACGAGAATCAAGAGTGGATATGGGGCTATCGAGAGACTGATCGACTAGGCGGGCATGATCCCTATAGTGCGTCTAAGGCAGGCTCTGAATTGGTGGCAACTAGTTACCGCAGCGCTTTCTTCAATACTGATTCAGCACCCCTTCTGATCACAGTTAGGGCTGGTAATGTTATTGGCGGAGGAGATTGGTCTGAAGATCGTTTGATACCCGATTTGATTCGTGCCATTTCCGCCCAACAGTCTCTTGAAGTTCGTTTCCCCAACGCTACCCGGCCTTGGCAACACGTCCTAGAGTCTCTCTGTGGTTATTTAATGTTGGGACAAAAGATAATTGAAGGCGATAGAAAATTTGAAGGAGCTTGGAATTTTGGCCCAGAGCAGAGTGCCAATTGTAATGTGGCCTCGATACTAAATAAATTACATACCTATTGGTCAGAAATTCAATGGCATCAGACAGCGAAAGAGCATCCATACGAGGCCAACTTGCTTCATTTAGACAGCTCTAAAGCACGCAACCAGCTAGGGTGGCAACCTCTGTGGGACTTAAACACCACTTTGGAGAAAACCATTAATTGGTATCAAACCTACACTACCACTGAACTAGTTATCAGTAATGAGCAATTGGTTGAATATGTTGAGTCCGCAAGACGGAGTGGAGCGAAGTGGCTATCGATATGAAAATCCATCCAACGCCCATAAATGACTTGGTCTTTGTTGAGAATCTATCGTTTAAGGACGAAAGAGGATCTTTTGCTAGGTTGTTCTGCGAGAAAGAGTTATCGTCAATTATTGGCAATAGAAGAATTATTCAAATCAACCACTCACGCTCAGACACCGTTGGTGCAATTCGGGGTTTACATTTTCAACGAACACCACACGCAGAAATGAAATTTGTTCGTTGCCTAAAAGGTAAAGTTTGGGATGTAGCTGTGGATTTGCGACCCCACTCTTCTAGCTATAAGAAGTGGTATGCACAAGAGCTCTCACCACAAAACTCATACATGATGGTAGTCCCAGAGGGCTTTGCCCATGGCTTTCAGGTATTGGAGGCAGGCAGCGAATTGGTCTATTTGCACACCGCCTTTTACAAACCCGAGTCCGAGAGTGGCTTACGTCATGATGACCCCCAGCTGAGCATTACCTGGCCATTACCCGTGACTGACATCTCTGCACGTGATTCCAGCCACGCCTATATAGACACCGGCTTTAAAGGAATTTTTTTATGAAGTGCCGGCATTGTGGTGCGCCACTGATGCATACATTCTTGGATTTAGGCTTTGCGCCACCGTCAAACGCTTACCTATCCCAGGACGATTTGTCCAAGCCAGAAAAATATTACCCGCTAAAGATCAAGGTGTGTGACAAATGCTTGTTGGTGCAGACCGAAGATTACGCACAGGCCGATGAGTTGTTCAACCCCGATTATGCCTACTTTTCCAGCACGTCACCGGGCTGGCTAGCACATGCCAAACGGTATGCAGAAAAAATGATCCATGAGCTGGGACTCAATAGTCAGAGCTTTGTCATCGAGGTGGCCTCTAACGATGGATATCTTCTCAAAAACTTTATGTCTGTAGGCATTCCTTCCCTGGGCATAGAACCCACCGACAGCACAGCTACAGCGGCAGAACAGCTAGGTATTCCTGTGCTGCGGGAGTTCTTTAGCGAAGCATTAGGCCAGCAGCTGACATCCAAAGGCCAACAAGCCGACCTGATTGCGGGTAACAACGTGTATGCCCATGTACCCGACATCAACGATTTCACGCGTGGACTGAAAGCTGCACTCAAGCTGGGTGGCACCATTACACTCGAATTTCCCCATTTGATGCGCCTGATTGAGCAGGCCCAGTTTGATACAGTGTACCACGAGCATTTTTCGTATCTGTCTTTGCATGCGGTCAGTCGGATTTTTGCTGCAGCAGAGCTTCGGGTTTGGGATGTGGAAGAGTTGCCCACCCATGGGGGTAGCTTGCGTGTTTACGGCTGTCACCAAGATGATTCGCGCTCGACGCAGGCTGCCGTAAGTAACGTGTTGCAAGCCGAGGTTCAGCATGGCCTGAAAGAATTAAACACTTACTTGAAATTTCAACCCCGTGCAGACAAGATCAAAGACAACTTTTTGGACTTCTTGATCGAGCAAAAGAGATTAGGCAAAAAAGTGGCTGCCTATGGTGCGGCAGCCAAGGGCAACACTTTATTGAACTACGCAGGTGTTAAACCTGACTTGGTGGAGTTTGTCTGCGATGCAGCCCAAGCCAAACAGGGCAAGTTCATGCCGGGCAGCCACCTGCCGATCTTGCACCCCGCTGAGATGCTCAACAGGCCATTGGATTATGTGCTAATTCTGCCTTGGAATATTGCGGATGAGGTGATAAAACAAAACGAGTCATTGATCAAACTAGGTAAAAAATTTGTGACCGCCGTTCCTCAATTGAAGATCCAATGACTCGAATTTTAATCACTGGGGCAAACGGATTCGTTGGACGACAAATTATTCGGTCGCTAGACTCCATCGGTATTGACCTGCTGCCAGTTGTGCGCGAGGGCAAATCACACGAAGTTTCAAGCCTCTCAAATGTTAAGAAAATCATTACCAGTAAAGATCTTTTTTCGGAAGACGAAGTCTGGTGGGAAGAGCAATGCAAAGATATTGATGTTGTTATTCATACAGCTTGGTATGTCAAAGCTGGAAAATATCAAGATTCCACAAAAAATATTGACTGTTTGATCGGGTCTTTGAAATTAGCAAAAGGAGCCGCCAAAGCGGGAGTGAATCGATTTTTGGGGTTGGGCACTTGTGCCGAATATGATCAAACGCAAGGTAAATTAACTATTGAAACTCCTTTAAAGCCACTGACAACATATGCATCAACAAAAGCAAGTTTATTCACAATACTTTCTGAATGGTTACCAAGGCAAAGTGTGAATTTCAGTTGGATTCGTTTGTTTTATTTGTATGGCGAAGGTGAGAATCCTACAAGGCTGATCCCCTACGTAAGATCCCGGATCTCGCAAGGAAAATTTGTCGATTTGACATGCGGGGAGCAAGTTCGAGACTATATGGATGTGGTTGAAGTCGGTAAACAAATTGCAAAAATCAGTTTATCCAATCAAATCGGTCCAATCAATGTTTGCTCTGGAAACCCGGTTACCGTTCGGCAGTTGGTTGAAAAAATTGCGGATGAATATGGCCGCAAAGATCTATTGAGATTTGGTGTTCGAAAGGATAATCCCTTCGATCCGCCATGTGTGATTGGAGTTCCAAATGTCCAATAACAAACTCTCAATTATGGTTAAAAAGTTATATCAACAAAAAAGATTCCCCGTTTTGCAAAATAGGGTTTATTCTACTGAGCAAGAGGCCAAAAATTGTGTTTTGGGTGATATTGATATTGTTCAAAATCTCAACACTGGTCTAATATTTAATGTTGCCTTTAGTCAAGATCTCATGACCTATGACGAAAATTACAACAATGAACAAGGAGTTAGCGAAGTATTCAAGGAGCATTTAAACTGGGTTGCACAAATTATAGATGGTAATTTGGGTAGGGAAAACTTAATTGAAGTTGGGTGCGGAAAAGGGTTTTTCCTTGAGTTAATGCTGAAAAAAGGGTTTGATATTACGGGTTTTGATTCAACCTATGATGGTGAAAATCCAAAAATCGCTAAGTGTTATTTTGAGCCGGGGATCATAAAAAAACCGGCAAATGGTTTAATTCTGCGGCACGTACTTGAGCATATTCCCGATCCAGTGGATTTTTTGTTTCAGCTTAAGCATTCGAATGGGAATCAAGGATTGATTTATATAGAAGTTCCTTGTTTTGACTGGATTATGGAAAATCGAACCTGGTTCGATATATTTTATGAACATGTCAATTATTTTCGTTTGTGTGATTTTAATAGAATGTTCGGGCGAATAATTGAATGCGGCCATTGTTTTAATGGTCAATATTTGTATGTCATTGCAGACTTATCAACGCTTCATCTACCTAAATATGATGAGACGTGTCTGATTAATTTCCCATCGAATTTTCTGATGAGTTTGAATCCACCTCAAGAGATTCAAGTTCGAGAGAAAAAAATAGGGGGGGGGTGCTGTCTGGGGTGGCGCTTCTAAGGGTGTGATCTACTCTATAGTTCGGGAAAGAATTGGTCTGCCTGTCGATCTGATCATAGATGTAAATCCAGCCAAACAAGGAAAATATATTCCATTAACCGGTTTGAAGGTATATTCTCCAGATCAGGCCATGATGCAGCTAAAAGATGGAGCCACGGTTTATGTCATGAACTCAAATTACCTGAAAGAAATCAAAGAAATGTCAAATCATCGTTTTAATTATGTAGTGGTGGACAAATGAATAAGTTTTTTAATGAAGTTGAAGATCGTATAATAGCCAATAGTCTCAACCAAGAACTATTAGAAGTAACGCAGAAATTTATTCTAGCTTCTTTTAATGCACAATATTCATACAACTTTAACGCGTTGGGTCGGCCGATCATTCAGTACCCCCAAGACATGGTCACAACACAAGAGTTGATTTGGAAAGTCAAACCAGACCTCATCATTGAGACAGGAATTGCTCATGGTGGTTCACTCATCATGAGCGCGTCCATGTTGGCTTTGCTGGATATATGCGAGGCCATCCAGACTGGGGCTGTGCTGGATCCCCAAAAATCCAACCGCAAAGTGTTGGGCGTTGACATTGATATTCGCCAACACAACCGAGAGGCGATTGAGGCGCACCCCATGTCTTCGCGCATCCAGATGATTCAAGGCTCCAGCATTGCGCCCGAGGTGATTGCGCAGGTGAAGACTGTGGCCAAGAACTTTCAACGAGTGTTGGTATGCCTTGATAGCAACCACACGCACGACCACGTCCTGGCTGAGTTAGAAGCCTACGCCGCACTGACCAGTGTTGGCAGTTACTGCGTGGTCTTTGACACGATTATTGAAGACATGCCAAAGGCCATGTTTCCCGATCGGCCATGGGAGCCAGGTAACAACCCCAAAACAGCAGTGTGGGAGTATTTGAAGACCCATTCAGAGTTTCAGATAGATAAGAGTATCGATCACAAGTTGTTGATTTCTGTGGCGCCGGGTGGTTATTTGAAGCGGATTAAATGAGCTTCTGATGGCGCTCAAGCAGAACCTCATCGCTAATTATCTAGGCCAAGGTTGGGCAGCCCTAATGGGCTTGGCTTTCATCCCCCTGTATATTAAGTACCTCGGGATAGAGTCCTATGGACTGGTGGGGCTGTTTTCTGCCATGCAAGTCTGGTTAGGCTTACTGGACATGGGCCTCACCCCAACTCTTAGTCGCGAAATGGGGCGCTTTACTGGTGGTGGACACACACCTCAGTCGATACGTAATCTTTTGCGAAGCGTTGAAGTCGTTACTTATCTGGCTGTAGTCCTCATCGTGTTTTTGGGTGTAGGTGTGGCTAATTGGGCAGCACATAATTGGCTGCAAGTAACAAACATTTCAAGCGATGTGTTAGAACAGGCATTGGCCATTATGGTGCTTGTGGTTGGCCTCCGATTGTTAGAGGGCATTTACAAAAGCTGCATCGTTGGACTTCAGCAGCAAGTGCTGCTTAATGTTATCGGTGGCATACTGACCACATTTCGGTGGTTAGGTGCAGCTGTTGTACTTGTATGGGTTTCGCCAACTATAAAGGCGTTTTTTTACTGGCAGGGTGTGTCTTCCCTATTGTCGATAGCTGTTTTAGCACTATGTACCTATCGCCTAATCCCCGGTAGTGAATCTCGTGCCCGATTTTCATGGCACGCTCTTAAAGGACTGAGACTCTTCGCGGGTGGCATGCTGAGTATTAATATTCTTGTACTCCTACTCACTCAAGTAGACAAACTAATTCTGTCATCTCTTTTATTACTGAGCCATTACGGCTTTTACATGCTTGCATCTACTGTTGCGGGTGGTTTGTACACGCTAATCAGCCCAATTTCACAGGCCTACTATCCGCGCCTGTGTGAGCTGCACGAAAGGTATGACCACAAGACCATGCTAGAGGCTTTTCATTCAGGGGCACAGCTAGTTAGCGTAATTGCGGGCAGTGCAGCGCTTGTCGTTCTTGTGTTCGCCGATACACTTCTTTACCTTTGGACGCGAGACCCCGTCGTGGTACAGGAAGTTGGTCCGTTGTTGCGCATCTTGATATTTGGCAATTTACTAAACGCCTTGATGTGGATTCCTTACCAGACCCAACTCGCTTACGGATGGACTAGCCTAACAGTGCGCAGCAATACCGTGGCTGTGATTTTCGTAATTCCGGCCATTCTCATTGTCGCGCCACGCTATGGGGCCACCGGCGCTGCTTGGATCTGGGTGGCAATTAATATTGGTTATGTATTGATCTCAATACACTTGATGTTTCGCAAAATACTGAAAGAAGAAAAATGGCGATGGTATTTCCAGGACGTACTATTTCCATTGTTCCCTGCTGCAGTTACCGTTTTGGGTTTTGATAAATTCTTTGGCGTATCACAAAATTTATGGATTCAACTTGCTATTTTGATTGTGGCATCCTTTCTCGCCATGAGTGTAGCCGGGGTTTGCGCTAATCGTGTGCGTAAGGTCGCGTTTCAGTTTTTACTGGCTCGTCTTCGAATAAGAACCTTGCCAACTTTATGACTCTCGGATCCACACCGCGCTTGACCATTGGTATCCCTGTATACAACGGAGAAAAAACGCTAAAGGAGACTCTTGATTTTTGCGCCAAACTCCCGAATAATTTGGTGAGGGTAGTTGTTGCAGACAACTGCTCTACTGATGACACCTTTGTCCTGGCGCAGTCATTTTCTGCGCGTTGCCCGCATATCAGCGTATACCGCCACAAAAAGAATGTGGGCGCGGCCAATAACTTCAAGTATCTACTTGACAACTGTCGTACAGAGTACTTCATGTGGCTCGCTGCGGATGACCTGATTGTAGGCACGTTTAGCCTCGCCGAAGTAGACCACTTGTTCCAGCAGTACCCGCGGGCGATGGCCGTTTCGCTCTTTGCCATGGTTGGTGAACAGGGTGCTGAAGTCCCCGACCGCGGTAATCGGGCGCTCTTGGGAAGCCGCGCGATAAACACGCTACGCTTTCTGCTGCGACCCGGAGTTAATAGCCGGTACTACTCCATCTATCGCAGTGAGCGTTTACGCGCACTTTTTGCCGGTTCCTTTGGTGTCGGAAACGGTGGCTACTACGCCTCGGATATTGTGTTCTCGGTAGCCGTGCTGAGAGAGGGCGAGTGGCCACAGGCAGCGTCGCTCGTATTAACGCGCAAACCTGGTATTTCGTCAGACGGCTGGAATCTACGCAAGGTCTATGCCAGGGGTCTGTTTGATACCGTGTTACCGTCTATCAAGTTCATTCGACAGATCGTGGGCATGGTGCCACTGCTTGAAAAACTACCTACGCTGCTGATTTCAAGCCTTCTATATTTCAGGTATCTTATTGGGCCGCTAAGGCACCGGCTTGCCAACTACTCAAGACGCCCATAGTCAGATAGGATGAAATTGCAACTACTCCTGGACTTGTCATCTTGTTAACCATCTACTCATTTCTGCCGCTATTTGGAGCATCTTTAGTTGCTTTCGCCATCTCGGCGGATACGGATTGGGTACCGGTTTGGTTCAAGGCATCGACTCTTCCTATAAGCTATTCAATTGAACTTGCTGCCTTTACCTTGGCCCTCTTCTGGGTGTTTTATAAGAACGAAAAATACATTTTGTACGCTCCAGTCGAGCAGAAAGAAATTCTCTCCAGAGTGGGAGCGACAACCGTTATGTCGGTTTTCTTTCTTGGTGTATCGTCCGTGGTTGGAATTGAGGTCGATTTTAGAGAACTTAGCCAAGCCCTTTCCCTGAACATTTTCTACAATATTCTCCGCCTGATAACTATATTTTTTTACTTTGGGCTTTTTGGAAGAACCAAAGTAGGAGCACTGATGTCGATCGTTGCTATTGGGTTCTTCAATGCATTTTCGGGGTCCAAGGCATCAATGCTGACACCACTTTTGATTGCGTTCATGGTGATTGGCCGGCTCAATGCGAGAGCTTGGCTGCTATTGGTCCTTGTGAGCTTAGCGTTTATGGTGGGCTTGATTCCTGCGCAATATCTTGTTCGCTACATCGATCCTGCGCTAAGCGCTTATCAAACGATGTTCATCTACCACGACAGCGGCACAATGGTGATTAGTTACTACATCGAAACAATCCTAAATGCTCTATCCGGCACGAAAGGCTATAACCCAATCAAGGAATATCTGAACGATACAGGTTTGGCGCAAGGATACAATCTTACACCAACCGTTATTGGCGAAATGATGGGTTCGGGTACAGTTGTTGGTCTGCTAATTTTATTCTTCATTACTTTCTATCTGTGGTTAATCAAGCGCTTGTGGCTTCAAAGAGGTCCACTTGGCAAACGATACTTTTCGGTGGGGTTTTTCGTGTTAATCAGTACGATGCAATCCTCACTGATGGACATTGTGTTTTATATTCCGTATTTCTTCATTGCATTGGGCTTCATAAAGATAGCAAAAGTCCTAATGACAAAATGTTTAGATTTGAAAAATCTAACTCCACAGCTACGCTCAAATTTAAATCAGGCAGCTTGCAAAATTGAGCCCACCAATCGGGGCTCTCTATGAGAATATTGCTAAGATTCGGACAGATTGGGGATCTTGTAACTTCAGTTATGACCTCTAAGGCGCTCGGAATTCCTCTTTATCACACTCCAAACTACCTAACCTTTTTATTTCCTCGGCGATACCAAAAACAGTGCCGCGATGCCATGTACATGGCTAATTTAATATCCCATAAACTTGAACATCCCGTAAATGAAATAAATCTCAACTCACTTCGCCGCTTAAGTGTAGATGTAGGTCGTGTCGACGTGCTTTTGCTTGTTCAGTCACCTACGCGATGGAGTGCAATGCTGGTACTAGCTATGCGTGTTTTCAGAAGAATCCGAGTTTCAATTCTGTACGATGGTGCACAATGGTTTTATTCGACTCTTAGTAGTAATAATCTAAAGGTTAAATTGCACTTTAGTAAATTATCTAGTGATAGTTGCTTAAATGTTTGCATCAATTGGGACGGAAAAGAGGAAGAAAAAAATCTTTCTAACAATTCAATACATGAAATTGTTTCTATAATTCGGAGCCGCTTCATTGGTGCACGCATAACAATTAGTGGAAAAAAACGCTGCGAGATTCAGATAGAAGATGTAACCAATGTGTCAGGAGAAATTACATTGTCTGAGGCACTATCTCTCATTGATTCTGCTGATTTACTTATAACGTGTGACACCGGGCCTCTGCATTATGCGGCCGCTCGTGGAGTTTGGACTATAGCATTCGTTGCCGCTCGCTACCCGTTAGCAATTTGGTACCCTTTTTCCGATCATGTGGCCGTCATCAGCGATCTGCTGATTGACTGTAGGCAGCGAAGTTGCAGTCATTGTTCATCGGCCCAGAATTATTGCGTGAACGGAGATGGGCCGCTCCGTGAATTTTCTGTATTTTTTAATAATGAAGGTACGCAGTCTTATCTCTTTCAGAATTCCGATTCACCATTTCAGACCAAGCAGAGGTAGCCGAGTATGCTCCAAAAGCAGAGGGAGTCGATGTATGTCGTCGGCTGTGACCTGTCTCCTGAAACAGGTGAGGGTTTTCTTGCAATTTCGCTCATTGAACTGGTACAAACCCGTTTCTCCGTTATTGTCTATACTGATAAGTTAGTCCAGATCCTGCGTTCGCATCCGCTGCTTCGTGACCGCTTTCTACCGCTGTACTTGTTCACGGTGTGCGTAGTTCTGCGTCTTGGCAGCCACCGAGTGGTGCTGCTCAATTACGTTCCGATCTGGAACTTTCTCAATGCAATTCTGGCCCGTTGCGGGGTGCAGCTGGCGCCGATCACAGGGTCGGTGCTTATCGTTTCGGCACGGGCGAGCTTGAGGGAGCGCTTCATCCGACTGTATTTCCAACGGGCGCTCATCACTCTATCGGCGTGGTTACTGCCTAGAAGGTCGTTTGTGTGGTGTGCTACGCCCAGCGTGTTCCTGCAGCTCCAGAATGCTGGGCTGAAAAACTTGGCCTTCGGATTTCCATATCTGCACAAAATCAAGCCGCTGCCGCCAATGCCCAAGACCTTCGATCTGTTCATCTACAGCAATGCGCATCCCACCAAGAATCATGAGGCCGTGCGCCAATTCCTGGCTAGCCCGCTGACGCGACGCTTTAATATCTGCTACGTGGGGCCAGCAACGGAAACTCACAGCAACGTCTTGTCTTTTAGCCTTATTCCCGAGGAGGAGTTCAATCAGTTGCTAGCTCGTTCGCGGCTATACCTAACGTTCTCTTTTGAAGACGCCGGCATCACTGGATTCAAGGCGTTGGCATATGGTATGCCGGTCTTGTGCCCAAATAGCAGCGGGTTGGCCTATTCCGTTCAATACGAGGGGCCTTATTGTTTTGCGGACCCGTATGACTTAGAAGATATTTGCAGCAAGGTGTCAACTCTATTGAGTTGTAAGTTGTTGAAGGAGAAAAGCAAACTAACTAAAAAGTTCGATCAGATCAAAGAACAAAACAACGATGCGTCTATTAAATGGATTTCATCATTATGAAAATTCAGGTCCTCGACAGCAAAGCCGCTGTCAATTTCATCCAAGCTCGTCGTGAATCCGGCTTGGTTCTCTCTGCATTGAACCTATTTATGCTGGGCTTTCTGAGAAACCATCCAGAGTTTCCCAAAGACGCGGTTTTCTGGTGTGATGGCCTTATGGGTAAACTCTATATGAAGCTCAAGGGCTGCTTAACCAAAAGAATTAGAGGCGTTGAGATGCTCAAGGCAGTCCTTGTAGCAAACAAGGGGCGCTCTGCGTGCGTCCTCGGGTCGTGCAGCGATTCGACACGGAAGGCGCTCACGCAACGTGGCGTTGAGGTAGCCCAGCATTACAGCCTCGATTCATTGAATCTGGATACCTTCGATTTCAGTTCAATATCGCCAAGTTCAGATTTCGTTCTTATCACGCTGCCATCTCCCAAGCAGGAACTTCTGTCGATGAAGTTGGCGAAACAGCCTGCCAACGTGAACAAGCATTTCTATTGCATTGGCGGTGCGTTGGATATGCTTTTCGATCCGGAGCTGGATTGCCCCCGGTTTCTGCAACTGCTCGGATTGGAGTTCATTTTCCGTCTCAAGAAGGATACCTTTCGGCGAATTAACCGCCTTATTCAAAGCTTCTTTAGAGCTTTACTTAACATTTCAAGACTTTCCAATTACACTGTCATTGTGATCTTTAAGTAATCATCAATGGATTCTTTATTCATCGACAACATTAGACCCCAGCAGCGCCTTTTGTCTGTGTTTGGGCAACTGAACATGGTCGTCATGCACGTTGCGCTTTGGCCGCTCAAACTCTGTCTAAATCTTAAGCCATGCCCGAATCCCCCCCAACCTGAGTAAGGTGGCCGATTGCCGCGTGGGTCAGCGGCATTTTTAACTGCGGCAAAGGCGTGCCCAGAGTTTTAACGCTGTGGCCAACGCTGTAATTGCGCACCATCAGCGTGGTCGTATTGAGTACATTGCCTTTCCTGATCACCTCAAAGGGTGTTATCAAAGCTACACGCAGGCCGATATGAGCTCCTTGCGTCTGGCAGGTTTTAGCGCACTATTTCTGAGTGTGGAAGAGGGCGTGCAGCGCTACATGGCCTGGCTACAGCAGCGTGGGCTCTGATTGGCTGGCAAGCCATTTAATGATCAGCTGAACTTTATCCGTCGCGAAAGATGGCCGTTCACTCTGATCGAAATCCTCACCAAGCCCATGTCCATGGAAATCGATGTTGGTCGCTTGCGAAAGGTGGGAATTAAATGAACTCTGAAACAGCCATCAACGTTCCCAAACCCTACGCGGACCCACCTCTATTCGGGTGAAAAAACCTCTGCCCTAAATGAGGTTGAGAATATGTATGGTGGAGCTGGCGAGAATTGAACTCGCGTCCAAGATACGTCAGGGCAGGATTCATCCACAGGCTTGGTTCACTCACATCCAACACTGGGGGAAAGTGAACGAGCCTTTCCAGTGAGGTTGTTCTCTAGATCTCAAGGTTCGCCGAGAACCGCTCGAACCTCCAGCTAGCACCCGTGTCCGGCAGACCGAAGTCACCCTTTCAAGGGTTTAACGAGACAGCTACCTAGCGATCACTGTGACTCGGTTGATGCCTAATTGCTTAGGCAGCAACAGCCAATTCTGAATTAAAGTTGGCAGTTAAATGAGGTCGGCTTGATGAGGGAGCCTGCTGACCAACTCCCGCCTGCATCGCAACCTTGAGCTTTATCCTGTCGAAACCGGAACAGCCCCTTGGGGAAGAGATGTCTGATCCCTCAAGATCAGGAATCTTATCTTACAATGCACAGGCAAAAAAAGCGATGACACAACCTAGGGCATCTTTGACGTCACCGCTACACTACGAAGATTTAATCCATTTTTCTGTAAATCAAAAATCTGACCGGCGAGACCCAAAAGAACTCCCGTTTCAAATTCTTCCTTCCCTTTCTTCTTTGCGGTAAGGGGAGGGGTGGCTCTGAGAACATTCGATGACGACTCTTGGGATAACGATTGATCAAGGCTTTCATGCATTCTCTTTAAAGGAAGATAGGGTTACTCGGGATTATTTCCTATTCTCTCATTACTTTCACCCCTCAATTTAATGAGGCTTTAGGGGCGATCTTCCCTACCTTATCTATCCAAGTGTAGGGAGGTGAGGCACTCTTAAAGACATGCAAGACGCTCATACACTAGCCCAGGCTATTCTTCAGAGGGATTCTCGTGCCTTAGCGCGAGGCATCTCCTGGCTTGAGGATGGTCATCCCGATGGTCCCGGACTTATGCGCGAACTTCACAAAGCCTCTCGTCGCGCGCGAGTGATTGGTATCACCGGGAGTCCCGGTAGTGGAAAATCAACCCTCACGGATCAATGGGCACGACATCTCCTCGGTCAAGGTCAGCGAGTGGGCATTTTGGCCATTGATCCCTCATCACCCTTTACCGGTGGCGCCCTCTTAGGGGATCGCATTCGCATGGGACGCACCGCTCCTCATCCGAATGTATTCATCCGATCGATGGCGACTCGAGGAATGATGGGGGGGCTATCCCGATCGACGCATGATGCCATCGATCTCATCAATGCGGCGGGGTTTGATACGATTCTCGTGGAAACCGTGGGGGTAGGACAAGATGAAGTCGATGTGGTTCGGGGAGTCGATACCTGTTGCGTCGTTTTGATTCCCGGCATGGGAGATGAAATCCAGGCGATCAAAGCGGGCCTCATGGAAATTGCCGATGTTTTTATCTTGAACAAAGCGGATCAACCCGGAATAGATCAAGTGGTCGAAGCCCTTCAGGCTATGAAATCCCTAGAGCCTGAAAAAAACCCTAAGGCTTGGGATGCACCGTGGGTGAAAACGATCGCCGCCGAAGGCCAGGGGCTGGATGCCCTAGACGAAGCCGTCAATCATCATCAACATTGGCTCGATCTCGAGGGGCATCGTCAGAAAAAACAAGC
>SXGQ01539406.1_pt1 | contig 17730 bp, 20 predicted proteins | sample 3178371 | NCBI WGS metagenome assembly SXGQ01 (sample SAMN11356859, study PRJNA531348) | freshwater metagenome | isolation source: freshwater sample F1-20 | place: China: Fuxian Lake, Yuxi | collected 2017-12-25 | reverse complement strand
CCGAAAATCTTCCAGCGGCGGCCGAGACAGAGGCCCTCTTGGCGGTCCCATACCATTACAGACAAGAAGAACAGCTTGCGGAATTCCTCCAGCCACACTCCAAGTCTTCGAATATTCAATATAGGAATGACAGTGGCCGAACGCCCAGACGACAATTGGTTCTCTTAAAAGCAATTCCGTCTCCGTGAAAATAGAAGCTGCTGCAGGGTTCTCTGGCCCGTATTCATGTTGAACCCACTCTACAGGACCGAAATGGGTTAGCACGAGACACTTATTATTGTATTCCTGCGTCATCTTCTTAATCCATTCCAAATCTTCCCGATGCAATTTGCGAATGAATTTCTCCGCCTTTGGAGAAAAACTCCAGAAGGAACAGCCGAGCACAAGAAATCCGTCCTCACTATAAAAAGCGTCTCGGTAAAGCACATGAATATTCGGATACGGTGCACAGATAGATCGTAGCCGCGCAATAGAAGCCTCCACGGTAGTAAACGGTTCCGAAAAACACTCGGACTTTCCTGGGACGTAGAGGACAGTCTTCCAATGCTCCGAGCACCACTCTAGGAATTTCCGTAGGTTCGGATGTCCCATCGGACAAATATCTCCTAAGAGCGCCAATGTGTCCGTCAATTTATCCTCTAGAAAAGTCTCAAACGTGGTTTTCTCTCGAACTTCAAGATGAAGATCGGAGACAATCTGAATGCGCATTAGTAATGGCGGAGATATTTGAAACGGGCTGAATTATTCAGTAGATGGTGGTGCCGAGTGGCGCCGGCGCTCTATTTTTCTCCGCCGCCGCCGCCGCCGTCGCCTTTGCCGCCACCGAGGTGGCGCGCACTGCCTTCCTCGTCGCCACCACCGCCGCGCGCGCGCGCGTCTCCGCCGGCGTCAGGCAATATGTACCATTGAAAATTTGACTAAAAATTATGAAAGAAACAAAAACACCTATAACGGAAACAACTAATGATGCGATTATACTTATTTTGATAGTGTTATAATTCGGATCATTTTTAAAAGTCGGTTCGCTCAATAGAATACTGCAATAGATCATATCAAGCATCATAAATACAATCACCAATAGAAGCATAAGCATAACAAGCGAAGTTCGTTTTGTCACGCACGCCATTATTTTCGTATAGGCAAACACATATATCCAAAATACTATGGGTAGAATAGCATAATATATATTATGAACAAGCGCCAAATTTTCAACCAACGTCATCTAATTACGCAGATATTTTATCGTGGCGTGGTGGATGGTGCCGATCCCCCCAATTTCCAATAACACCCTCCTTCAATTTGAAAAGACCCTCTGGGCGTCTCGGATTCCTTCGGCCAGACCCAAGACGGTCCCCAGAATTTCGAAATCACCTCGTGTTTCTCCCAACGCCGCCCCTTAATTCCAAAGAGAACCTGGATTGCGCCGCCCATAACGACGACACTGATTCCGAGCGCCTTCAGACGTCCCCCAATAATCATTCCGAGCCCACCGCAGCCTATAATCGCAATCGATGCTCCAGAGGCTTTCACGGCCTCCACAATATAGGTAGCAGCCTCATCCCAATTACGGATTTCATCGGGCCATTGCGTAGAATCTCCTAGGGCAACCTCAGGAGGAAAATACGTGCGAATGGGAATCCAGGTAGCCGTAAGACTCAGAACTGTATTCGGCTCCCGAAGACTGTTCCATATTGCATGGATTCGTTCTGCAGATTCCACCTGACTCTGAATAGTGTCTGCGAAACTGGACACGACGGCCACACGCTTTCCGGAAAGATGCCGAGTCCAACGATGATTTGGAATACAATAATACGGCTCAAGACTACGGAGAGGAGTACGAAACGCTGTGGGCGCCGCGTAATCCAGGAGAGCACTTTCAGAATCTGCAAAAGGGCGATACCATCCTGCGGCGAGTCCATCAATAAGGCCGAGGACCTTCATATATTCCTCTGCCCATTTATCAAGCGACTCGTCGGTGGCTGGCCAGACTCCGGCGCCAATATGGAGATTTGTGCGGATTCGCTGTGGCCAAGGTGTGCCGATTCTACGCCGAGTAAACCAGAACGAGACGGCCTCTTGCTCTGTACTCCCATTTCGTCCAATAAAAAAGGGTGATATCCCTCTCACAGTAGTTGAGATGCGGTCTGCACCGACTGCAATATCGGTTGAGTCTGGTCCTCCGTATTGTAGCCTTAAATCACCCTCTGTGGAGTACATACGTAAATATGTTCTGTAATCCTTAGACCTCGCGCCAAGGATTCCATGGACGCCCATCAGGTAGAGGCGGATGATTTACACCACCGAGTCGATTTCCTACTGGCGCAGAATCAACAGGTTCGGAAAGGACTGAAACCGCTTCTGTGGGAGGCGGCGGAGTGTCTAAGGAGGCTTCAAACTCAAACACAATTTCGTCCCCATCTAGTAATACAATATTTGCAGGATAGGTACGAATAATGTCTATTAGAATAGAGAACCCACCAAGAGTGCGCAGCGAAACTGGAATTGTAGTGCGCTCCATAATCACTCCATAGGAAGTGAGCTCACGCTCCAAATCATCTTTAATATCACCGTGAAAGAGTGCGGAATCATGCGGGCGTAAAACAACGCGTGTTGCCTTCGGAAAGGAATCTTCCGCCAACCACGCAATTTCCAAGTGCTCTCCTGAACCATCTATGCGAAGAGCCCCACGTACCCAATCTGGAATGATTACAGACTCAGAATTTTCCGTATTTCTAAAATGATCCATCGGAATTGGCTCTCCGAGAGCACAGAAAGCCTCGTCTTCACCGCGCATGATTCGCGCAAATATACGTTGCGCCTCAGGTTGGTCGTCATGAATACGCTTCCATTCATCTATAGAAACATAGACGTTCGTTTCCTCTACAGGCGCATTTGAAAAGGCTGTTGACCATACCCTGTATGACATTGCTATATGGTCTATAATGAGTCGTAATCTTCAATTTTATATTGGCTTTATATAGGTTCTTCGGGACAGATGGACGTTTTAGAGGAAGGAAAACGAGGGGCGTTTTTTCATGAAACTGGAGATCCGAATCAATGTCAGTGCTACGCAGGATGCACGCGCAGATCTCTTCCAGGTCAGGCATTTTGTCAAGTACATCTCCATAATTGCCATCGTGTATCTCCACTCACAGGCGCTGAACCAAAGTATGAGCCGAAACGATGGAACTTAAACAATAAATTCAAAAATACTCATAACTGTTTCGCGTATGCAATGAACATTTATGATAAGCGACAAGTGACTCGTTGTAAAAGGAAGAACTGCGATGTTTCTTTTCATCAGCCAGGTGAAGCATCCGGATATAGGAAATTTTCAGACAGAAACCCAAAGACTTGTCCAAATCTCATTGCACGAGTCATCGGCGATAATTCTACAATTGTTATGAGTGATTTTACTTCAAAATGTCCTCAATACACCTCTAAAATCGCCATTATTATTGATGAAAATAATGACTATCATTTTTTGAGGCAGGATTCGAATAAATTCTGGTCACATAAACCAGGCGCAAGAGATGTGACAAACCTCGATGCGCTCGGGCATCGTATCTGGGACCCGAAACTTGCATATTATAACTATACAGACCGTCCGAAAAACGAGTTGAATTATGATGTTTTCTGTAGTTATATGTGCGTTCCTCGTGACCGCCCACTTTATTTGAAAGCCACGGGTGGAGGGCGTAAAAGAGTGGAGCCCTTTCGTACAAAACATACACGGCGTCTGCGGCGACATGCCTAACTTTGGCACATGCCTACAGTAGCGATGTAGGCACAAAATAAGTACCCCCAAAGGGGGTACTTAACTTCCGCACATCGCGGTAGAGGTTACAGTCAAATTCCAAGTAAAATTGAATAAACGAATTACCACGTGTTCATTACCAATGGCTCTTACTCGCAATCTATACCGAGAGGACGAAGTTATTGCCGCCTTAATTCATAGTGTCGTCAACGGAAAAGTCGCCGAAGCTCTTTTCTGGACCCAAGAGGCGATTGAGTCAGATATGGATGTCCGCATATTCCAGGCACTCCTATCGGTCTGGTTACATTGTGTCGGCGTTCAAAACGTCCCTTGGCTCGGCTGCTTAGTGGAATCTCTTCGTTCCAGTATGGATGAGGAAGTCATCATCTCTCTCGTTGTGGAACTTACACAATCCCCAAAAGATTCCAGCGTATTTGCGTTACAGGGGCTCGGTCTAAAGCAGACTGTTGAAACTCCCGACCACGTCGGAAGTTTTAAGCTCCCCGAAGGCCTACAGGGACTCTCCGTTCTGGAAACAACCTTTGCAAAGGCCGTCCTACAAGGTAAATCGGAATTTGCGTGGTTTCTGTCTATGGAACTTTGGTCTAGCGGGCGCGCGGATATGATCCTCTGGGAAATCCAGCCTCTCGCCGCCTTTGGGGAAATCCCTGTTGTGCTGGAATCAATATGGTCCGATGATTTTGTCTGGCCGTTTCGTGCGCTCGCAATACTTATGGCAGCCTCTAAACGAGATTTCATTGGCATAGTATTACCACCCGCCCCTACGGAACATGTGGAGGCCTGGAATATAAGAAAGAATTTACGTATGCGGGAGCGCCGCCAATTTCCTATTCCCCCCGAATGTCTTCATTGCTTCACCGAGCGGGGAAATCTTCCAGAATCTGAGTCTACAGAGAATGATTTAATAGGAGACATTCGCCCTCTGCTGATGAAATCGCCATTTTGGGAAGATAAAACAGAGCCTGATATCTTCGACGTATTCATGACATCGGATATTCCTGACGAATGGTCCTCCGCTGCAAGACGCATATCACATGGGCCAGGTGTTCATACGAAAGGGCCTGAACGATACACTCCATTTGGTGTGGCGTCAATTCCTTCCAAACTTATATGGAGAGGTCAAGAGCGTGCAACAGATATTTTATTAGGCCGATGGAAAAACGCAACACACTTTTCCTCGTTTGAAAATTATATTAAAGCAGCCTATAACGAACTCACGAGTCAACCGCTTCCCTATGAAAAATGGGACTTGACTCCTCGTAGGCTTGCTATTGAAATTTAGGAAGCGCTATCGGCGTCATCGTCCGTCTCGGATTCTGAAAGGGCAACAAGATTTTCGGCAGCCACAACAATCTCTGTAGTTACAGGTTGTTCCACATCCATTACTGAGTTATATTGTGTCATATTATAACTTGGAAAGATTACATTTTGAATAATATAATCATTGTGGTTGAAAGAGGAACTTACTGGAACTATAGGGATAGTGTTCACCCAGTTCATATACACACGCCAAACATCAGTAGGTCGCCGTTGAACAAGTTTTGCAGTTTCCTCATGAATTGGTCGCGCCTTCAGTTCCAAGATATCACCGTCATAACGAATGGCAAGTTGTTGATATCGCAATGCGAGGCCACGCCACGCCTGTACGATTTCTAAATCAGGGTGCTTCTTTAAAGCAAGCCCCCACCCATATTTATAAATCTGTTCCACCTTATGATGATAGTACTCATCTTCAATAAAGGTGTAGACAATTTCTCTACATTCTTGCTCAGTAGGTTTCCTAAATATATTTTTCAGATGGTCATGCTTCAATGGCATTTCGTACAGGTCCCGAAAGATTTCCAGCGAATATCCCGATTTTTTCAGCGCATCAAACGACCAGTGATTGAACCCATGTTGTATCAAAGCGCGGATTGTGAAATGTAACTGACCAAGTGTAAGTTGACTGTTTGTAAAGGGGTTTCTCGGCATCATTGGTACCACGAAGAGTCCCGACGCATTATTGATTTTTGTAAGATAATCACGATAGACTGTAGCAGCCTCAAAATTATATTTGCTATTTTGTGACCAGTCGTATATTTCTATCAACTTGACGGGCATCTCCCCTGTAAATATGTCCTCTTCATTGATTACCCTACACTTACGCAGCCTCCAAGAGTAAATCAACCGTTTCATTGCATACCGAAAGCGCTGATTGAGGTTGAGACACCGAAGAATAATCTGCAGAGAGAGCTTATCGCGTGTAAACGGTGTATATGTTCCGGAATACGGAATACATATTGTCATAGGATACGTATTGTTAAATTTAATCCTCTGAAGATAGGCTATACAGTTTTGATAACTATCGTCCGTATAATTCGTACGAACCATTCTGAGAAATGGCTCCATAAATGAAGTATAATATTTTGTGGGAATAATAAATTGACTCTTGATCTTTGATGGAGTCCGCGCCGCAAAAGGATTCCCACGTCGACTCAAATGTTTCAAACTCAAAATATCCTCTAAGTGACCGCGGTACGTAATCTTCTTTTTGGAAGAGGACGGGGATTTTCCCGGATGAAATGCTACCGACATTCTTGTAAATATATCCGAAAGAAAAAATAATATCAATTTTTTTACCGGAGAACGAAAAGATTAGCGTGACTCCGATACATGCAGTTAAATCATTCCACTCACATCTTCAAATACGCGTACCCCCTTATTGGAAGAATAGCGTCCGCATAATTTTCCTTTCGAATTATACACTTCACCAGACAATTTATTTATGTAATATGAAACATCCTCGTGTATGAATGGAGTAAGAATAACCCACGCGGAATTCTTCGGACACGGATGTAGCGAGTGATACAAGCAGGTTGTATGTTTTATCTCGGGATTTGCAGAATATATCACGGCTTCCAAACACGCAGTTACGTAAGTAGATTTTCCAGAAACAGGAGTATAATGACTACATCGCATATCTAGAAACTCGCCGTTTTGTTCAGCCTCATCAAAGAGATAGACGCCGACCGACTCTGATGTCAAGGACTTTAAAAGAGGGGTCACATCCTTTCCGAGAGAATCAGCAATATCTCTTGCAAGTTGTCTAGACTTTGTTGTTAGCGCAAGTTCAAACGCATCCCAAAATAATTTGGGAATACCTATTTTATTCATAGAGTGGAATGTCGTTGCGTCAAAAATTCCATCCAATTTTTGTAGAGGGAGAGGCAGAATGGCTGAACCGGCCATATGGGGACCTTCTATGTGGCGATTGCTACACGGGCTCGCAGAGAAATTGGGAAAACAAGTGACCTTTATTCTAATTCAGGACGAACAGCGGGCTTGGTTACATTTTCTACGGAGCGTGGAAAATGTAATTCCGTGTAAACGCTGTAAACAGCATTATAGGGAATGGACTCAAAATCATCGTATAGATGAGGCCACAAATCGATTAAGTGCGCGAGCCTGGCTTTGGGGACTTCATAATGAAATCAATTCCGAGCGAAAGGTTGAAGGCGGCCCCCCTCTTAATGAAATGGATGCGATGTATACAGGACGCGATGTTTCAAACGACGCCAATGAATGTTTTGGCCATCTTCTTAACGCCGTTCAGCGACAGCATATTTCTTCCGAAAATTTCCGAATCTTTAAATACCGGCTTTCTCTTCTTCGGAAATTCACCGGTTAACTTGCTATACAGGCCATGCTTAGATTCGCATTGTTTATGGAAATGAGCTGCTGAGATATTCCAAATATATCCATATTCCCTCTTATGCCAAAATTTGGTTGTGCAATTACTACTGCCCAAAAAGTGGCAGCAGCTATACCTAATAAAAAGGAGATAATCGCCCCAAGAGGAATCTTGTTTGGAACACTTTCAACGACAAACATTCTATATCCAATAAGAATTAATCCAACAAACATACATAAACTCATAATCATAATACAACGCGTTTTACGATTTCTAATTTTCGCTTGCATTGCATCGTCGTTGACGTCTATTGGGTCTTTATTGTAAACTTCCCATGCGTTTAAAATTATTGCGGTAAATAAAATCGTCATGTTTGTAATCCAATATGAAAGCATTTTATCAGAAATTCCCGGTGTATCAGTATGGCTGCTAAAGGGGTTGAACAACGTATAAAGTGTTTTATTTGAAGTTGGGAACCTATACCTATGAAATATGAAGTTTTTTAAAAGAAATAGCACGAATGTTGTAAAAAATAGTGTAGCAAAGATTGACAACATTCCGAAGTTACCAAGAGCCAAACCAAAAGTGAATAGAGTTATCATTGATATTGCCGGTAGTAAATTATAGACCGTTAACAAAGAACGTTGTAAAGAATACAACCCATCCATCCTAATTAAGAGGAGGAACAAACATACAAATCAGCCCCTTCATCGGCTGTGCGTTTTCTAAGCAGCGGTATACCAAGTAAATTCAAACTTCTTTTACCTAATAATTGACTATTTTGATATATTATAAGAGCTCCAAATATAAATCCCAGAAAAAGGCTGATAATAATGTTGAGAGCGTTGTCGCAATTATTATATAACCGATATGACATCAAAAGAAATAGAAGTGCCGAAAAAAATATGATAGAAACGTGTTTTCTCAATACGTAGACCTCGCCGTAATTACTTCCTAAAATTTCAAGTTCGTCCTGTAAATACACTATAACTCCAATGATATATGCCGCAATATAAGAACTAATAAAAACGGTTGAGGATAAATAATTCGGTCTAAATTCCCTATTAAACATGGAAATTGAGCGTAGACTTACATCTGTAAAGCCAGTTCGACATTTGCTTGAAGAAAGCGTATTCCTCCCTATAATTTGAAGATTTTCATTAACAAGATTCAGTCCATGATATATAAATGTACCCTCAATGAGGGATACAAAGAATACTGCAAACGGATATGACAATGTGATAAAAGCAATAAAGCCTGTACCCCATAATATGGCGTCGGGAAACATTTGAATAAGCATCTCCCCTAATTTCATAGGCATTTCTACTATTTGCGTAAACCAACTCATCCTGTTCTGCCTTAAGGATTTCTGTGTAATACAAAGAGGTATGGGAATCCCCTCTTATTTTAGACATTTACTTCAGCGCTATCCGCATCTTTTAAAGGATGTGGATGAAAAAACAAAAGGTGACATTCTTCTTGTCGATTTCAATTGTCTTATTTATGGTTGTGCGAAATCCACGAAACTTCCAATGTACACACATGAAACGCGGATACAATGGGAGGAGGCGCTTCTAAGGGAGATTCGCTCGTACGTTCTTCATTTATGGACGTTGGCCGGTAAACCGGAAGAGGTTGTTCTTGCTGTAGACGGAGTTGTACCGATGGCAAAAATCCGCCAGCAGCGTCTGCGTCGTTTCAAAGGGGGGTGGCTTGCCGGAAAGGAGTTGGAGTTGGGCGCACGACTACCAACACATGAAGTCTGGGACACGAATTGTATTACACCGGGCACGGAATTCATGGACCGCCTTGAACGGACACTCAAAGAGCTTGCGAGCACACGTCCGCGTTGGGTGGTTAGTTCGGCAAATGAGCCGGGTGAAGGTGAGCAGAAACTCATGGAATGGATACGAGAGAGGAATCCGAAAAGCCTTATGAACAAGCATGTTATCGTTTATGGATTGGATGCCGACCTGATTCTTCTGTGTGTAATGCATGCTGGGCCGGATTCCACGTGGTCCATTTTACGAGAGAAACAGGAATTTATTAAGAGTCCTCTAGTAATTCCAACGAATCGCCCCCCGTGCCTCTTGCTCTCTATTAAAGGCTTAAGTGAGGTCATGTTTCCCGATGTAAAATCCAGAGCCGCACGTATCCGTGATTATATTGCAGGAATGTCGCTTCTTGGCAACGACTTCATCCCACACAATATAGGTATTCATATTCGGGATGCAGGTCATGACCGCCTAATGGCAGCATTGGATGCAGTTCACGCGCGCTCGGAAACACTCTTAGTAGAGGATGTCAATGGACTCTGGAAGTGGAATCGGTCCGCGCTCTTACTTATTCTGGCTGACTGGGCAGCCACCGAAAAGCACGACATTGCGCACTCATTTCAAAAAAAATACAAAATGCGCCCCCAACCCCCTCGATCCCATGCGGAGCAGTGTCTACTCCCTTTAGAGAATATGCCTATAGAACTCGCAGAAGAGTCGCGATTATGGTGTCGCAAAACGGGAGAACTACTTGAGGGCTGGAAGACCGCATATTATGCGGAAAAACGCGAACACTCTTTGACAGCAACTGAAATCCGGGAGAAATGTCTGGAATATTTTCGGGGGCTACAGTGGAATATAGATTATTATACGGGTCAACAGACCGTGAGTCGTGAATGGATGTATCCGTGGACGTATGCGCCACTATGGTCTGACCTCTATGAAACTCTACTGGCATTCGATGTAACAATGCCATCGCCACCCCTAGAGGATTGTCCACCGCTTCAACCGCAAGAACAACTATCACTTGTTCTTCCGCTCAGGAGTTGGTGGCTCATTCGTGATGCGCGACTAAAGTCTCTTCCAAATCGAATGCAGCATTTCTGGCCGGAAAATTTTGGCTTCAGTACTCTGGGAAAGAGGTGGTTATGGGAGTGCGTTCCCGAAATTCCAATTCTTATACCACGACGCTTACTCCTTGTCGCGAATCAATGAACGATTACACAAAGAATAAAGAAAGAGAGAATTGAAAATGGCCACAGCCAAGAGTCCGAGTGCAACAATTATGCCCACTAAATATACAATTTTCAGCGAAGTTTTTATAAATGATACGCGCATAAAAGAGATTGTTTGGAGAATTATTTGTATGATTTGAAAACTTCCAAATATAACCATTAAGATATACATAAAAAAAAACCAGTTACATAGAGAATTGTCGGGGATACTCTTTAAAAACTCATTCACCGCATCCATCTCTCGTATATTTAAGACGTAGATTTTATGCGTATATAACAATGGGAAATATACATACTACGTTGGAAATGTTTGACCCATCGCATGTGAGTATATACAAAAAACTCCTCCAAATAAGCGACCCCACCATTCGTGTTCAAATGATACAAACATTGCTGTCTGGAAATGAATACGTACAATCTGCAAGGCGGTCGGGGGTCTATTCACATCTTTTAGCCTATATAGCACGTGTAAACGCACGAGAACGCCCCGCACCACTTCCCGGTGAAACTGCATATCAGCAGGTTGTGCAACAACCCGCAGCAGAACAAATACAGGCATACAAACCGCCGGTCGCCACGAGCCCTGTTACATATGTGACAAAGCATCGTAGTAATGAAAAGGCGATGAATTATTTTCAAAATTGCCTACTCGTTCTTGGTCTGGAAGAGGAGGTTGCATTGACCGAAGATGACCTTCGTAAGGCATACAAAAAGGCAGCCGTGAAAGTACACCCAGACAAGGGGGGGACTGAGCAGGAGTTTGAAGCGGTCACGCGAGCATACGCATATTTGACCGATATTCTAAAGCGTATTCACGGTGGAAGAACAAAAGAGGGGGTCATACAGGAGCCATCCAAATTACAGGATACGCGAAAGGCGGAATCTAAGGACTGGGAGATGGTTCAACCCGTCCGACTCAATCCGAAAAAGTTGGACATGAACGCATTTAATACTATATTTGAAAAGACGCGTATTCCTGACCCCGATGAGGAGGGTTATGGTGATTGGCTAAAAGGGGGTGAGTCTGTTGTGAACGGGCCAAATTTTGGAGGGAAATTCAATCGCGACGTATTCAATCGCACATTTGAAGAAGAGTCCAAAAGGCGCGCAACGAGTTCTGCACTCACTGCGACTGTACCACAGGCTCTGACACTCGCCCCTGGACACGGTGTCGAAATCGGGAGAGGTGCGTCCGAAGATTATACGGCTCCTGCAGGCGGTCATATGCGCTATACGGACCTCAAACGCGCCTATACGACTGACAATACATTTAGTAATCAGGTCGCAAATCTGCCTATAGAATCGCGCAGTTTTGATAAATACACGGAAAGTCGTAAAAAGGCTCCCGCTGCGCTGAATGACACAGAACTAGAGGCAATTCAAGCAACCGAAAGATATCAACAACGCAACGAACAACAGCGTTCATTGCGCGCGGCTCAGGAAATGGTTCACGCCGACCAGTACTTTCAGAGAATGAAACAGGTTGTTCTAATGGATGGAACAGGTTCTATGAAAAAGTCCGACCGTCATGCTGCGAATTATCCACTGTAAATTTCCACAGTCTTAAGTAGTGTAATATGAAATCTATAGGGGCTCTTACAGTGGGTGTAGTCGTGTTAACAGCAATGCTAGTTGGTTGGGCCACTGTTACATCGTATCGTGAAAACGACATGTTCCAGGACAAGGATAATTTCAAGCGTGGCTCAAAACTACCGGTCATATGGATTTATTTGAATAATAGTGACGTAAATAGTCGTTCTTGGTACGATTTTATGGGTCGGAGTTCACGAGTAATGAATCTTCCTTTTTTGAACATGTGTTATGAAACTATTGTGAACCATACAAAAGCAAATTTTAGAGTGGAGGTGATAGGAGGCCTTTCTGATTTGGCGGAACGTCTTGGGGGGTGGGATGCTCTTCCAGAACCCATGCGCAATCCCGATACATTCATACGAGCCCCCGAGTTGAATTGGATACGTGCGGCAGTTTTAGCAAAATTCGGCGGACTTTGGATATCACCTTCGACGTTGTGGATACGTAAGTTAAAGCCTCTTCCTACTAACAAGGTGGTTTTTTTCGGAATGAATACGGAGGAAACCTATGGAACAAAATCGTCACCTCCAGCATTTGATGTCATTTGGTCACCTAAGCCAGAGCACGATGTATGGGTTGAATGGGAACAGGTCGCGTGTGAGCGTCTGAATTTTCGAACAGGGGGGTCCGAATTTCGCAACGATGAAATTGCAGATTTTGAAAATGCTCTCAAGAAATTCCCAGACAAAATTCAAGTGATACGTCTTCCGGAAATTTCGAGAAAGGGCGCAAATCGTAGGCGAATTGAATTGGAGGATTTAATTACCACGACTGGGAGTACCCATGCGAGTTTTGATATTCCTAAGGATGCGCTCTACCTGCCAATTCCACTGGAAGAGTTGATGCAGCGCGAAAAGTTCGGTTGGTTTTTACGAATGAGTGAAGACCAAATCATGTCAAGTGACATGGTCATTAGCCATTTGTTCAGAAAAGGTAACGTCTAGTACTAAAGTTAAGTACTTAGCGATATCCTCCCTAATTAAAATCCACCTGTAATATTGTACCACTTAAATCACGATTTGATTGACAAGGTTGTATTTGATACAACATTGTCTTTTGACCCCTGTATAAACGCTCTTCTTTTTCAAGACGATAACTGTACAGGTGTAAAATGTGTCTGAGAATTGTAATTGGCGTAACATCTGTCCAAGTATAAATGAACCTTTTTGCCTTACAAGGAATATAATAAGATTCTAGAACGGGTAACCAATCTTCCATAGTTTCTAGCCGAACTTCCTCTTTGGAAAACCAACGAAGATCATGAAAACCGAGAAATCCCATATGGCGTAAAACGGACTCTATGAAATCTCTTGGAGGTTCCTTACGAAATAATTTTATAGGCTTCGTGTTCATGAGTCCTATTTATCTATATTATTTATCATTAGACCCTAAAAATAGGCGCATCATATCTAGTGTGTGTGTTTTTCCTTGTGCAAAATTCATCCAACCCCGAATAAGTATTTCGTGAATTTCTTGTGAAATTGATGGTTGTATATAAGCTATCATTTGTAATGATGAATCCAAATCATGTAAAAAATCCTCATAACTCAAGCCAGTTTTCCATATCTCCAAAAATATAGCTATTATATTATTATCATCTTTTTTAATAAATGCAAGTAAAAGATTGTAGCAAAGAGTAAATGATGGGGCAGAAAAATGATTGAGTATATCCTCATCTGTAAACTCCTTTATAGGTTTATCCTTATAATAATTTGCCAAAATGCGAATATAGTTTCTAATTTCGTTAGGAGTAGATACAATTGATATTAAAATATCAATAAATCTATTAGAAAAGCCTATAGGCTTTGTGCTGTATTTTTCTATAAAATGTCTAACTAGTTTGATTGGTGGTACAATATTTATTTCAATATGCATACATCTAGAACATATTGGTTGTATTAAATCATTTTTGTAACGGCTGCAAAAAATGAAACGTGTTGTATATGTGTGTGTTTCCATCGGACGTCTCAGCGCTTGTTGTGAAATAATTGGCAAAGAGTCAGAGTCATCAATAATAATCCAGCGATATATTCCTGGAGTATTTGAAGTGTGTTTTACAAACTCTGTAACAGACTGGCGAATACAATGAATACCCCTATCTTGCTCAGATGAAAGCCATAATAACGACTCCTGTGTCGGTATGATCCCTCTTCTTTTAAAGTAGGCCACAATAAATTCACGTAAAAGGGTTGTTTTTCCCGAACCATACCCCCCTGATATTAAAAGGTGTGGAGGGTCGTCTAATATTTTATTTAATGTTTCAACGGGACCTTCTTGTCCTATTAAAACTGTTTCCATTCCTGTTCTCTAATACATATTTATCTTTAAGGGGTTTGGTACATGCTGGTACTTGGCGGTCTAAGGCTAACATAATCTAACATTTATAGAATGCCATCCTTGTATGAAGATTTGAGTGTAGAGCGCAACGCAGATCCACAGGAAATACGTCGTGCCTACTTAAAATTATCTAAAACAGAGCATCCTGATAAGGGTGGTAACCCAGAGCGCTTCAAGGTTATTCAAAATGCTTATGAGGTGCTATCTGATGAGAAGAAACGTGCAATATACGACCAGACGGGTCAGATACAGAGTGAGGAAATGCAAGGCGGGCAACCAGGAGGAATGCCATTTGGTTTTCCATTTGATATTGGAGCAATGTTTGGGGGGTTTCCATTTGGCGGGGGTGGGTCACAAATGCAAAAGCGTCCAAAAGGAAAAAAGGCTCCTCCAAAAATTCATGAAATAAATCTCACATTTTATGACCTTTTTTATGGAAAAATGATTCAACTAAAATTTGCAAAACAACGCTTTTGTGAGAAATGTAAAGGTGATGGCTCGGATACCGTTCAAACGTGCAACGAATGTAATGGAAGTGGAACTGTAGAGCGACATATGATGATTGGGCCAGGTATGCATGCCGTATCAAGAGGACCCTGTAATTCTTGTAGCGGATCTGGAAAACGGGCTTCGGGAATATGCTCCAAATGCCGCGGCGCAAAATTCAGCAATCATGAGAAAATCTTGAAAATTGATATTGAGCCCGGTATGAAACCGGGTGAAACAATGGTATTTCAGAATGAGTGCTCGGACCACTCTGACTATGAAGAGGCAGGAGATGTCCATATCGTGTTGCGCGAGGCAGATGAACCCTCATCTTTTACTCGCATTGGTGATGACCTTACAATAACAGTGAATATATCTTTAAAGGATTGTCTACTTGGATGTCAAAGAGTACTAGAGGGTCATCCTGCACATCCAAAAGGGGTAATTGTAAATATTCCACCGGGGACAATTCGGGGAGATACTGTAGTAATTGATGGAGAGGGAATGCCGTGTCGCGGTACTCCGCGACGAGGCAATCTTCAATTAATTATTTCTATGGAAGTTACTGCTAGTGAAAAGGAACATCTTCGAACTGCAGCAAAGAATCTTTCCACTATTTGGGGAGCGCCTTAGTTAGGGGCAAATGACGCTGGATTTTTTGCGAGCTGCCACTCAGGATTCATACCACCCTCTGCATGTTTTGCAGAATTGCCAGAAAGCAGCATACTCGGAGCAGAAACATCTGCTGGCTGTACATGTGAGCCGCCACCCTGTCTGTAATTGCGGCGACGGCTGCGACGGCTGCCGCGGCTGCGACGGCTGCCGCGGCTGCGACGGCTGCGACGGCTGCCGCGGCTGCGACGGCTGCTACGGCTGCGACGGCTGCGACGGCCACCGGCCATTGTCTCCTCCTCTTCCACTTCCGCATTGGTATTACTGTTGCCACCGGCCATTGTCTCCTCCTCTTCTTCCATAGTAAAACCCCCTTTCTGAAATCGTCTACGTCCACGTCCACGGCGTTTCTTCCCGCCACCGCCCTGATCTTTCATCCCCCGAATCTCTTGGAATGCCTGCAGAGTTTCCCCGGTGCGCGCAGCTGTAACCATAGATGAAGGTAGTGTTTCGCTCTGAAAGGCAGGAGCGCCTGAAAGCCCCCCACCTCCATGCTGACCTTCATGCATTACACTATACTCTTCACCCTGTTTCAGTGACGCGTTTGTTGGGCCACTCATCGTCGTGTCATTCAGAGCAGCGCCGGATAGAACTCTCCAGCCGCCACGCATTGTCCGCCGCGAACCACGCCGTTTAGAAAATCTATGTGCGAGAGTCTTTTTAGAGGGTTTTGCCATTTCTACAATAGAAGAATAAAATAAAGAGTTCCCTAAGGATACCCTCACGTGCATAAAATAAGTACCCCTAAAGGAGTACTTATTTTATACCCGGATGCTGCTAGAGAGAATATTATTACGCATCACGTAGTGCAGGAGCCTGTATTCTTCGTTTCTGAATCTTTCCAGAAACTAGATAGATACTGTTTTCTGTGAGAATAATGTATTCATCCCCCACCTTATACACCTTCTTAATAAGACTCGTAAACTCCTCGCTCGATTTTACTAACATTTTTTCCTTTGTTTCCTGGTCTTCTCCCATAAATGCCTTGCCGGAATATGTATCTAAATAGTAATCTAATTGTATTGGCATATCATGTTCTACTGCCAATTTAGCAGCTTGTACGAGTAGCTGAACGGTTGGGCTCGGGTTTGTAGCAGATGTAGAAGAGGATGCCATGTGAAATCTGGAATAAATAGGGAAAGGGTGTTTCTTAAAAATACGCAACAGTAGTTCAAATTTTTTTAGAAAAGGGATTTAGACCGCCAAACATTTCAAACCGGCACTTCTGGAAAAGATTCCGGGAGCAAAAAAATTCTAAAAGTGCCCGTTTCAAATGTTCATTGGTCTAACATGCCGGACGAGTAACCTCTTTTGAGTGCGTTTGAATTATATTATTAATGAAACCATATGCCTCGTCGAGTTGTCGTTGCGTTCGTGCACCTGTAATGATAATAGAACCGGTTTGAAACACTGCAATTGTAATTCTCTTACATGCACCTACTTTAGTTCCGTCACCCTGTCCTGTACAAAACCGGGAACATCGGCAAATTCCTTCACCAACAGGGTACACATCATTGTAGTAATATTTTGTGTTTACTCCCTGATAAATTGTTGTTTCAAATGTGCTGGATAGATTATAGACTCCGCATAGAATTTTATGAAGCTCTGTGCGTTTCACAAGTGCGTTCATCTTGTAATCGCTGTTCAACAGTTGTACATTAAATATTTTAACGAAAAGGGGCTCTCTGCTTACGGCAATTTCAAGAGCATTAAATATATTAATCATCCATTGAATAACTTCACGAGAGAAATCTTCGTCTGTAACACCCGTCATTTGAAACCCCCCATTTGCGAATATTTTTATATTGACCTCTTTAAATTCACCATTGTCTTTCCTTAATTTACGTAAGACAAACGTGCTTTGATTAAAGAATGTCTTGTCACTTACACGGCGCTTCGTTAAGAGATCTCTTGCAGAAAAGCCGATAACTTTATTTTCGTATTCCATTTTCAATATTCCCTCTGTAGGGCATCCAATCGGGATAATAATTTTGCTTACTTGTGAAAATATTTTAGACAGCTCTATTTGACTACCCAAATGTCCCGTTGTTACAAGTGTAGATATTCTTAGAGGGGTGAATTGAATACTCGTCATTTTACTTTATTTTGTGCGAATATTCCCCTCCAATTTTTGTTTGACGAACCGAATCACCCAATTTGAAAGGAGTTTTGCCCGGTGACTAT
>SXGQ01476326.1_pt1 | contig 17730 bp, 18 predicted proteins | sample 3178371 | NCBI WGS metagenome assembly SXGQ01 (sample SAMN11356859, study PRJNA531348) | freshwater metagenome | isolation source: freshwater sample F1-20 | place: China: Fuxian Lake, Yuxi | collected 2017-12-25 | reverse complement strand
TTGGATCACCAGTCCAGATAGGGTTGTCGGGAGTCATTCACTGACAGGGACCGGGGTGAGAGGTTCGTCCTGTCAGCAAATACGGAGCAACCTGGAAAAAAGAAAGAAATTGATTCTTTTCATTTTTGATCCTTTAGTTTACAAGGGATGCAAATCTAAATTAATAATTTAAATATGAACTCTTTTTTTAGCTTGCCTTGAAAGCAAATATGACCAGACGCCGGTGCAGATCAGGCGGATCTTTTCTCCAACCAACAACTGTTCGTGTGGCAACCCACTCAGTAGGGCTGGTTAAATCGGCAGCAACACAAAGCTGTGTACTCGGAGAAAGGCATTTCAGTAATGCTTTGAGCAGCGGGTTGTTACGATAAGGTGTTTCTATAAATAGCTGGGTACATTGCTCTATGCGGGACTGCTGTTCCAGCTCTTGAATACTCTTTTCTCTTTGTTTGTCTTCAATGGGCAAATAGCCATTGAACTTAAATTGTTGCCCATTCAGACCACTAGCCATCAGGGCAAGCAGAATGGAATTTGGACCCACTAAGGGACGAACAGGATAGCTTGCTTCATGCGCCAGCGCCACGATGGCTTGTCCGGGATCGGCTACGCCAGGACATCCAGCTTCACTGACTAAACCAATTGTTTTTCCCTCTTTAAAGAGTTGTTTGCATCGAGCTATTGTACCAGGTTCCTCCACATTGAGCCATTCGTAATTATCAATGATAATGTCCTTGGAGAGGCGCTTGAAAAAGCGGCGAGTAGTTCGTTCATTCTCCACAATAAAAACTTGGCAGGATAGAATCCCTTCCCATACATAGGGAGGCAAGGCTTGAAGGCCTTCCTCATGTAGAGGTGCAGGTATCAGTATTAATTGACTCATACCTTTTTTACTTGTCTAACACTAAAAGTAGCAGCAATAATTGCATAAGCGGGGGCCAATAAAACAAATAAATGCATAGCAAAAAATAATAAACCATTTCCAATGGCAAGCCCTTTATGGTGGCTGGAAAAAACAGCACTTTGTGCGGGAGTTAACTGATTACGTGCAAATGAATAGTCCAACATGGAAACGCCAAAATAGTATCCTTGCATCAATAACGCTATCAATGGAGTGATCCATCCTGCAAAAGGAACCAACGCCAGTAAAATCAATCCTCCAAAATAGAGTGCTTCCAGCCCTGTATTTCTAATGGCTAATCGAATTCCTCTTTGCGCATCCTTCCAAACTTCATCCCATTGGAAATGATGTTCTTTGTTTTCTAGCAGTGCCTCCGTTTTTTCACTCAAGTAAGCAAAACCCGGAGCGCCCACAATCAGAATTAAGTTTTTAAAGAGTGCAAAATAAAATAGAAGAAGAACCAGTCGTAGCATCATGCCGTTCATCACAAATAAAAAACTGAGCCATTCACTTCTCTCTTTCTGTAACCATTGCTCAATTCCAATCGTTTGACTCATCCAACTCACTGCTTCATTGGAAGATATCATAAAGAGAATCAATCCTAACACAGATAAAAGAGTGTATAAAATTCCCGGCCATAGAATTCCCCGCAGCAGGTTATGTTGCTGAATAAAGAGGCGTGCTTCCTGCCAGGAGCGAAATGCAATAACAATCTCTTTCAAAACTGTATTTTAAAAATCAACCCTTAGAACTTAGGACAATTAAGGCGTTTGAGGCTGGGATCGGATGGCCTTTTGATATAGATCAACGAGATTTCTAAACCTCCTCTTGAATTAGAAGCTGGTTTTAACAAAGAAGTATTGGCATCATAACTTGCACCCAATCGAAGTCCACTGAATTCAAGACCGATATAAGGAATAACCGCATCGTTCACTCGGTACCAGCTACCTAAGTAAACATTCACCGGATTATCCTCATTTCTGTTTACACTGTATGAAAAAGCAGCACCTACGATGGTATTTGTTGCTTTTGACTGCATGCTATAATTGGCTGCAAGATGAATATAGTGATATCCACCAACAGGAATGCGTCCCCCTGCTTGAAGTGTTGTACGGGTATTGAGAATATACTGACCGCCTTGAAAACTTTCTTTTGGACGATTGAGGTGGTACATCGAAGCACCCAGATAAAAATTATTGTAGCCATTGGTGGTGCCACTGTAGAGCAAGCCTGCACTCAAATCAAAATATCCAAGACTTAATTGGCGGCTGTCAAAAATTTCACTGGTCACACCGGTGAATCCTAATGGAGTTAGCTGATCGGCAAAAACTACTTTGCTAACATCTAATCTTTTATTAACAAAGGCGCCTTGAAAGCCAACTCCAATCTGATGAAAACCATCTTCGTCCAATCCTTTGTGATAAGAGAAAGAGGCTCCTGCATAATTTGTAACAAGAATTCCATCGCCGGCTACATCAGTCATCCCTAAAAGACCCACTCCCATATTGTCGGAGCTGATCAATCGGTTTCTCAGGAGTCCAAAATCAACGGATACTGTTTTTGTAACAAATGCATTTTCAATGGTTGGCCATTGATTGCGGTAATTACCGGCCACCCGGACTGAACCATCAAATTTCCCGGTAAGCGCTGGATTCAAGGTTAGGGGCGAAGCGAAAAACTGTGAAAAATTAGGATCCTGAGCCCTGATTATCAGGACTTGAGCAAAAATTAAGGTCAGACTTAGGATAATTCTTCGCATAGGTCTTAAAAAAACGGTCAAACGGGGCCTTTAATTGTGAGAGGCAAGTTACGATTTTTTGAGCCAATATTACTGTTGAAGCTTGGCTCCAAAGGCTAGGTCTCCGGCATCCCCCAAGCCTGGTACAATATAGCTTTTGGCCGTAAGCTCTTCATCAATATCTCCACACCAAATATGGGCATGAGGGGCAAGCCTTTGTACGTGTTCAATACCCGTAGTGCAAGCAATGGCCACTACAAGGTGTACCGCACTGGGTTTACCCTGTGCCTCCAGTTCGTGAATAGTTTTGACCAGGGAAGCACCTGTAGCTAACATCGGGTCAGCAATAATAAGGACCCGATTATTTAAATCTGGGCAGGAGACATATTCCAGACTTATCTCAAATGTTCCGTCTTTATGATGTTTACGATAGGCGCTTATAAAGGCGTTATCTGCTTTATCAAAATAATTCAGCAGACCCTGATGCAAGGGTAAGCCCGCCCTTAAAATGGTTGCCAATACAGGTTGCGATTGCAATACCTGGTGGGAAGCAACTCCCAATGGAGTTTGCACATCTTTACGAATGGAAGGAAGAGTTTTGCTGATTTCATAAGCGGCTACTTCCCCGATTCGTTCCAAGTTTCTTCGAAATCGCATCCGATCTTCTTGTACGGTAACATCTCTGATTTCACTGATCCAATTACTAACTAAGGAGTGATCTTTACAAAGATTGACTAGCATGCGATTTATTTCGGGTGAACACTTTACATTTACCCGCCGAATTTAATTTTTTTTTATGGTTTATCACGCATTGGGTATCATGAGTGGCAGTTCGTTGGATGGGCTCGACCTTGTTTTTGCTCATTTTCATGAACAAGGAGGCCAGTGGTCTTATGAAATCGAGGCTTCGGCCTGCTACAAATACACGGCCGATTGGGAGAATCGTCTTCGAAATGCAACCCATTTAGATGCACGTGCTTATTGTAAGCTTCATATTGATTATGGTCATTACCTGGGAAAAGAAGTAAACCGATTCATAGAGGAGTATAAGCTGCATTATAAAGTCAGTTTGATTGGAAGTCATGGGCATACAGTTTTTCATTCTCCTGAAACCGGTCTAACAACGCAAATTGGGGAAGGTGCTGCGCTGGCTGCTGCAACGGGATTACCGGTGGTGACTGATTTACGTACGATGGATCTTGCCTTTGGTGGTCAAGGGGCTCCATTGGTGCCTATGGGGGAACGCCATTTATTTCCAGGGTATGATTTCTTTCTGAATTTGGGAGGTATTGCCAATATTACGCGCGCTGCCGATTCTTATATTGCATTTGACTGTTGTCCTGCTAACCGCGTACTCAATTTGTTGGCCCTGCAGTTGGGTAAACCCTACGATGACGAGGGAAATCTTGCAGCGAGCGGACAAATAAATGCGGCGCTGTTAGCTAAGTTGAATAGCCATCCATATTATAAAAAGGGGTATCCCAAATCACTAGCCAATGAAATGGGTACGGACCAACTTTTTCCCTTGCTGATTGACAGTGGCAGCTCAATACCTGATTTATTAGCAACCTACACACAGCATATCATTGAGCAGATCAATCAATCCGCTCAATCGCTAGTTTCCTCTGAAGGGGATACTGAAAAAAAATGTTTGGTAACTGGTGGAGGAGCATTCAATACATATTTGATTAAAGGCCTTGAAGCTACGCTGCAAAAACTTGGAATAACGCTAGAAGTACCTTCCGCGGATCTTATAAATTATAAAGAGGCATTGATCATGGCCTTTTTATCTGTATTGCGTTGGAGACAAGAAAATACAGTGATTCATTCAGTTACAGGTGCACGCAAGCCCAGTATTGGAGGTGCACTGTGGAATGGTCAGGAAGCTTGATTTAAAAAAGGCTGTGTGCGTGATTTTAATAGAGCAATGGCCTCTTCTTTGCTATGGAACATATTATCGATATTGACCAGCTTGTCAGCTAATTTGTCGTAGCGCTTTGTCATTAGCCAAATGAAAATGTGTAGGTAGTGTATCCCTTCGAACGTGAAAATTTTCTTTTCAGCCAGTTGGCTTTTTAGTCGTAAAAACTCTCCGGGTAAATCCGTGTAGTGCATGGCAGGTCGGTCGTGGTGGATAGCATGATATCCATCGTTCCAGCATACATGGTTATATTTTGTATTAATACAATTGATTGTATTCTCCTCTGGATTGTATGGGTCTACAAAAGCGTGTTGTGCCCAATTGCCGAGCATCATTACAATGCGAGCAAAGAAAAAAGGAATGATGAATATGAATAAGGCGGCTTTTGCATTGAGGACATATAATAAAATACATGCTATGTAAAATGCAATCTCTCCTGCGGTCAATCGCATATAAAATCGTTTTCTTTTTCTGAAGAAGAAATAAAGAAATGTATCCCGGAAACCCAAGAAAAGGAAGCGGGAGACGTATTTAATAAAATCTCCCAGAGAATCTCGTCGATAGGGAAGAGTACTGCTTGCATCCTCCTCCATATTGTTCTCTACGTGATGCATGCCCATGTGATGTGCAAAATAGGTTTCTGGGGTGTGGCCAAAAAAAGGGCATACTATCCAAATTACCCAGTGTTGCAAAAACGCTACTTCTTTTTTAAATAGGCGACGATGTACAATGCAATGTAGCATCAGGCCAAAGCGGCCTTTAAAATAAAGCTGAGAGATATAGAAGTAAGGGATATAGGTTAACCACCAATACATCCCTTGCAATAGGGGCGTAAAAAGGAGTATTGCAACAGGAATAACCAGTAGGTGTATGCCAGTTAATAAATGAATAAAGGGCAGATCCCTTTTGTCATTTATGTAGGAAAGCCAGAACCGCTCGTACGCTGTAAAATGGTCTGGCAATTGATAAACAGGATCATTGATGATGGGTAATGTGCGCATTAGACAGTCACTAAAGTTAAATCCTTATTCCTACATCTTAAGCGTTGGCTTGCTGGCGCGAACACCAGTGGTTGCGCCACCCTCCAGGGTAAGATTTACCGGCTGATTTTGCTTCCAGTTGCCCCTTGTAAAATCCGGGATATCAACTGTACGGGATCTTTTCTGGGTTGACAGGACACTGAGTGGAACAATACTGCTCCAGGAAGCAGCATCATAAACATCCTGATCCAAGGGTAATCCATTTCTTAAACAATCAATCATTCGCCAGTCCATAATAAAATCCATGCCACCATGTCCGCCAACTTCTTTGGCGATGGCACCAATATGTTTGACGATGGGGAGGGTGTATTTTTCCTCCAAGGATTTCATTTCCTCTGTTTTAACCCAACTATGTCCAAAAGCAATTCGTGCAGGACCAGGCCATTTTTGTGCCATCCCCTTTGTACCGCTTACAATATGAATACGTGAATAGGGACGGGGAGTGGATACATCGTGTTGAATCAAAATTGTTTTTCCTTTCACCGTACGGATCATAGTATTGTTCATATTTCCGCGATAGGATTTTCCAACATACGATTGAAAGAAAGAATCTTTGGCTGCCATTTCAGCCGCTAAGGGAGCCAGGCTAAAGTCTCCTGTGCTCATACTAACCAGATGTTCCATGAGATCACCTCGGTTGATATTCATACACTGCGCAACAGGTCCGAGTCCATGGGTAGGATATAAGCTACCATTCTTCCCGATGTTCTCTTTGATCCGCCACATATCTGCATAGGCTTTTTTATTAAAAAGCCATCCTGTGGAAAGGTCATGTATATAGGCTCCTTCTGCATGTACAATTTCACCAAATAATCCCTGTCGACTCATATTCAGCGTTAGCAATTCAAAAAAATCATAGCAACAATTCTCGAGCATCATACAATGACGCTTTGTTTTTTCTGATGTGTCAACTAACTCCCAACATTGTTCTAGCGTTAAGGCAGCAGGAACTTCTGTGGCGGCATGTTTTCCATTTTTCATGGCATACACCGCAATAGGGGTATGTAAAGACCAGGGGGTTGTGATATAAACTAAATCAATGTCATTGGACTCGCAAAGTGCTTTCCATCCTTCTTCACCACTATATTCTTTTGCTTTAGGACGATTGACTGCTGCCAATGTTTTTTGTGCACCAGCTAGTCTTTCAGGATACTTATCGCAAACAGCTACAATCTCAACTCCATCTATGTAAGATAGACGTCCTACCGCATCAGATCCACGCATACCAATACCCACGATGCCTATTCGTACTACTTCCAATTTTGGTGCGGCATAACCACACATGTTGAAGGTGGGTGCTTGTTTCAGCATTTGTGCGGATTGCGCCAGAGATTCCTCTGAAGGTGCTGCAGCAAAAACAGGTAAGCCCGTAGCTAATGCAGAACCACCAAGTGTCATGGTGCGGATAAAGTCTCTTCTGGGAGTGGACATAATTTTAATTTAATCGTTCAATAAATCTGGCCTTCTTTCTTTTGTTCTTCGTAAGGCCTCTTCATACCGCCAGTCATCAATATTTTTATGATTGCCACTTAATAAAATATCAGGCACTTTCCAACCTCTGAACTCTTCTGGTCGGGTATATACAGGAGGCGATAGTATATTATCTTGAAAAGAATCAGTTAGTGCGGAGGTTTCATCATTTAATACACCTGGTATTAATCTTCCAATGGCGTCTACCAATATTGCGGCTGGTAATTCACCTCCACTCAACACATAATCTCCAATGGAAATTTCACGGGTAACATAATTTGTTCTGATTCGTTCGTCAATTCCCTTATAGTGTCCACAGATTAGTAAAAGATTTTGTTGTAAGGAAAATTGATTGACACGGGATTGCGTCAAGCGCTCACCATCGGGTGTTAAATATATTATCTCGTCGTATTTTCTTTTAGTAGCAAGCGCATCGATTGCGTTGGCCAGTGGTTCACACATCATCACCATACCGGCGCCTCCGCCATATTGGTAATCGTCTACCTGACCATATTCGTTCACGGCCCATTGTCTTAGCGAATGCACTTCAATCGTAAGCAGTCCCTTGTCTTGCGCTCGCTTCATCATGCTATGTTGAAAGGGGCTTTCCAGCAAGCCGGGCAGAACTGTTAGAATATCAATGTGCATACTACAAATATAACCCTCTGCTTAGTTTGTAGCATACACAAAAAACCCCTGCCCACTTGGGCAGGGGGAACCCTCAAGGGGCCATCCCTTCATTAATTGACAGAGATCTTTTGCACGTTCTTGGGTTTTTTAACTTCAGTTTTAGGAACGATGATTTTCAGTTCACCATTTTTGTATTCAGCATCGATCATATCCCGATTACAATTTTCAGGTAAACTAAAAGTTCTGGACCAGCTATTGTAATTATACTCTCTTCTGTTGTAATGTTCAGCTTCCTCTTTTTCCTCTTTTTCTCGCTCGGCACCGATGGTGAGCGTGTCATCGGTACTTTCAACTTTAAAATCTTTCCGCTCCATTCCTGGTGTAGCTAGCGATACGATATACTCCCGTTCGGTTTCGCTCACATTTACGGAGGGAACACTTACTATCCGACTTAAGCTGAAGTACTCATCCAGGGGAGTGTTAAAAAAGTGGTCTAACCAACCATCGCCTAATAATGCAGGCCAGTGACGGGTACTTTTTTCTAGTTCTTTTGTTTCCATACGGTATTTTTTAGCATTTTAAATGATGCTACGAATCTATACCGTAGGAAAATCTGCTTCAATGATTCAATACAACTTAAACTTGATCACTATCAAGTTAAGGCAGCGAAATATTGGTGGAAATAGGGAATTGTTTCAATGCCCTTGAAATAGTTTTCAATATTATACTTCTCATTGGGACTATGCAGATTGTCGTTATCCAGTCCAAATCCCATAAATACAATTTTGATACCCAGTTCTTTTTCAAGAATTGAACAAATGGGGATGCTGCCCCCGCCACGAACTGGAATGGGTGTTTTACCAAAAGTTGTTTCAATGGCTTTTGAAGCAGCTTGATATCCTTTGCTATCGATTGGTGTCATATAAGGTTCTCCACCATGGTGTAATGAAGCCTTTACTTGAACGCCTGCTGGCGCAATGGATTGGAAATACTGAATTAATTTTTGTGTGATGGTTGCGGCAGATTGGTTGGGAACAAGTCTTGCAGAAATTTTTGCGAAAGCTTTAGAGGGGAGCACTGTTTTAGCCCCCTCTCCTGTATATCCACCCCAAATTCCATTGACTTCTAGTGTAGGTCTGATTCCGGTGCGTTCATAGGTAGAATAACCTTTTTCTCCCCATAATGCATTAATACCTAATTCTTCTTTGTAAGCTTTTTCATCAAATGGCGCTCTATTGATCAAGCTACGTTCAGCAGCACTGGCTTCAACCACATCGTCATAAAATCCGGGTATGGTTATGTGGTTATTCTCATCGTGGCAGCTAGCAATCATTTTTGCCAATAGGGTAATGGGGTTTGCTACAGCTCCTCCATAGGTGCCACTGTGTAGATCTCGGTTAGCTCCAATTACTTCTACTTCAATGTAACTGAGTCCACGCACACCCGTGTCCAGGGAAGGGGTATCAAAACTCAACATGGCAGAGTCACTAATTAAAATCACATCTGCTTTTAATAGTTCCTTGTTTTTTGCTACAAAATCTCCAAGATTAGGAGATCCAATTTCCTCTTCGCCTTCAATCAAAAATTTAATATTGGTACAAAGTGTTTGCGTTTGATTCATCAACTCAAGCGCTTTTACATGCATATAGAATTGACCTTTGTCATCTGCAGAACCACGGGCAAATACTTTTCCATCTTTGATGACAGGTTCAAATGGGCCACTGTGCCACAGCTCTAATGGATCTGCGGGCTGCACATCATAATGTCCATATACCAGTACAGTAGGCGCATCTTTACTGATTATTTTTTCACCATATACAACCGGATAACCCTGGGTGGGCATTACCGCGGCTTTCTCACAACCCGCAGCTAGCAAACTTTTTTTGACGGCTTCGGCGCAATGCAGCATGTCTTCTTTGTGCTCTGATTTTGCACTGATTGATGGAATCTTTAACAGGTCTATCATTTCCTGTAAAAAGCGTTCCTGATTTTGTTCTTGATAGTTTTTCCAGACAGCAGACATAACGTTGATTTTGTTTAGAAAGGGACGAACAAAAATACTACTTGTTTGGAGTCTTACCCTCGTCCATTTTGTCTTCTTGACGGGATAATATGCCTGCTTTAGTAAGCGTGTGCTTGCCAAAGCGATTGTTCAGTTCGTCAACAGCCTGATAGAGCTGCATTTTTTCAGCAGCCTGATCAAATAAACTCATTTGCAGGGAAATAGGGACAAGCTGGCTACAGCGAACCCCTAATAACCGAACTTTTCTTCCAGTTTGGTAGAGGTCAGTAAATAATTGTTTTGCTTTTGCAGCGAGTATATCATCGAGTGCTGTATAGTCAAGCGTCCCTTGTTTAGAGGTTACTTCAAAATCCTGGTATTTAATTTTTACGGTTAAACAACCTGCCATCTTTTCTTCTGCTCGAACTGCCGCCGCTGTTTCTTCTACCAGCTGAAGTAATTGTTGCAAGAGAAAATTGATATCATAGCTATCCTCTTCAAAGGTTTTTTCGTGACTAACACTTTTTTGCTCCCACTCTGTTATGATTGTTGTGCTACCAATTCCCTGTGCTTTTTCCCATAGAGATTCTCCCCATTTCCCAACGTAAGTAGTCATTAATTCTACGGGTGTTCTTGCAATATCCTCTATATGATAGAGCCCTTTGCTCTTGAGTAATGCAGCTGTTTGTTCACCCACTCCGTTAATTTTATCAATCGGTAATGGCCATAGAAATTCTTTTTCTTTTCCGGGTGGAATGACCAAGAAACCATTTGGCTTGGCTTCGTTTGTTGCCATTTTGGCAATGTATCGCGCGGTGGCAATTCCACATGAAATGGGAAGTCCCGTTGTTTCTGTGATATGTTTACGTAGGGATTGTGCAAAAGCAGTAACTCCAAAAAAGCGATCCATTCCTGTTAAGTCAATATAGAATTCATCAATACTGGCTTTCTCAAATAAGGGAACTTTGGCAGCGATTAATTCGGTTACCCAACGGGAATAATGGCTGTATTGTTTTCGACTAGCATTGGTAATAATGGCTTGAGGGCAACGTTGCAAGGCCTGTTTAATGGGCATAGCCGAATGAATACCAAACTTCCTAGCCTCGTAACTGCAAGCGGCTACCACGCCCCGGTCTCCACCACCCACAATCACTGGCTTTCCTTTTAAGGAGGGATTATGAAGTATTTCAACAGAAACAAAAAAAGAATCGAGATCCAGGTGTGCTATATGATGAACAGACGCTGACATGAATTACTCAGGACAAATAAATGTCTAATAGCCCATCCGGTAGTTGCACTATCACTTTTTTAGCAGCATGATCTATGGAAAGCAATGTGTCCTCGTGAAGGGGGATCAGCACCTCCTGCTCTTGAATAAAAACTTTGCAAACTAATTGTTGTGGTTGTTCGATTACCTCAGTGATAAGGCCAATCTCTTTATCGTTTTCAACTATTTGATAACCGAGTAGATTAGCAGGGGCATTTTTGCTGGCTAATTGGTGATAAAGTTCTTCAGGAATCCAAACGGCTCTTGAAACTAGTTGTTGTGCTCTTTCCCTTGTATTGATGCCTTCCAAGCTGATAAAAACAGCATCCGCAGTTTTTTTTCTGCTGGATGTGACAAAATAGGGCAACAAGGCTTTTTTGTAATCCTCGATAAAAAGCACCTCTATTTTTTTTAAGGAACTTGCCTTACCTAAGGTGTGCTCAAGTAGCAGTTCACCTGTTAAACCATGTGCACTAAGAATTTTTCCCAATTTTAAATAAGCGGCCATTACTTGCAAAGCAAATCAATAAAGCGGAGCAAAAAAAATCCCGGTGAATTGTACACCGGGATTATCAATAAGATTAATTGCAAAATTATGCTTCTTCTCCACTAGCTTCTTCAGCAGCGGGGGCAGTTTCTTCAGCAGGCGCTGCGACAACTACTTTTTTTGCAGCGGCCTCAGCAAGAACAGATTGACGCTTTTCACGGCGCTTGCGCTGGTTATCCTCATCTCTTTTTTTGATCTGCTGTTCATGTTGTGCGGTCCACTCTGTGAATTTCTGCATTGCAGCAGCTTCATCAAATAGGCCCATGCTTACACCACGAAGCAAATGTTTGAGGTAGAGTACCCCTTTGAAACTGAGGATACGACGTACCGTATCAGTTGGAGTAGCTCCTTTATTGAGCCATTCCAATGCTTTTTGGCGGTCTAACTGGACAGTAGCTGGAATCGTAAGTGGGTTATAAGTGCCCAACTTTTGAATGAACTTACCATCACGAGGGGAGCGGGAATCGGCAACAACGATGAAATAGAAAGGTCTTTTCTTAGACCCGTGTCTTTGAAGACGGATTTTGGCTGACATAAATAAAAATTTAACAGCGTTAAAAAATACCCGGTAAAAACCGGATTGCAAATATAGGGCTAAATTCTTGTTTTTGATACCTCTAGCGGCGCATTCCGGGCATCATTTTCCCAAAAGCTCCCAACTTGTTCATATTCTTCATCATATCTCGCATTTGGGCGAACTGTTTTAGGAAATTATTGACCTCCTGAAGGTCTTTTCCGCTACCCTTGGCTATTCTCTTTTTTCGGCTTAAATCAAGTAAATCGGGGTCTGCGCGTTCAGCCGGAGTCATTGAATTGATCATGGCTTCAATTCCCTTGAATGAATTTTCATCAAGATCTACGTCTTTCATTTTACTTCCCATTCCCGGAATCATGGAAAGCATTTCTTTCATGTTCCCCATTTTTTTGAGTTGTTCTAATTGCAGTTTAAAATCTGCAAAATCGAACTTATTCTTACGGAGTTTGGCTTCGAGTTTTTTTGTTTCCTCCTCGTTAAACTGTTCCTGGGCTCTCTCAACCAAAGTAGTGATATCGCCCATTCCCAAAATCCGCTGCGCCATTCTTTCCGGATAAAAAATATCCAGTGTCTCCAACTTTTCACCGCTGCTGATAAACTTGATAGGCTTATTTACGGTGTAGGTAACTGAAAGAGCAGCTCCACCACGGGTATCACCATCCATTTTTGTGAGCACAACACCTGTAAAATCCAAACGGTCATTGAAGGTCTTGGCCGTATTGACAGCATCCTGTCCCGTCATGCTGTCTACGACAAAAAGAATTTCCTGTGGTTGTACAGCAGCACGAATAGCCGCTACTTCATTCATCATTTCCTCGTCTACGGCTAATCGGCCAGCCGTGTCAATGATTACAACATTTTTGTTTTTGCTTCTTGCACTCGCCACTGCCTGAGTCACAATTCGGACAGGATCTTTTTCTTCAGCTTCAATATGTACATCAACTCCTATCTGTTCCCCTAGAATGCGTAGTTGTTCCATAGCAGCGGGGCGGTACACGTCTGCGGCGACCAATAGAGGCGATAATCCTTTTTTGTTTTTTAGAAAGTTAGCTAGCTTGGCACTAAAGGTGGTTTTACCACTTCCCTGTAAACCGGCAATAAGCAAAACAGCTGGATTGCCTTTTGCATTCAGCGTGGCTTCTTGTCCTCCCATCAACGCGGTTAATTCGTCTTTGACAATTTTAACCATCAATTGTCCTGGGGAAACGGCTTGAATTACTTTTTCTCCAATTGCTTTTTCTTTAACTCGGTCAGTAAAGTCTTTAGCAATTTTAAAATTAACATCCGCATCTACCAGGGCTCTGCGAATTTCTTTGACTGTGGTCGCAACATTTATTTCAGTGATGCGCCCCTGGCCTTTGATATTTTTGAAGGCCGATTCTAATTTTTCCTGTAATCTGCTAAACATAGAAGGGCGCAAAGATAAGAAGCCTAGTCTTTATGCCCTCCCAGGTATGGACGTAAAAGCTGAGTTCGTTGCCCATGCTGAAGTCGCGCAATTGCCTTTTCTTTTATTTGACGAACCCGTTCCCGGCTTATACCCAGCTCTTTTCCAATTTCTTCCAAACTTTTTCCCTCCGGCTGGTTGATGCCAAAGTAAGAGGTTAGCACAAATTGTTGTCGTTGAGACAGGGTAGCAAATGAACGTTTAATTTCTATCTGTAGCGAAGTAACTTCCTCCAAATGCTGGTCGGCTCTTTTAGTATACGGATCCGCTAAGGTATCAGCGAGATTTAGATTTTCTTCTTCAGCCATGGGCGTCTCCAACCTGTAATGACGAACGTTAACGACAAGACTGCTTTTAATTTCTTCTTTTGAAAATCCTGTGGATGAGGATAGCTCCTCCACCGTAGCATCCCGTTCCAGCCGCTGTTCCAGTACTGACTGCGCTTTGTAGACTTGTTGTGTAATTCCAACTTTGCTCAGTGGCACTCGTACCACTCTTCCATGATCGGCTAGTGCTTGCAGCACAGCTTGTCGGATCCACCAGACTGCATAAGAGATAAATTTAAAACCCTTTGTTCCATCAAAACGCCGAGCTGCTTTTAGTAAACCTAGGTTGCCTTCATTGATCAGGTCGCTAAGGGGTAGCCCCTGGTGTTGGTATTGTTTACATACTGATATCACAAAGCGAAGATTTGATTCAACTAGTTTATGCAAGGACTGTTCACAACCCTGTTTTATTTTTTCCGATAACAAGAGTTCGTCCTCAGCGCTAATTCTTTTAATCCTGGAGATTTCCTGCAAGTATCTTTCCATACTGGCGGTATCTCTAAAAGTGATGGAAGTGCCAATTTTTATCTGTCGCATTCGCATAGGCCGATATTTAAGAGTAAATTACCTGCCCACTCGGGTGTTAAACAAGAGGATTTAGGCAAAAAAGGGGCGTAATAACACCTTTTTTGGGAATGGTGTTATTTTATCTATTATTGCAACAGGTATAATTAATTTAACGAATGGCAAAGCAGCTCTATACATTGGAATTTCCCGTGCGTTGTTCCCCCTCTATTTTGTATGATTTTTTGGCTACCCCCACTGGTTTAAGTGAGTGGTTTGCGGATAAGGTAGACGAACGAGATGGTATCTTTTATTTTGCGTGGGACTCGAATGTCGAAAAAGCTGAAGTCGTCGAAACGGTTGAGGATAAATTTATTCGTTACCGCTGGGATGGCGCTCCTGCTTCTGAGTACTTTGAATTTGCCATTGATAAATCAGAAATTACTAATCAGACAATTCTTGTGATCAAGGATTTTGCTGAAAAAAAGGATATCAAGGATCAAACGCTTCTTTGGGATCATCAGGTTAAAGACCTGTTCCATCGTCTTGGCAATTGATTTTCTCCCTGCTGGAATAACCTACTTTTGCAGGACTACAATTACCGTGTTTAAAAAACTAGATAAGTTGGTGGTCAAGGCCTTTTTAGGTCCCTTCATGGCTACGTTTTTTATCACGTTGCTGGTGCTTGTCATTCAATTTTTTTGGCTCTACATCGACGATTTTGTTGGGAAAGGGCTAGGAGCGGGTGTTATCCTGGAATTCATCACTTACCAAAGTGCCGTGTTAGTTCCGCTAGCACTTCCTTTAGCAGTCCTGCTTTCCTCTTTAATGACGTTTGGAAGTTTGGGCGAGAGCTTTGAACTGGTAGCCATCAAATCAGCAGGCATCTCACTACTTCGGTTTATGCGTCCCTTATTTTTAATCAGTATACTGGTTGCATTTGTTGCATTTCTCTTTTCCAATTATGTAATACCGGTTGCCAATTTAAAGTCGAGAACCCTTTTAGCTGATATCGTATATGCAAAGCCTGCTTTTGATTTGAAAGAAGGAATTTTTTATGATCGTATCAATGGTTATGCAATTAAGATTGGAAGTAAGGAGTCAAACGATAGTATTATCCGTGATGTGATCATTTATGAACAAGGGAACTTGCTGCAGGATAATTTTATCATGGCTAAATCGGGTGTGATGCGTGTAACGCCTGATAAACGTATTCTGGAATTTAATTTACAGGATGGCTGGCGTTATCAGGAACGAGGGAATCCATATGAGGGAACAAAAAGCGAGTATATCCGAGTTGGATTTAAAACGTATAATAAGCAATTCGATTTGGGTAGTTTAGGATTCACCAACCGAACGGCAGATAGTGTCAACAAGAATAATGAACGTATGTTTAGTATGCGACAGCTCAATAAAGCGTTGGATTCCTTAGGCCAAGAGACTAGTGCTGTTGCAGCAAGAATGTCCACGGATATGGTTTACTTATTTCCTTTTTCTGGCGTTTTGGAAAAGCCCTGGAAAACAGACCAACTACCTGCTGCTGAAAAGAAACGAATTCAGCGTATAAAATTTTATAAAGAATTACTTCCCGATACCGCAATTATTAATGTGGGCTCCGCTGCAAAAAGTACGGCGTCTTCTGTCCGTATGAGTGCAGAGTCCCTTCGTTCTGTGCTAGAGGATAAGTACCGTGTTATCCGTCGTCATTCGATCGAGTGGCATCGAAAAATTACACTCTCATTAGCATGTATTATTCTTTTCTTAATTGGTGCGCCCTTGGGAGCTATCATACGGAAGGGGGGGCTTGGTACTCCGCTAATTTTTGCGATTGTATTCTTTATGCTTTTTTACTTTTCTAGTACTATCGGCGAAAAGTTTGCGAAAGAAAATACAGTATCACCATGGTTAGGGATGTGGATGGCTACCATTGTTTTGTTACCTGTTGGGCTATTTTTAACTTATAAAGCCATGCGTGACTCTAAGTTGCTCAATAAAGAAACCTATACGCCATTATTTCGATTTGTTTCCCGCTTTTCATTTCGAGGGAAAAGTATAATTACAACATCATGAGTCTGGCTGTTTCTAATCATAAATCAAAGCAGAATTTACGGGTTCAGCAGATCGTGGCTATCATTTCTGTTTTGTTGTTACTGATTAAAATCACGGCTTATTATCTTACCAACTCGGTGGCCATTCTGACTGATGCTTTGGAGAGTATTGTGAATGTATCAGCTGGTTTTATTGGGCTATATAGTCTTTACATCGCCTCCAAGCCGGCAGATCTGGATCATCCTTATGGGCATGGAAAAGCAGAATTTATCTCTGCTGCAATTGAAGGTACCTTGATTTCAACCGCGGGTGCGCTTACTATTTACAAGGCAGTTAAAACATTTTTTTATCCCGAGGAATTGTTAAGCGTTGATATTGGAATTGGGTTGATTGCATTGACCGCTATAATAAATTTTATAACGGGTCAATATTGCATTCAGGTGGGTACCCGCAATCAATCGATAGCTTTGGTTGCCAGTGGCCGCCATTTGCAAACAGATACTTTTTCTACACTTGGGATCATAGCAGGACTTGTGCTGATGTACTTTACAAATCTGGTGTGGCTGGATAGTGTAGTTGCATTTTTATTTGGGGCTTTGATTCTTTATACCGGCTATACTATTTTGATGAAATCGATAGCGGGTATTATGGATAAGGCAGATCTTTTGTTACTGAATCGGATGGTGGGTGTACTTAATGCAAATCGGAGCAAAAACTGGATTGATTTACATAACCTCCGGGTAATCAAGTATGGGGCTATTTTACACCTGGATTGTCATCTCACCTTGCCCTGGTATTTAAATGTGCATGAGGCACATGCAGAAATTGATCAATTGGCTTCATTAGTTAGAGCGGAATTTGGTGAGTCCTTGGAGTTGTTTGTACATAGTGATGGGTGCATGCCCTTTTCTTGTCAGATCTGTGGAAAGGATTCCTGTTCTGCCCGTCAACAACCATTTGAAAAAAGGGTAGAATGGAACTTAGATAATATTATTTCCGATCAAAAGCATAAACTGGTATGAAAACGATTACTACTTGGAAAGGCGATCTTGAATTTGAATCTATGCAAGACAAAGCGGGACCACTTCTCATGGACGGAAATTTAAAAAAAGGGGTAAGCCCGAAAGCGCTACTATTGGCTGGTTTAGCGGGATGCTCTGCTGTAGATGTGGTAGAAATTCTTCATAAGATGCGTGTTCCTTTCGACTCCTTGCAAGTGCTAAGCGAAGCAGATCAGACTGATCTGCATCCCAAAGTATTCAAAGACATCACACTGACCTTTATTTTAAAAGCTGATGCCAGCGACCTGGATAAGATCAAGAAAGCAGTTGATCTCTCGATGGAAAAGTATTGTGG
>SXGQ01281642.1_pt1 | contig 17730 bp, 14 predicted proteins | sample 3178371 | NCBI WGS metagenome assembly SXGQ01 (sample SAMN11356859, study PRJNA531348) | freshwater metagenome | isolation source: freshwater sample F1-20 | place: China: Fuxian Lake, Yuxi | collected 2017-12-25 | reverse complement strand
GAGACCATGTACAAGTCGGCTATCACTGCAGCGGAGGCAATGAATAAACAACTATTAGGAGAAAAAGAAGCTATACAAACAGAGTTAGATGCCGCGCGCGTGGCGTCGCTTGAGAATAGCACAAAGGTTTCTGAGAAGGTAATCGAGTTGGCTGCACTACAGACGGAGTATAGCACACTCAAAGAACGTTTTCAAGCGGTTTTTAATACAAACGCTGAACTACAAAAGCAGAGTGATGAATCTTCTAAAATACTCGCACAACTAGTCGCAGATAAAGTCGCTTTGGTAGATGAAGAGTTACGTATGCGGCGGCAGCTCGATGATCTCTTAAAAGAAGTAGGTAAAACACAGTTGAAGCCTGAAGATTATCCCGCAGCGCTGGGCTTTGCTAAAGAAATGTCCATAGTACAAACAGGTGGCGGTGAGAAAGAGTTACTTGAACAAGTTAAAGGGCTCCAGGCAGATCTTGCCGCGGCAAAGGCTGCGCAGGATGAAACAATAAAAACAAAGGGAGAAGAAAATGCGGCCTTGAAGATACAGATCACAGGCCTTGAAGAGCAGGTGGCAAATAGTTTGAAAGAATGCGCCGCGAGAAAATGTGGTAGTGTAATCGAGATTGAAACAAAGGCAAAGGAAAAGGATGCGAAAATATTAGATCTGATAAATAGTGTTGTCGAGAAAGAAGCTGTGGCGGCGAAGCTACGGAGCGAGCTCACAAAGTGTACCGACCTATCGGCAGTAGAAAAGGATAAATATAAGGCAACTATTCAATCTCAGCTAGAGCAACTTTCTACCATGAAGGATGCCGATACTGCTACCATATTGAAACTACAGGGGGAAGGCAAGCAAATGTTAGAGAAGGAAAAAGCTGCCACGGCGGCGGCGAGGGCAGATGTACAAAAAAAATTGTATGAGATAGTTCGGTTAAAATCACAAATAGATGGATTGGGTAAAAACAAACTAGTAGGTCTTGCTAAAATGGCGGCTGCCGCGAGCTCGAGGCCTGGCTCGAGGCCTGGCTCGAGGCCTGGAAGTCCTAAGCCCCCTGGCTCGAGACCTGGAACTCCTAAGCTGCCTGGCTCGAGGCCTGGAACTCCTAAGGCACATGGCTCGAGGCCTGGAACTCCTAAGGCAAATGGCTCGAGGCCTGGAACTCCTAAGGCGGCTAAACTTAGCGCCACTAAGCTAAAGGCGGTTTCTGCTTTTAAGGCGGCAGGGGAAAGAGGGGCAAAAAAAAAAGCTGAAGAGGCGGCTAGGGCAAAGAAAGCGGCAGAGAAGGAGGCTGCAGAGCACGAAGAAGCTAGTCGCCTTGCGAAAGAGAGGGCGGAAAGAGAGCAAACCGCAGAGGCTATGGCGGCAGCCGAGAAGGCGGCAGCGGCTGCGGCAGAAAAGGCTGCGGCTGCCACAGCGGCGGCGGAGGCTGAAATGAAGGCAGCTGCAGCTGCGGCTGCGGCAACGGAAGTGGCGGAGAGGGAGGCTGCGGCAGCTGCGGAATCCGCACGACTAAATACAGAGAAGGCAGCGGCTGCGGCGGCTGCAGCCGCGGCCGCAACGGCAGCCGCTGCGGAGGCAGAGGAAGCTGCGGCGGCAGCGAGGCGACGCACAGATGATGCTTTAAAGGCGGAACAAGCTGCGGCGGCAGCGGCGGCCAAGGCTGCAGAAACTCGGCGCCTTGCGGATGAAAAGGCAAAGGGTGATAAGAGCGATGGGGCTGTGGCTGCGGCGGGGGCCGCTTTTAAGGCTATGGCGGAGGCAAATAGAAAGAAGAAGGCGGCTACAGAAGAAGCGGCAAAAAGAAAGGCAGAAGAGGCAGCTGCGGCGGCAAAAGAGGAAGCTGCGGAAGAGGCTTCTAAGTTAAAGGCAAAGCAGGCGGAGGCTGCGGAGAAAGCCGCAGCGAAAGAGGCAGCAGCGGCGGCGGCCGCAGAGAGTGAGCGGCGAGAGGCAGAAGAGGAGGCCGCAGCGGAAGCCGCAGCGGAGGCAGAGCGGGCAGCGGCTGAGGCGAAGCGCCTTACGGAAGAGGCTGCCGCAAAAAAGAGGGCGGCAGATGAGGAAGCCGCTATGCATGAAAGGGATAGTCGCCTTGCCCAAGAGAAGGCGGAGAGGGAGCAAACGGCAGCGGCGGAGGCAGAGGCCGCAGCGGCGGCAAAACGGGCGGCGGCTGCAGCGGCAGCACAGAAGGCGGCAGAAAAAGAGGAGGCACGGAAAAGAGAAGAGGAGGAGGCGGCTGCGGAGGAGGCAGCTGTTACGGAAAGGGCGGCACGAGTAAAGGCGGAGGAAAGCGCTGCAGCGGCTGCGGCGGCGGCTGCCGCTGCGGCGGAAGCGGCAGAAAGGGCACGCACAAGGGCAGAGGAGGTGGCTGCGGCAGAGAATGCTGTGAGGCGCACGGCAGCGGAAAATGCGGCCAGAAGTGCAGCGGGTCGAAGCACAGTAACACAAAGAACATGTACATCTATTGCAGCCGAGCTAAAGGCTTTAGCTAAAAAAACAATGCTCGCTAATTTTAATAATAAGCTACCAGAAGCAGCAAATATACAGCAACAGAAACAGCTAGGAGATGAGAGCTTAAGGCTAGGCTGCTCTAACGAACAATCCCAGAATCCATCCAACCTTCCAGTTAGCCCTGCTACTACAGCTAAGCCCAAAATAAAAACATATGAACAAATAGGCGCCTCATTTGAAAAAACTTTGCGCGCCATTTTAATGCAGATTAAAAAAGGGACTGGCGCTGTTATGGCCGCTGCTATCACAGAGGACATTTCTCAATATAGCTCGCTTAACAAAGAACTGAAGAACTCGCCCATTGGCAAACTTATAGACTCATATAAACTTCAATCCGAATTTTTTAAGTCTGCCCCTGTACATGACCCTACAACCGCTGCGAGTAGCGAGCCTTGGGATAGCTATTTTACGAAGGTATGGAATGCTGTTTGGACGCAATCTATAACCAAGAAAAACTTAAAAACAGCACCCTATCCTAAAACAAAAGCTTTCCTAAAAAAACTTATTATGGATATATTCAAAGCATATTTACAACAATATAACATTGAAATCGATGGGACCGTAAATCCGGACGCCACACTACTTGAAAAGGCGTCTGTAGTTTTACCACAGTTCAAGCAGTATGTAGGAGATATCTTGATAGAGAAAAAAAAGTTATATACTCTTCTCGGAATAACAGACAAAATGCTAACCGATTATTTGTCCACATGAATAATAGCTACCCAACGTAGATGGAGAAGCCGAATGTGGCCCTCAAAGCCAAATATGCCTTTTATTCGACCCTCATATTCTTTCTCATAGCCAATCCAGAAACATTTAAAAAGTCACAGGATGTTTTCGGATGGCTATTTACTGTAGCAGATAGCGGAGGCTGCCCCACTTCTACAGGATTCTTCTTCCACACCCTCCTATTTTTCGCAGTTCTCTGGGCGGCCATGCTCTTCCCGAATAGCTAAATCCGGATATAAACGCAAATATAGAGCATTCTCAGCTGCCGCCGTTGCGGCCACTAATGAAGCTCCCTTGTCCATGCTAGCGGCAATCATAGAAGCCGCCTCACGACGGTGCCCCTCTGTAAACAAAGGGTCCGACAAAATGACTTGTACATTTCGCCAAGAACCACTACGAAAGACTAACATCTGGGTGGATTACTAAAGAATAAAAGGGGGCCGGGCTTAGGCGCCTAAATCTACGTCAAGTCATTCCAATAGAATGATTTCGCCTGTTACCCTACTCGCTCTTGCCTTATCCACGCAGGCCATTACAGTCTCCGATTGTGGAAAGGGTGTAAGCGCCTTTACACTTGGTCCCATGTCAGTAACACCCTCCACCCCGGTTGCTGGAGACAATATTACACTTCTCTATCAATATACGGTTCCTGCCGGAATGGTTGTGACAGACGGCACATCGAAATACAGTGTGACATATAACTTTATTCCGTTCAGTCCCACGATTGAGCCGCTCTGTAAGAATATTCCCTGCCCTCTTTCATCGGGGACATATACGAATTCCTCGACCACCACATGGCCATCCGGCTTGTCCGGGACTCTTACATCTCAGATTGCCTGGCAGGACCAGAATAGTAAACCCCTTCTTTGTATTTCCATCTCTGGGAAGGTCTCCGCCTCTCAGCGTTAAAAACGCATTTAAAAACTCCCCTATTTATCTAGATATACCATGAACTGGAAGATGATTCTCCTTGGCGTAGCTGTGCTAGCGGTTATCGGGCTTCTGGCGATGTACGCCCTCGGTATGACACACGGCCGTGGAATCATCTCTGGATTCCAGAACCCCGCGCCTGATACGAACACATTTACAATGTACTACGCCGATTGGTGTGGACATTGCCAGCAGGCCAAGCCGGGCTTCACCGAGTTCGCCAGTAAGGGAACAGTGAATATAAATGGCGTGGACTGTAGTATCAGGATGATTAGTCCCGAGAATGAGCCCGATAAGGCGAAGGGCAAGAATATTAAGGGATACCCTAGCTTTTTACTCGAGACTGTGGATGGCAAGACTGTAGAGTATACAGGTGAGCGCACCGCCGATGGCTACATGAGCTTCTTGAATAGCAATCTGGGTGTGAAGGATTCTATGTAAAATGGCAAATCATTAGAGCTTGCTACGCAGGCACAAACGATTTGTATTGAATATAGGGGGCTATTACTTCTTGTAGGTCTTCTTGGCCTCCTTCATCGCATCACCGAGGCTCGCATCCTTCTTCGTCTTCTTCAGCTTCGCATACGCCTTCTTCACCGCCGTGAGCCAAGCAGAGCCACCGCCGCCCTGTTTGCGAGTCTTACGGGAGCCGCCCATCTCCTTTCTGCGACGAGTTGTTCTGCGAGAGGCCATGTTGTTTCTACTTAGGCAACGGAAAATCTACGCACCGGGCGTTGGCCCGGGGACTTTAAGAATTCTTCCGCAGCGCGACGACCTGCGTTTATCAGATTATTTTTTAACTCTAGGCCTGCCCCGAATTCAATACTATTTACGCGTCCGCACTGTATCTTAATGGTGTTCGCAGCCCACTTCGCCTTGTAGCGTACTACGTCCAAATAATCAAGTGAATAATACACTTGATATAAAAAATCATAAATATTATCTATAATGCGTGCCTGTTTATGATCGTCTCCGAACACAAACGCCAGTGTATGTACCTGCTCACTATATGAAAGGTGTGTAAAGGGGGAAGGATTTGCGATTCCTCCATCGAGGAATAAATCACCTGTTTCAAATATCTTCGTAGGGGTGAAGTATATAGGTACTGACATAGATGCTCTCACTGCCACACAGACTTCTATATCAGGCGTCAGAGTCGCGCTGAATTCCTGTGGAATACATTTCGTGATATTTGTTGCGAATACTCTGAGGTTAGGCCCGATTCGCATAGCTTCCAGTTGGCCGAACGTTATATTTGGGACCACATGTTTCGCCTTCAGTACAGCCGCTAAAAGCTTCTCCAGATTCAAGCCATTATCAATACCATACGTTTCTGGGAAATTGAGGACTGTTTCCGGGTCAATATGCTGTATACTTTGGAAATCCATGCGCATAACTAGTTCACGCATCTCGGGAATACTACAACCGATACACATTCCAAGCGCACAGAAGGCTCCCGCACTAACTCCCACATATTCGCGTACTGTTTTCAAATATCCTTTTGATTCTAATACTTCTAACGCGCCTATATGCGCAAACCCCTTGATTCCTCCGCCACTTAGAGATATTCGATAGGGTGGAACAAACATTCTATTTATATATGAATGAATCGCTTAAGAGGTCGGCGACGCACGCTAATGCCAGCGTATTTTTTATACCCTCTTTGAGAAAGAAGGATGTCCGGAAGAAATGACCTGGAGCCGAGACAACTATTTGAAAAGCGGGTAGCGCGTGATAAGGCGCGCCTTCGTGCCTACGACCAGATTCTAAAACAGATTCAGAATCGTATCAAAACCACCGCGGAGTTGCCTGGAAATCCGAACTATCTTGTGTATACCGTTCCACCGTTTATTCTTGGCTTACCTGCCATCGATTTACAAGACTGTATCGTGTACATCGTACATCAACTACGCACCAGTGGGTTCGCAGTGCGCTTCACATACCCGAATCTCCTATATATTTCTTGGCAGCACTATGAGCAAGAGTATATGCGTGAGCAAAATCCTATCACACAGGCTATGAAGCCGCCCGCGCCCGTAAACTCCAGTAAAAAGGGCGCGGGCGGAAAACGAGGCGCGGGCACCAGCGCGTCAAAAGTCACATTCGCGCCAGATTTAGGACGAATCGGTGGAGCCGCAGCCGCTGCCCGCTCGGCCGCAGATTATCAACCCCCCGAATCTTTCTTAGAAGGTATACAACGCCCTATGAAGCCCCCTCCTGGAAGTCGCACAGAATCTGTATTAGCAGAGTTATGGAAGTTTTAGAAAACCGCATCAACTATGAAGAAGCGTAAATAGGCGTTTCGCGACGGCGGGACCCACTTTCCGTTTTCCCACTACAACGGCTGCGATTGCGTCCTCCTCTGCGTCCATTACACCTTTGAGGGTACCCCCCCCTGTAGCGGCTAGCACGGCATCCGCCACAGCCGCAGAAACACCGGGACAACCCTGTAGGGCGCACAAGGCAAAGTTCTTCGGGTCTTCTTTATTCCCGCGCTTTGTCACAGAAACCGTCGACGAATAGGCCAAGGCCGCGGGGTCTGCCGCTACAAATACTTCTGGCTCGGCAGATATCTGTGACGCGAGAGTTTTACACAGTGCAGCGGTCGCATCCACCGATTCTGTGTGAATGACTGCGACTCCATACCGAAGCGTCAAGCGATTCAAATATTTCTGGAGAGTTTCTTGGGATAGTTTACCCCAGATTCTGTCCATAATGCCCTCTATCACATAGAGCGGCCTCGCTCCTCGTTGCTGACAATAGGTTGTCAAGCGAGTGCGCTGTTCTCTGTAGCGGCCGTCTAGCACAGAAGCCTCCAAATCATTTGTTGTTTTACGCTCGATGACAACACCACCTCGCCAGATTTCTTCGCCACTCAGGCCTATCCATATATCTCCTACAGGAAGAGTACGACTAGGCCATGGGCTCAAAAGGGGTATTAACTCACGTTCACGTGTATCAACGTAAGCAAGAGTTGTCATTTATCTATATTGAGACGACGTGTTTAGGCGCGCCGAATACGCCGAGATTTCCGCCCACCGCCCTCGGCGTTTCCTGAGCTCAAGCCTTGCGCAATAGTTTGTACACTTGTAGTGATTTCACCTATGGCCGTGGCAGTGCTTGTCACCTGCTTGCCAACCTTGTTCACAGCAGAGCCGACCTTATTCACGAGGACCATGAGCGCGCCAGTGGGGGCTGTAATGCCCTGGATGGCCGCGAGGATAGGGGCACTCATGGCACTCATGTTCGGGATGCCAACCGAGACGGGCGCTGGCGCAGCCGCTGGCGCGCCAGGTGTAACCACCGCGGGCAGCGGCGTAGGCGCGGGCGCAGCTCCGAAGCCGTGTAATATACGCGCCTCCATCAAAACAATACGCTTCAAGATATCGAGGCTGCTTACATTCGCCGCGGCCCTTGTATATAAGCCAGAGTTATCATTATCAAAAATCACCAAATCTGTCATCGGAATATTGGCTATAGCCCAAGTAACGCGATTAAAGTTAATGGGACTTGCCCTCTCCGCCGTGCCGAGTGCCCGCGCCTTAGGATCAATGTATTGACGTAAGTTAAAGTTAAAAATAACCGTCGCGGTTTGCTCGCCAGTCATTCCATCGCGTAGTATGATTTGATCATCTGTAGGGGCAGCGAGCACAAATCTAGCTCTATTATCCGCCTTCCACTTGTCCTTTCCTGTCAAGGGGGCTAGTGCTCCAGAGGCGAGAGGCAAATCTGTGGGGTAAAGAAATGGCGGGTTGTAGCTTTTTAGAATAGGCTCCCATAACGCCGGATTAGGCGAGGCAACTATCATATCATATAGGGTTTGATTCGCCGCCCTTGTCAATGTAATAGGTGCGGCGGCGGATGCCGCAAGGTTAGTAGGCATACTGAACCCAAGTGAAGCGAGTGCCGAGGCAGATATACCCGGAGGGACCGTTTGTGTTAAGAGAAATAGGGGATTATCTCTCGGTAGCACAGGTAGCGCACCAGAAGCACCAGAAGCTGCGGGAGCAAACGCATCGTTATAGGCCTTTTCCACGCGCAGATCGGCAACAGCATCAAGGAGTGCTTGTCTCCAAAAGGGGTCTGTTTCTACAGGCAAAGCGGCCAGAGCAGCGGAAGCAGAGCCACCTAACTGCCCCTCCTCGGAGTTCTCTGCGTTTTCTGTGTCCTCTCTGCTATTCACATCAGCAGGGGCATTGCTGGTGGCATCTTCTGACGCAGGCGGCTCATATTTCATGCTCGACGCGGGCGGGGTATTATCTGTAACAGTAGTCACCTCGGGAGGTGTAAACATCGCCCCAGAGCTAAATAGAGGAACATTAACATTTGTTCCGTTCGTGGACATCTCGAACTATTCTATATTGTATTGACAAATACATTTTGCGGTTCATTCGCATTAATGCCAGTTCTGTGTATCATTCGTGGGAGCAAACATTCTCTCCAGGCCAGGAGTCCACGACTGATAATCCCACTTTCCCATACGCGTTTTCCCACCGGGAGCACTTGTATCATAAAACGGGTCTACAACGGCGGCCGTATCATATGCCGTGGCGGGGACCTGAATAGTTGCCTCACCCGCCCCACGCACGGGGCCAAGCGATGCCGGGGCCTCCTCATCCTCGTAGACCACCTTTTCATCCTTTCTCCTTACACCCACAACTTCATATACATTTGTTCCATCCTTGTGTGCGACGGTAGGCACAAGCCCCTTGACTGCGTATATCTTATCTATGAGCTTCTCAGGGTCCATATCTTCATCTGCGCTGTAGGAGCCGAGCTCTTGAGCACTAGGAGGCTTATATGCCTGAAGAATCTTGCGCTCCTCCATCTCTGTTGCCTCCGTATCAGGCGGTATCATGTTACCCCCATTTATGTTCTCATACGGCTTCGCGTTGTCCGGTACAGTTGGTGAGGCGTTTTCGAAGGATTCGCGCAAACCTGCCTGGAACTGCTCAGAGGAAGGAGGTAGACCGGCCCAATCCATCGGGCGCTGCGACATCAGCTTATTTCTTAGCGCAGTAGACAAGGCGCGGTCCGACTCGTTTTGGTAGATCATATTGTACTCGAAATCATCGAGCTTCTTGATCTGTCCCTGTGCTACCGGGTCCAAACTTGTTTGCTCCATGACTACCCGGCCCGGCCGTGAATCAATCGGCGCAGTTTCTGGCATAAGAGGCGGAGGCACTGGATATATCTGGTTCACCGTAGGACCTGTTCCCGCGTTCTGAAAAGGCTCCAAATACTTTCTTCCCTTCACATACAATAATATATAACCGAACAATATTAGGCCAAATAATATCATAAATATTACATCGCCGTTCATTATTACCCTAATCTAATGATGCGGGTGAATATAAAAATATGCCCTATACATAGGATGGTGAAGTCAAAATCAAAGAGGCAGAGTCGGAGAAAGCAGAGGGGCGGAACTAACTCTGCCCATGAATACGATATGGACCTTCTTACAGAAGAGGATGTACACAAATTTACACAGGTAATGGACAAAATACTTGTAGCCCTTATTTCCTTCCAAGCAGATTGGTGTGGTCACTGTAAAAACTACAAGCCGAAATGGGATGCCCTGAAAAATACTCCTGGGCGGAAAGTTCCTATGATTACTGTGAGTGATAAGGCCAAAGAAATGGTGCCGTTCGCCAGTGCGAAGATTAAGGGCTTTCCCAGCAATGCCGTTTTCTCTGGTGTCGACAAGTCTTTCTCGAGATTTAAAGATGATGAGGATGGTACGGAAACGAATGCCATACCGAATATGCACGATAATGAGGCAACGAAGACATTGTTGACGACCGACCCGTCGAAGTTAAGACTCGCATCAAATAATAGCAGTGAGTCAGTTGTGCTCACACCTTCTGCTAAAAAGTCAATGAAGGCCTCTGCGCAAAATGCCATAGCAGAAAAGGACAGTCCTTTAGAGGAAATTGAGACACCTGTGCCACCGAATATGAATAGTGATAGTTTAGGCGTATCTAACGGAAGGCCCTCTACGGTCAACGATAAACCCCTGGTAACCACGACGAAAACCGGTGGCTCCCTCTATCAGGAAATGCTCCGGATAGTGTCTGGCAAAGGGCCCACGACGCGTCGTAAACGCGGTGGCAGGCGCGCGAATACTGCGAAACGGATTTAGTGGCCTGACCAAAAAATTGCTCCGCCCCCCTCCCTATATATTATTACAGAATGTCAACCACTTTCCACATCTTGGACGCTATATCCCAAGATGTGGACGGTGAAACGCTTATCAATAACGGCTATGGCTCAGATGAAGACCCTGAGGTTATGCGTATTAAGAAGAAGAAGGTCGCAGAGGATTCCTATAAAAATCCTGGAAAGCTGGCCATGAACATCTTCCTCTTCGGAAAAACTGCAGAAGGCGTTCCAGTGCGTGCATGCGTAGAAGGGTTCGAGCCCTTCTTCTATGTGCGCCTACCCGACGACGATGTGGCCACACACGAGTTATTCAAGAAGGCGTTAAATGACCATCTCCGGCGGGTGAAACCCTGGCTACGGACGCTTTACAGGTCGAAGCGCGTTGAGCGCAAGGTGCTCTATGGTTACACGGGCGGGAAGTCCTACAGCTTCGCCGAGCTCACGGTACCTTCGCTAATGGCGTTTCGCGCCTTGCGTCGCATCTTCCTTGACCCCGAAGTCAGTAAGCCCATCTTTCGCTTAGCGGAAGACGCCGAGCCCCTCGAAGTCTACGAGGCGAATCTGGATCCCATGCTCCGATTCTTTCATCTTCGCAATATTAAGCCGTGTGGTTGGGTGAAGGCGGATGCCGATCTGGAAGAGGGTCAGCTGAATGTCGGCTGGGAAGAAATCGCCCCCACCACGGGGCCAATCGCTTCTGCGCCCTTCCTCATGGCGGCCTGGGATATTGAGTGCTATTCCGAGAATGGGGAGTTCACACTCGCCAAGAAGGGCTACGACCGCCTGGCAAAACAACTGTATGCGCTGGCAAATACTCCACAGGAGGCTGCCGTGTTTATTATCAATGCGGCGACTGGCTCGCCAGATGAGGGCATGGATCATCTCCGTCACAAGCTCAGCTTAGATGAAAAGGCTCTTCGTGAATCTATGGATAGTGATGTATTTCTGGATGGCCTCGAGCCCCTGCTTATAAAAAAAGAAGGTCTGAGTCCGGCTTCCAAGGACGACCGTATCCGCAGTATTAGCTCGATTCTTGCAGGGACTATCAAACGTAGTTTGCCACTCGCCGGTGACCCCGTCATTCAGATTGGCACCGTGCTTGTCAAAAACGGGGCTGAGCCAGAGAGGCACATCTTCGTATTCCACCCGTCAGGTGAGTGTGACAATATTCCTGGACTACCCAAGGAATGTCTACATCGTTTCCGCACGGAAAAGGGGCTGATTATTGGCTGGGCAAAGGCGCTTGTGAAGTGGAATCCCGATATCCTGATGGGATATAACGTATTCGGCTATGATGAGCGATATGTTTGGGAGCGTGCAGAAGAGCTCGGCATTACCGCAGACCCCTCTATCCAGGCGCTGTCTCGCATGGTCGACAAAGACAAGGGAGTGGAGCTAGAGAAGAAGTTCTTGTCCAGCTCGGCGATGGGCGATAATACTCTCCATATGCTGACGCTACACGGGCGCCTCAAAATCGACCTGTTTCATTATGTGAAGCGGAACTTCTCTCTTCCCGCATATAAGCTTGATTATGTGTGCCAGCATTTCATGAGCGGAAAATGCGGCGGCGTTGACACTACTACGAATGAGGACACGTGGATTATCAAAACGAAGACCACGGGGGATGTGGTCGCCGGCCGTTATATAGTGCTTCTTGATGAGACGGGTGATACAGTTGTGGATAAGCTGCGTATTACTGCCGTAGAGGCAGGAACGCATTTGGTCGTGGAAGCTCCAAAAGGGGATGATGCGGCGGATTTGCGTGCCGCGACTGCCGATGCCGTGAAGTGGGCGATTGTAAAGGATGATGTATCTCCACAGGATATATTCAGAGAGCATCGGGATGGGGGAGGCGCTGGCCGCTCTCGTGTCGCCGCCTATTGTATTCAGGATTGCGACTTGACCGTGGAGCTGTATAAGAAACTGGATGTCTTCAACAATGCGATGGCCATGGCGAATGCGTGCTCGGTGCCTGTCAGCTACATCTTTACACGCGGCCAAGGCATTAAAATCGAGTCGCTCATCTTCAAGGAGTGCTATGCGCGTGGACAGTGTGTGGTGGTTCTGCCGACACAGCCCAGGAAGCCCGATATTCGCGGTGCCGTGGATGTGGAGGAGGCTGCCGCAGAGCAGCAGGACTCTTATGAAGGCGCCTACGTTCTTACACCGAAACCTGGGTTCTACTTCAAAACCCCGATTGGCGTGGCCGATTTCGCCTCGCTGTATCCGAGCACAATCATCAGTGAAAACATCTCACATGACATGCTGGTCTGGGTAAAACGCACCGACTTTGACAAGACCGGTAAGCCGGTTATCGGCAAAGACGGCAAGCCAGTCTTCTATTATGAATATGGCTCCGAGGAGGCGGAGAAGGCGCGTCTATCTCAAGAGGGGGTTGCGTGGACAGATATTGAGTTCGACGTGTGGGGTACGAAAGACGGGGATATCCGCAAAAACCCGGAAAAGGATAAGAAGGGCCTGCGCATTTGTCGGTATGCGCAACTTCCTGGAAAGGGGAAGGGGACGTTGCCCGAGATTGTTCAGGGCTTGCTCGCGGCTCGAAAGGCGAAGCGCAAGGAGGCGGAGAAAGAGACGGACCCTTTTAAGAAGGCCCTACTCGATGCCGAGCAGCTGGCGTATAAACTCACAGCGAATTCCCTCTATGGCCAACTGGGCTCCAGCACATTCAAGATTCGCCTACAACACTTGGCTGCGTCCGTAACGGCATACGGTCGCAAACAGATTATGTTCGCAAAGGCGGCGATTGAGATGCTGTATGGCCCCGAGGCAGGGCGAGCGGATTGTGCGGCGGAGACGGTGTATGGTGATACGGATTCGCTATTCATTGATTTCAAAGTGCGGAATCCAGAGACAGGTGAGCCGCTTGAAGGCGAGGCAGCGATTTCCGCCACGAAGAATCTCACGGAGGAGGCAGGCAAGGCCGTGACTGCCTATTTGAAGGCACCGCATGACTTTGAATATGATAAGACCTTCTCGCCGTTCATTATCTTCTCGAAAAAGCGCTATGTCGGCAATAAATACGAGGATTCAGTGACCGACTACTATCAGACAAGCATGGGTATCGCAACGAAGCGGCGAGACTATGCGGGGATTGTGAAAGTGATTTACGGCGGGGCCATTCGTATTCTTCTCACGAATCGCGACCCTATCGCGGCGGCTGAGTTCGTCAAAGGGAAGTTGCTCGAGCTTGCGCGCGGCCGTGTAAGTATGAACCAACTCACCATGACAAAGTCATTGCGCGCAGAGTATAAGGCCGCCACTCCGCCGGCGCACAAAATGCTAGCGGAGCGTATTGCCTTACGAGAGCCAGGGAATGCGCCGGCGTCCGGTGACCGTATCAGCTTCCTATATGTGATGCCGCCCGTGGGCCAGCAGGCATCCAAGTTACAGGGAGAGCGTATTGAGACGCCCGCCTTTATTCGGGAAAGGGGGCTCGCGATTGACGTGAAGTTCTATATGGAGCATCAGCTCATGAATCCTCTTTCGCAGCTGTTCGACCCGATTGTCGAGCAGCTTCCCGGATGTGTTGCCCCTGGAGGACGCTCATGGGCAAAGGCGGATGCGTCGGACCGTGAATATGCGGCCACGGAATATTTATTCCGTGATGCGCTGAATCTATGCGACAAGAATACGGAGCGCCGTTTTGCGACCCTCTTTGGGCCTACTACGACTGCCACGGCAGCGGCTACAGCCCGTCGTCCTACAGGAACGGCTGCGGCAGCCCAAAAGAAGCCCGCCGTTGAGCCGCGTAAATATGTACAAACTCGCCTACAGGTACCGAGTATTTCCGCACAGAGTGCGATGCTGAAAGAGTTGGAGAAGACGCTGCCTAGGCGCTCCGCGCGTATTGCCTCCAGTGCGAGCCCTAAAGACAAATAATACCATACTCAATAGGAATGTCCGAAGCGAGAAAACTACTGATTGAGGCAGAGCGGATAGATAGTTATCGCGCAAAATGTAAGGCATCTATTCTCAATGAGCTAGCGCGCTCGCAGTGTAACTATGCGCCTTTTTTCGTTTCACCCGAGGATGCGCAGCGCTTGCGCAGCCTTATTTATCGAATAGAGTTGCTCAATGGAGCAGATATAGTGATTCTTCATTCTTCTGCGGACAATGGATTTCCTCATACACGCCCCAAAGCGATTATTTGCCTACCTGACTCCGCCGTCACGGGTGCGAAAGAAGAGACTCTCTCAGATTTGCTACGCCACGAGGCGATGCACATTCATCAACGCAAATTTCCAGAGCTATGGCGCGATAAATGTAAGGCAGAAGGATGGACGCCAGTGCCGACAAATGAGATTCCCCTGGAGTTTCGTAGAAGATGTCGCATAAACCCTGACACATGTTATGATACGCCATTTTGGGCCTGGGCTACACATCATGTGCCCCTACCCATGTTTAAAAATGGTGAATCCCTCAGCCTGAGTGATGTAAATATAGAATGGTTAGACCGACGGACAGGCGCCATTTTTCATGAGCCGCCGAAATCTTTCACGGAAAAATACGGGTCACCTTCGCAACCCGAGCATCCCTATGAGATATACGCAGTGAAATATGCTGCCGCAGGCATATCGAGTCATAACGTCCTCTATAATAAACTGACGACATCAGATTGATTTTATCGATTATGATTAGGGATGGGAAATATATATGACCCCATCGATTTATCTGGATTACTTCAAATTCCAATAAAGCTACGCTTGAATCAAGAGGACCTGAAAATCCCAATAGAGTTACTTCCAAAACAATATATTGACGGGACGATTCGCACAACCGGGTCTACACGCTGTAAACTGATATACGGCAGAATACAGAATCGCGGTGGTTATGGGAGTATTTGTCTGGCGGAAAGAGTTGTGGCCGATAGGAGCCATAGAGTATGTGTAAAGGTGCCGCACAAATCGTCGTTTACATTATTTCCAGAGGCGATTATACAGTGGCACGCTTCTCGTATGCTGGAAGCCGCTGGCATAATCGATGCCATACCCCCCGTATACGACATATTCCAGTACGCAGGCGAAACGCGATTTTCTATGAAGTTTATGGAAGGAATGAGTTGTATAGATTTCATACAGGCTTCCTCAAGTCCAGCTCGAACACTTCTAGAGGTACTGGCACAGGTATCTCTACTACTCGCATACTTGGAAACCACTATATATCTTGACCACAGAGATATGAACGCGGCAAACATATGGGTGCGACCGGTGGAAACGAACTACGATTTGGTAGTAAAAGGAAAACGATATTCTGTCTCCGCCCCCTTTCAAGTAGTCATCCTCGATTTCGGATTTTCCTGCCTCGGCTCAGAAGAAACAGGGAACGCGGTTGTTAGTCTGAGTGATGGGATTTTACCGCGAATCGACCCGTGCCCGAAAGAGGGGCGCGATCTCTTTCAACTCATATCCTCTATATGGTCTTTTCCCCACATCCGCTATTTGATGGACGAGTCTACACAAAAAATGATAGAAACACTACTCTCCTACAGAAATCGTCCATACGCATCTTTGGTGAAAGAAACAACGGAAACTCGTTGGGTCTATCTCCTTGTGAGTGATTCGGCGTTCCGTCATCCACCTCTTCACCCTCTTTCTCTTTTGGAGCTATTCCGTCTAAAGTATGAGACTATATGTAAAATAAGCGAATGATATCCATCTTAACAACAGTATATAATGGTTACGAGTTTCTGGAAGAATGTGCTAGAAGCATTGTCGTCCAGAAATGTGAGCACGAGGGCCTACATTTTTCATGGGAATGGTGGATTGGTATTAATGGTCACGGAGAATCCGGTGGAGAAGCCATGCGAATAGCGGAAAAAATAGCCCAAATCGATTCCAGAATACGCGTAGTAAATCTTCCTGACGCAAAAGGGCGTGTCGCGGCCCTGAATAGTTTACGCGCGATGGTTCACGGCGAATGGATAGCCATCATAGATTGCGATGATATCTGGGAACAAGATAAACTTATCACACAGATGGCAGCTATAAAGATGGCAAATAGGCCAATAGATGTTGTCGGTACATTCTGCTCCTACTTTGGAGATGTAGTATCGACGGGACCTCGCCTGCCCGCTGGGTGGATTAGCCCAGAAAATATGCTACAAGCAAACCCTATTATAAACTCGAGTGCCCTCATACGCGCCGATTTGGCGCACTGGGAAGACCGATTTGGTTTAGAAGATTATGACCTGTGGATTCGTGCCATAAAAGGGGGTCATACACTATTTAATGTCCCGCATCCTCTTGTACGCCACCGTATTCACAAGGAATCTGCTTTCAATGGAAAGGGCGCGCAAGATTTGAGAGGTCTTCTTGAGCACCACACTGGTCGCCCCACTGTTGTAACTGCCTATTACCCTGTCCCGAGTAAACAGACTGTTACAAAATATATGGAATGGATTACAGGTTTTTGGCCACATGTGCAATGTAATCTCATTTTTTATACGGGGCCAGCTCTCGTGGAAACATTCCAGAAACTCTTTAAAGATAGGCCAAATACCATTGTGGTCGGCGTACCCTTTCACAGCCTCACCGCGTTTGAGAAGCTATCACCATTTGCGTGGCTCGATACACAGAAACTCGATACAGAGAATGTTGGACACACCGCAGAGTTATATGCGCTCTGGTATGAAAAGAAGGAGTTCATCGCGCGTGCTATTGCCTCCAACCCCTTTTTCTCGAATGAGTTTGTCTGGTGCGATGCGGGTATTGGACGTTACCCAGAATGGAACTCGAAGATTCAGGGATTTCCAGCGAGGGATTTCATACCGCGAGGAAAAATGTTGGTGCTAGAGATAGACCCCCTACAAGAGCATGATTGGCGACCTGACGAGCATGGTATTCGCGGGGAATTCACAGGGCGCGCAACCTTTGGAGGTGGTATCTTGGCGTCAGATATAAATGGATGGAATCGTTGGAGCAAGGCATACGATGCCATGCTCGCGCGATATCTGCTCGCAGGACGCTTTATAGGGAAGGATCAGAATATTATGGCCTCCATGATTCTGGAGCAGCCTGACTTGGCACTCGTGGTGCGGAGACCGCAAAATATGGCATCTACGCAGCGATGGTTCTATCTCTTATTTTTTCTAGCTGGCCTTTGTATTTCGTAGGGCGTTTTTTCATACTGCGTATCACAGAATCTATAATAGGTATATTCTTTCTACTACCGCCTCCTTGAGTCGTACGGGGTCGGATTGTATAGTTTACATATTGGTAGCTAGTATTTCTGGAAATCGCCCACGCGGTCGCGTATGCGAATTTGTAGGCATCGGTATATCCTTCCGTGTAGCCACGAATATAGTCAGAAGATTGTGCTAAAATGGGATTCATATCAAAAGCACCGCCTTTTTGCGTTTCTCCGTATCCGTAGTCACCATAGCCATAG
>SXGQ01193883.1_pt1 | contig 17733 bp, 15 predicted proteins | sample 3178371 | NCBI WGS metagenome assembly SXGQ01 (sample SAMN11356859, study PRJNA531348) | freshwater metagenome | isolation source: freshwater sample F1-20 | place: China: Fuxian Lake, Yuxi | collected 2017-12-25 | reverse complement strand
GCTGCGGAAGCTGCGCCATCCGTCGCGATCGCGTAAACTGCGGGCGTTCCTCGAAGGTCGTTCGTAACCGAGGGCCCATAGCTCAGTTGGTTAGAGCGGCCGGCTCATAACTGGTTGGTCCCTGGTTCGAGTCCAGGTGGGCCCACTCTTAAAGTGAGAAGCAGGAAGTGAACAGTGAGAAGTAACGACAACCATCGGGCCCTTCTCACCTCTCACTTCGTCCTTCTAACTTCCTGCTAATGCTCCCAGACCTCGAACGGCTGATTCAACTGCAAGAGATTGAGAGCAAAGCCGCGGTGGCCGCCAAAGCCATCGCGGAGGCTCCGGGCCGCATTGCCTCGCTCGACGCCCTCCTGAAAGCGGCCACCGCCGCGCTCGAATCCGCCAAGCACGCCCTGGCTGAGAACAAGACCCGGCGCGGACTGATCGACAAGGACCTGGCCGCCGCCCAGCAGCGGCAGGACAAGTACAAAGATCAGGTCATGGCGGTGAAGACCAACGAGCAACTGCATGCGATGCAGCATCAGATCAAGGCGGTCGCCGACGAAATCAGCCAGCACGAGGAGAAAGTCCTCGTGAGCATGATGGCGGCCGACGAGATCAACGCCGCCATCAAGGCCGCCGAAGCGGCGCTCAAGGCGGCACAGGCCAAGGTCGGCGCCGAACAGAGCGCCATCGAGGCCGACGTCACGGTCCAGCAAGCCGTCGTCACCGAATGCGCGGCCGCCCGCACCGCCCTCGTTGCCAGCCTCAGCGACCAGGGCCTGGTCGACACCTTCGCCCGCATTGCCAGGGTCCGCGGCACGGCGGTCGCCCGCGCCGAAGGCGAACGCTGCACGGTGTGCCAGGTGCGGCTGCGGCCGGCCGTGTTCGTCAACGTGCTGAAGAACGACCAGATCGTGCAGTGCGACAGCTGCAACCGCATCCTCTACTTCATCGCTCCGAAACCGAGCGATGCTCCGCCGGCACCGGCAGCGTGATTACCGCGTACTTCGACGGTGGTTCGCGGGGCAACCCTGGCCTCGCCGGGTGGGGTGCGTACATCGTGGCCGATGACGGCACCGCGCTGGCGGAATTGAGTGGCGCGCTCGGCGTGGCCACCAACAACGTGGCCGAGTACACCGGCCTGATCGCCGCGTTGCAGTGGGCCGTCGATCACGACCTCACCGCACTGGCGGTGAAGGGCGACTCGCTGCTGATCGTCGAGCAGATGCGCGGCAACTACAAGGTCAAGAACGAAGGCCTGAAGCCCCTGCACATGAAGGCGCGAATGCTCGTGATGCAGATCGGCAACGTCAGCTTCGCGCACGTCCCCCGCGACCAGAACCAGGACGCCGACCGCCTGTCCAACATCGGCATGGACGCTAACGGCGGCTAGGTCGCCGCCGCCAACGTCCGCTACTTGCGCACCACGAACCCTTCCATCGCCAGCAGATCGAGGCCCGTGCCGTAGAACACGCGGATGGCATCCCGTGGCGAGCACACCAGCGGCTCGTGAAAGCCGTTGAACGAGGTGTTCACCAGCGCCGGCGTGCCGGACAACTCGCCCCAGCGCTCCAGCAGCCGCAGGTAGCGCGGCTCATCCTCGCCGACCGAATGCACTCGTACCGTCGACGCTCCGTCCGGCAGCAGCGTGCGGAAACGTTCCGGATCGCGCGGCGTGTACTCGTACTGCATGAACGGAGAAGGTTGCGGGGTCCCGGTGAGACCGGCGGGCACCACGAACAGGTCGCCGAGGCGAGACTGCGGCACGCTGACGCCGTAGGTACGAAACGCGGCTCGCTTCTTGAGATACCCGTTCAAGTTGTCGAGCACGTACGGCGAGAACGGGTCGGCCAGCACGGTCCGGTGCCCGAGCGCACGCGGACCCCATTCGAGCCGCCCCTGAAACCAGCCCACCAGCCGCCCGGCCGCAATGGCCTCCAGCACGGTGTCCACGACCTGCTCGTCGCGCTGCAGGTCGAACGACAGCTTGCAGTTCTCGAGGATGGCATTGATCTTTGCGGCGTCATATGCCGGCCCCAGATACGCACCTGAGGCGCCTGCCACCGCAGGATCACCTGCCGCAGCGGCGGCCAGCAGGGCCGCGCCCACTGCACTGCCGCTGCGTCCGGGATGCGCCGGCAGGAACGTGCGTTCAAACAGCCCGCAGTGCGCCGCCGTGGTGTTCAGGTCGGTGTTGAAAAACAGGCCACCGCTCAGGCACACGTCCCGTGCTCCCGTCGCCGTGGCCAATCGCCGCAGCAGTTCCACGAGGCATTCGCCGAGCCGGCGTTGCACCGACGCGGCGACGTCGCGCTGGCGCGACGCAGCACCTCGGGCGGTGTCGGCCACGAGTTCGCAAAATCGGGTGGGAACCTGCATGCCCGCGTCGGTGACGGCAATGGTGTCGGCGAGGCCGCGCTCGCGATCCACGCCGGCGCGTGCCATGGCTTCGGTCAGGTGTTCGTCGCGCGCGGGCAGGAGATCCAGGGCTGCCGTGAGCTCGCTGTAAATGCGCGCGATCGGAAAGTTGCCGGCAGCCACGTCGAGCGGCACGGCATCGGAAGCGGCCGTGCCCCGGTAGTGCCACGCGCTCCAGCCCTTTGGAACGCTGGCGTCGCAGATGACGACCAGGGCGGAGTCGAAGCCTGAGGCGCGAAACGCGTATTCCGCATGCGCCTGGTGCGCCGCCACTTCGCGGCGGCCGGCTGCGGCCCACGGCGGGGCGTCCTCGTCCCTGACCACCGCCGCGGCGGTGAGGTCGCTGTCCTGGCGCCCGAGAACAGTGAGCAATTCGGCGATGGCCAGATCCGGCCCGCCCAGGGTGGGTGCCTGCCGCGCCCGCGTCAGGCGATTCTCTTCGCACGCCGCAAGGCCGCGTCCGGTATCGATCAAGGCGGCGGCCGGTCCCAGCCGCGCGCGGGCGATTCCGAGGTAGAGCGCTGCCATGCTGAATGAATGTTAACGCACGGCCCGCGCTCAGTCGTTCAGGAGGGCGGTCAACAAGGTGGTGTTGACCGTGATCGGCTGGCCCGCCAGTCGGTCCCTGCGATCAGCACGACTTGTTCGCAGAGTCGGATAACGCGCCCTGATTCAAGCTGTATACTGACGGCATTCTGGCGGCTACCTCTCAAGTCGACCCCGCGTACGCCGGCGTCAAGGCGGCCGCCTGAAGAAGGCGTTGTTGCCCTGCGGGATTTCCGGCGTCGGCGTGAAATAGGAGGTTGGATTGTTGTTCTTGATGGATTCCCCGGAGGCTTTTGTTATGAAATCACGAATGTGGATAGGGTTGGCCGTGCTGGTGCTCACGGCAACGACGGCAGCGGCCCAGCAAGGCACCTCTGAACTGCGGGGTCGTGTCCTCGATGCGCAAGGCGCGGTACTACCCGGTGTCGCGGTCGTCCTCATCAATCAGGCCAACGGCACCATCCGCGAAACGATATCCGGCACTGACGGTTCCTTCATCGCCAGCAGCCTCGTGCCCGGCACGTATCAGGTGACCGCCGAACTGGCGGGCTTCAAGAAGTTCGAGCGCAAGGAGGTCCGGCTCGAGGTCGGCCGCACCACCAGCTTCGACGTGGCCATGGAAGTCGGCGGCCTGGAAGAGACGGTGCAGGTCACCGCCGAGTCGCCGATTGTCGACCTGACCTCGAAGGAAATTGGCGGCAACATCACCAGCGACACGCTGGTCAAGCTGCCGAGCGTCAACGGCAACTTCATCGGCTTCGTCGGCCTGCTGCCGGGCATCGTGCCGTCGGTCAGCACCGAGTCGTTCGGCAGCGACTCGATTTCGGTCAACGGCCAGGACCCGCGCAACAACAACTACATGCTCGACGGCGGCAACAACAACGACGACGTGATTGGGCAGCGCGCCGGCACGCAGGCGCGGACGCCGATCGAGGCGATCCAGGAGTTCCAGGTGATCACCGGCCAGTACGACGCGCAGTACGGCCGCACCTCGGGCGCGGTGGTGAACGCCGTCACCAAGTCGGGCACCAACCAGTTCCGCGGCGTCGGCTTCGGCTTCTTCCAGAACGCCAGCCTCAGCTCCAACCATTTCTTTGCCAAGCAGCAGGGCACCGCGAAGCCCGACACGCAGTATCAGCGCTGGGGCGGCACGTTCGGCGGCCCGATCGTGCAGAACAAGGTGCACTTCTTCGGCAGCCTCGAGCGATTCGCGATCGATCGCCCCAACGCCATCAACATCCCGTCGCGGCCCGAACTGAACGGCACCGAGCAGACGCGGGACCGGGTCTGGAACACCATCATCCGCGGCGACCACCAGGTCAACAACACCAACACCTACAGTGTCCGCTGGCTGCGCGAGGCCTCGCCGCAGGTCAACCAGATCATCGGCACGGTCACACCGGCGGCGGCGCGCGAGGAGTCGGACGTCGACCAGACGGTGTCGGGCAACTGGAATACGGTGTTCTCCGGCAACAAGGTCAACACCTTCCGGCTGACCTGGACGCGTGAGAACGTCACCTTCGCCAACAACTGTTTCAACACCAGCGGCCGCGACATGACGCAGTGCCGCGAGACGCTCGCCTTCCAGGATTACACCGATCAGCAGGACAACACCGCCCAGGCCCGCATCAACGACGGCATCTCGGTCGAGAACACCCTGGCCTGGTTCATCCCCAACAAGAAGGGCGATCACGACGTCAAGGCTGGCCTGCAGTACTCCTACTCACAGGCGTTCAACACCAACCAGGGCAACCTGAACGGCACCTTCTCGTTCGGCCGCAACAACGCGCTGTTCAACGCGGCGATTCCCTCGACCTATCCCGACCGCCTCACCGTGCGCGTCGGCGGACCGAACGAGTTCTACCAGAAGGCCCACTACGTCTCGTTCTTCGCGCAGGACAAGTGGCGGCTGGGCAACAACGTCACCGTCAACGTCGGCTTCCGCTACGACTACGAGGTGATTCCGCTCAACACCGCCGACGACATGTTCGTGGGTGAGGACCACCCCACCGACGGCAACAACCTCGCTCCGCGGCTCGGCCTGACCTACGACCTCGGCGGCACCAGCGTGATTCGCGCCGCCGTCGGCCGGTTCTACGACAAGACCCACTTCGAGGTGATCGGCGGCCTGTTTACCGGCACGCCCTACACCAGTTCGTTCCTCGTGAACTTCCCGACGGCAGCGGCCGACAACGGTCCGCGCAACGGGCAACTGCCGACCGACCCGTTCCTGGTCAACGGCCCGACGCTGAACCGGGCGCTGCTCAACCAGCTCTATCCCGGCGGCCAGTTGCTGCGCAACACCGGCGCCACCTGGGACAACCCGGATCGCCGCGTGCCGTACACCGACGAGATCTCGCTTGGCTACGAGCGGCAGTTGCGATCGGACATCAGCGTCGCGGTCGACTACGTCAACTCGCGCGGCCGCGACCTGCTGATGCAGTTCAACCACAACCCGCAGGTGCGCTCGAATCCGGTGGTGGCGCAGTCCACCCTGGTGCGGCGGCCCAGCCCCGAACTGATTGCGGCGACGGCGCAGCTGGCGCAGAAGTACGGCACATTCGCGCCCTTCACGACCAACGTCATCACGTTTGTCAACGAAGGCGAGCTCGACTACAACGCGCTGATGGCGCAGTTGAAGAAGCGGTTCAGCAACAACTGGAGCCTGCAGGTCTCGTATACCTACGCCAAGTCGAACAGCAACACGTCGGGCAACGGCTCGGCGGGCAGCAACTATCAGGTGCTCTACGACCTGAACCTCGATCGGAACGAAGGGCCGACCGACTTCGACAACACCCACAACCTGACCATCAGCGGCACCGCGCTCGTGCCGCGAACCGGCGGGCTCAACGTCAGCTGGGTCGCCCGCGCGCTCAGCGGCCGGCCGTTCACGCTGACCAACGGCAACATCGACCCCGACTTGAACGGCATTGCCGCCGAGCCGCTGCCCGCGGGCAGCTATGCGGGCACGGGGAACAACGCCTTCACGGTGGAGAACTACGAGCCGACGCGCAACGGCGCGCGCGGCCCCGGCTTCTTCGGCCTCGACATGCGGTTCGGCTACAGCTTCCGCGTCGGCGGCCAGCGCAAGCTCGAGCTGTCGGCCGACCTCTTCAACCTGACCAATCGCACGAACTTCGCCAACCCGACCGGCAACCAGGCGTCGGCGCAGTTTCTGCTGCTGACGGCCTACAGCACCAGCTATGCGCCGCGCAAAGCACAGCTCGGCGTGCGCCTGGAGTTCTAGGGCGCACACGGGCCTCTCACGCAGGGCGGGACTTCTATCCGCCCTGCCTTTTTCTGGTGCCAGGACGGCGCCCGTGGCTCTCCGCATCGCCCTGCTCCTCGTCCTGATCGCCAGCGGCAACGCCGCGACCGGCGAGACGCTGGTGGTCGCAGCGGGCCCAGCGTTCAAGTCCGTCGCCACCAACTCGATGGGCGAGATGTTGATGGCGACGCCGGCCCTGCCGGCCGCCGGTGACCGCCGCCGTGCCCGGGCGCGGCGGCTATAATCGAGGGCGATGCGGGACGATGGCCCGAGGGCGCTTGTTTATCGTCCGGGGTCGCTCGGCGACACGCTGGTGGCGATGCCGGCGATCCAGGAGATCCGCCGCCTGTACCCCGCGCACCGGCTGACCTTCCTCACCGAACGCCAGGCTGCCGGTTCTGGGCGGGTGTCGGCGTGGACCATCCTCAAGCAAACCGGGTGGTTCGAAGACGGCTACTGTTACGCCGTCAAGCCTGGCGCCATCGACCAGTGGCAAAACATCGCCCTCGCGTTGCGCTTCCGGGCGCGCGGCTACGACGAAGTCTTTGCGCTGGCACCGCCTCGCACGCGCAAGCAGTTGCAGCACGACGCCTTCATTTTTCAGCGCGTGGTCGGCGCCACGAACTACCACGCCGCCGACCGCGAGTGGACCGGCAGTGGTCGCGACTCGCCCGTTGAACACGAGGGGCTTCGCCTGCTTCGGATTGTCTCGCCGCAAGCCGGCGTGGACACGCTCGACCGCTTTCGGCTGAGCGTGCCGGAGGCCGACCAGGAAGGGGCGATCCTCCTGGCAAACGATCTCGGCCTCCGGCGGGATCAGCTGCTGATCGGCATCGGGCCGGGCTCAGGCCGGCCGACCACGGCCTGGCCGGCGGAACGCTTCGCCGCCGTGGGCCACGCCCTGCTGGAGCAGTTCCCCAACGCCGTGTTGCTGGCCATTGGCGGTTCGCACGAGCGGGAGCTGTGCGCCGGGCTGTGCGCGGCCTGGGGTCCACGGTCGCACAACCTGGCGGGCCGGCTTGGTGTGTTCGGTTCCGCAGCCATTCTCGAGCGGTGCGCCACATTTATCGGCAACGATTCCGGGCCGATTCACCTGGCGGCGCTCGTGGGCGTGCCGTGTGTCGCCATCTTCAGCGCCAGGAACGCGCTGGGGCATTGGGAACCGCTTGGCCGGGGCCACATCGTGCTCGAGGAGCGGCCGGAATGCGCCGGCTGCATGCTCGACGAGTGCGTCCACGAGGCCTACAAGTGCCTGACCCGGATCGAGGCCGCGGAAGTGGTGCGCGGGGCAGTGTCGCTGGTCGAAGCACGCAATACCGCGTGCCTCGCGGTGTGAGCCCCGCATGTGGTCCCAGCCTTCACAGGTGAGCGAATCCGCGGCGCCGGCGTGGCTACGCGAGTACGCGGGCAAGACCGTGGTGGTCACCGGGGCACGCGGCTTCCTGGGCGGGCGGCTGGTCGCCCGCCTTGCCGGGACAGCCTGCACCATCGTGCGCGTGTCCCGAACGGCACAGTTGGCCATGCCGGCGAGCGAGGCTACGGTCCGCGATGAAACCGGGGACCTCGGCGATCCCGCTTTCTGGGATTACCTGATCGCGGGCGCCGACCTGATCGTGCACCTGGCTGCCCAAACCAGCGCCACTGCTGCCGAGGCCGATCCCGAGGCGGACGCCGCCGCAAACATCAATCCGATCCGGCACCTGCTCGATTCCTGCCGCCAGCAGCCGCACCGGCCTGCCATCCTGTTGGCCGGCACCGTGACCCAAACCGGCGTGCCAACGAAATGGCCGGTTGACGAAGACGCCCCGGATCATCCGGTCACCGCCTACGACCGGCACAAGCTGATGGCCGAACGCGAACTGACGGAGGCGGTGTCACGCAGGTCGGCACGCGGCGCCACCTTGCGCCTGTCGAACCTCTATGGTCCTGGCTCGCCAGGCTCCGGCCAGGACCGCGACGTGTTGAACCGCATGATCAGGACCGCCCTGCGTGGCGACCCGTTGACCGTGTTTGGCCCCGGCAACTGGCTGCGCGACTACCTGTTCGTGGACGATGCGGCGGATGCGTTCCTGATGGCGGGTGTTCGGGCTGACCACGTCAACGGCCGGCACTACGTCGTCGGCAGCGGCGCCGGCATCAGCATTCGCCACGCGTTCGAACTGGTGGCGGCGCGGGTTGAAGCGGCGACGGGCCGGCGGGTGCCGGTCGTGACCGACGATTCACCCCGGCAGGCCGCGACGATCGAACAACGCCACTTCGTCGCGGATTCAAGCCGGCTGACCGCCGACACCGGCTGGCGTCGACGCTGGACGCTGGCCGATGGCATCGACCACACCATCAAGGCGTACTCGTGCGCGTAGTGGTCACCGGCGCGCTCGGCCACATTGGCTCGCGCCTGATTCGCGAACTCGCCACCGCGTGCCCGGGCGCGACCATCGTGATGATCGACAACCTGGCGACCGAACGCTATGCGTCGCTCTACGACCTGCCGCCGGCTGGTCACTACGAGTTCATCGAGGCCGACATCCTGACGGCCGATCTGCCGGCGCTGTTTGCCGGCGCCGCCGCCGTGATTCACCTCGCGGCCCTCACCAACCCGGCCGCGCGCGACGAGCGGCGGGCACTCATGGAGCACGTGAACGTCGCCGGCACCGCGCTAGTGGCACGAGCGTGCCTGGCGAGCCGCAGCGCGCTGCTGTTTCCCTCGACCACGAGCGTCTACGGCGTGCCTGATGGTGTCGTGGCCGAGGACTGCGCTCCCGCCGGCCTGCGGCCGCAGAGTCCCTATGCGGCATGGAAGCTGCAATCCGAGGAGTTCCTCCGCGAACTGGGGCGGCACGAAGGACTGCGGTTTGTGATCTTCCGGATGGGCACCATCTTCGGGCCCTCGGTAGGCATGCGTTTCCACACGGCCGTCAACCAGTTCTGCTGGCGAGCGGTGGCCCGCCAGCCGCTCGAGGTGTGGCGAACGGCGTCGCACCAGTACCGTCCTTATTTGGATCTGACCGACGCGGTTCACGCCATGCTGTTCGTGCTGCGGCGGCGGCAGTTCGACGGCCGGGTCTACAACGTGTTGACGCTGAATGCGACCGTGCAGCAAGTCGTGGCGACGTTATCCAGCCACGTGCCGGACGTGCGTGTCACCTACGTCGATTCGCCGCTGATGAACCGCTGGTCGTACTACGTGGACAACGGGCGGTTTTGCGAGTTGGGGTTCGAGTTCACCGGCAGCCTCGCCCGCGGCATTGGCGACACGGTCGCGATGTTGACGGCGGCGCAGTCACGCCTTGCCGGTGACTCGGCCGAGCCGACTCGCTAGCTCCAACGAGGTCAATTCGCAGCCGGTATAATGGCGGCGTGCCATGGTGACCGAGTCCCGCGCCGGCTGGCCCGATCGCACCGCCGCGGCACCACCGGTGTGGTTGGATCCAAGCTTCAGCGACTTATTGCACCGGCACCCGGTGCTCGGTGCGATCCGCACCTATCTGCCCCCATCGCCGGCATCGGTGTTCCCGGGCCAGGCCGTCATCGACACCCTGCCTTCGTCCTATGCCGATCGTGGCTATGGCCTGCTGTTCTACGCGCTGGTGCGCGCGCTCCTGCCGAAGTCGTGCGTTGAGATTGGCCTCTTCCGTGGTTACAGCCTGCTGATGGCCGCGGCGGCGCTGCGCGACAACGGCGTTGGTGCGATCGCCGGCTACGACTTGTTCGAGGACTACCCCTACCGGCATGCGCAGCGGGCCCAGGTAGCGCAGCAGATTGTCGACTCAGGTCTCGCGGCCTGGGTCACGCTGCGGCAGGCGGACGTGCACGCGGTGCATGAGCACTGTGGCGGCGTGGACTACCTGCATGTTGATGTCTCGAACACCGGCGAGACCTACCGAGCGGTGTTCGAGCACTGGGCGCCCAAGGTCAGCCAGGTGATCCTGCTGGAGGGGGGCAGTCGCGAGCGCGATAATGTGGACTGGATGCTGCAGTACGGCAAACCCGCCATCGGGCCGGTATTGGCCGACCTCCGCCGCGACTATCCCGAGTGGAGCATCTCGGTTCTCGAGCCGTTTCCGTCGTTGACGGTCGCGCTGAAGACACCCGCGGCGGGGGGCCGGGCCTCGTCATGAGCACAGCCGCCCAGTTGACCATCCTGCTGACGCTGAAAGACCGGGTCCCGTTCACGCATCGCTGGCTGGATTATGCCGTCGCTGTCGGCCTGCCGTTCCGGGTTCTGGTCGCCGACGGCGGCGCCGAGGAGGGCGTTGCCGAGGCCGTCGCTGCCCGGCAGGCGGCCGGACTTGATGTCGAGTACGTCCGCTACCCGTTCGACCAGACCTACGCGCACTATTACGCGAAGCTGGCGGATGCGCTGTCACGCGTGACCACGCCACTGGTGGTGTTCGCCGACAACGACGACTTCTTTTTCAAGGACGGACTGTCCCAGGCCGTCGAGTTTCTGCAGCATCATCCCGGGCACGTCGCTTGCGGCGGCCGGTGCGCCATGTTTTGGGTGACGGATGCCGGCGCAGTCGGCGGTGCCGACGCGGTCTACGGTCGCGCGGTTGAGTGGAAATACAGCAGCTTGCTGTTTTCCGACCTGGCCGACAGCGCCGCCGGGCGCCTGCGCGATCGATCCCGAGACGACGTGTTTTATTCGGTGCATCGCACGCACCTGTTGCGCCGCCACCTCGAAGTCATCCGCGACTTCAACCCGAGCGACCTGTTCCTGATGGACGAGACGGTGATGTTCCTGACCGCCATCGCCGGCAAGACCCGCCAGCTCGATTGCCTTTACATCGCCCGGCAGCAGGACTCGCCGGGCAGCACCGGCGGCACTCACGAAGCGCGTTTCGGCGACTGGTTCGGCCGCATGCTGGTGCCGACCTGGTCTGACGACTTCGCCCGTTTTGCCGATGTCACGTCCGCCGCGCTCGCCCAGGCCGACGGCCTGTCGTTGGCGGACGCCCGGCGAGAGGTGACGGCCTGCTACCGGGCTTCGGTCGCGCCAGTCCTGCTCTCGGACCTCGTCTCGGAGCCGACCGTGACGTGGGCCATGCCGCTGACACTGCAGGTGGTGCGACGCCTCGTCTTGCTGCCGCGCACCAGCCTGCTCAGGCGCATCGCGCAGTATCTGTATCGGGGGACGCGATGGCTGTCTCATGCCTTCGTGCAAGGGCGGGAATTCCGAGCGGCTGGGGCACGAACCGCAGCCAGGGAATTCAGGCCGGTCAGTGATTTCCTGGTCAGAGCCGGGCGTCAGAAATCCCGAACCGCGGGCACGTAACCAAGCCAACGGCCGCCAGCGGCGGTGAACGCCGGCTCCTTCGCGCGCACTTCGGCGGCGTGATTCCACAAGAACAACAACGCCCAGTCGGGATACGCCGCGGCGAACTCGGCGTGCGACCGCACGGGAATGTGCGCACCCGGCGTGAAGGTGCCGTGCTTGGCGGGCGTGGTGTCGCTGATGAACTCGACCAGGTCGCTGGTGATGCCGAAGCGGTTGATGACGGTGGTGCTCTTGGACGTCGCGCCGTAGCCTACCACGCGTTGTCGGCGGCGCCTCAGGTCCTGCAGCCGCGCCACCAGCTGTTCGCCGTTGGCGGTCACACGATCGCGAAACGCCGCGAAGGTGGCGGGCAGGTGAAGCCCGCTGGCGCGTTCGCGTGCCAGCAGGTCGGCGACGCGACCGGCCGACGGCCGCTGCCCGGCAGGTGCGATCAGGTAGCGCAGCGATCCGCCATGGACCGGTTGCGGCACGACGTCGATGACTTCCAGGTCGTGCTGGGCGAACAAGGCCGTCACCGACGTCAGCGTGAAGTACGACGCGTGCTCGTCGTAGATCTGATCGAAGGCGGTCTGCTCGACGACCTCGGCCCAGTACGGATCTTCGATCACCGCGATACCGGCCGGCGCCAGCAACGTCCTGATGCCCGCGACCACCGAGTGCAGGTCGGCGACGTGCGACAGCGCGTTGGCGGCGATCACCGCGTCGGCCGGGCCGTGTGCGGCCACCACCTGCCCTGCCAAATCGGCATCAAAGAACCGGCGCAGGGTGTTTACCGACCGGGCTGAGGCCGCGGCGGCCACGCTGGCAGACGGCTCGAAACCGATGTGGCGGATGCCGGCCTCGGCAAAGTGCCGCAGCAACGTGCCGTCGTTGCTGCCAATCTCCACGACCAGCGGATCCGGGGTCGCCAGATGGCGCGCGAGCAGGTCGCGCGCGATCGCCGAAAAATGGGCGGACATGCGCGACGACGAGGCCGAGAAGAACGGGTAGCGCTCGTTGAACATGCGCTCCCGGTTGGGCTGCTCGATCAACTGCACCAGGGTGCAGTGCGGGCAGTAGCCGGCCTGCAGGTCGAAGAAATACTCGTCGGCAAACTGGTCGGGCGTCAGGAAGCCATTGGCCAACGGCATGCGGCCAAAGTCGATGAAGCACTCGGTCGGCGAGGCGCAGGCACGGCAGGTGTGTGCCATTTACCGGGACCCGCCTTCGCGCAGGACATGCTCGACCGCGATCAGCGCGTAGGCAATCACGGCGGGGAACGCGGCAAAGAACATGCGGCCGGCATTGCCGGACAGCAGGGCCAGGGCCAAGGCCAACGGCACCGTGGCGGCCACGACCGCGGGAATGGCATGGTAGCGGTGCCGCGCGTTCCACCAGGCCCCCATCGCGGCCAGCGGCAGCAGCAGCGAGAAACCGCTCTGCAGATCATGCAGCCCGCGAATGCTGAACAGCGCAGCCAGGTGGTTCCCCACCCCGGGAAGGTGCTCGCGAACATTCTGGACCAGCGATGGTCCCTCGGTCGCGAACATGGCGTCGATCGCCTGGACGCTCACGGCGTACGCCAGTACCGTGGCCGCGAGGGCCAGCCAATAGGTGCGCGCGCGGCGCAGATCGGTCAGCAGCGGTAGCAGCAAGAATGGCAGGATCGTTTCCTTGGTCAGCGCCAGCAAGGGAAGCAGTAACGACAGCCACAAGGTTCGCTTCGTCACGACCAACGCCAGCACCGTGACCACGGCCAGGTAGTAGACCGCATCGGCCAGGGGCGTGGCGGTCGCCATCACGGTCGCGCGGCTGCTGGCAAACGCGGCCACGCCAAGCAGCGCCAACGGAGCGGAGAACGCCAGCGCCTGCAACAGCGCAACCAGGATCACGCACGTGGCGGTGCTGAACGCGAAGTTGACGAGATAAAACGACAAGGTGATGGCAGCATCGGGACCCTCGACCAACCGGCCAGCGAACGGCTGGATCGACCGCGCCAGCACCGGAGTAATCCAGCGATATCGTGGTGCCTCGTGATCGACATCGCCGCGGGCGATCTTGACATACTCGACGGCATCGCTGGCCCCGCCCGGCTCGGCCAGGGTGAAGAACCTGAACTGCTGGTAGGTAGCGCCGTAAAGAAGGGCCATCGAAACGGCCAGCACCAGCGAGTACAGCCGCGGGTTGGGACCCATACCGGCTATGGCGGTGGCAGCGCGCGACATGGTGCTGGCCCAAACATTACAACGGAACCGGAACCGCAACCACCGCGGCCATGCGGCCAGCCCGCTCGCCCGCCGACCGGTACGAGTCGAAAATCTCCGGGTGGGCCAGGGTGCTGAGACTGCAAACGAAGATGCGCCCAGCCGCGACACCAGCATCGATCAGCTGATCGCGGTTGGCCGCCCACAGGTCCAGGCTCAGCCGCGCCTCGCGACGATTGAACCATCGCGCCAGGTCGGCGGCGCGGTGCCCGGCCTGCTGGAACATCTCGATCAGCGACTCGCCCACTTCGTAATCGCCAGCCCCGATGCTCGGCCCGATCGCGACCGTCAGGTCCGACGGCTCGGTCCCGAAGTGGTGGCGCATGGCCTCGACCGCGGCCGGTCCCACGCGCGCGCAGGTGCCACGCCAGCCGGCGTGAACGGCGCCGGCGGCGCCGCTGGCGCGATCGGCCACGATCATGGGGACACAGTCGGCGACCAGCACCGCCAGCACGAGGCCCGGCACATTCGAGACGATGGCATCACCATCGGGTTTCGCCTCGGCATCGGCCGCGGTCGTGCCGCCCCGGGCCAGCACGCGGACGAGGTTGCCGTGAACCTGCTTGACGCGGCGCACCTGCTCGGGTGCTCCGCCTACCGAGGAAGCCGCGGCCGCCCAGCCCCCAGGGCTTGGTAACTGCAGTTGCTTTGATGTGAACACGTGTTGCGCGACCGTCTCGAGCGGCGTGCACCTGAGCGCGTCCCCCCAAGGCTCGACAGTCCAACGAAATGCGGGAGCTGGCCGCGGCAGGCTCATTGGACGGCCGCCAGCGACGCGCAACTGACGTTACCGTCGGCGCGGCCGTGATCACGATCTGGCGCCTGATTCGATGCTTTTCGCCTTGGCATTGCCCTTGATAGCTCCCGTGGCGTGAACAAACGCAACAAGTCGGGCCGCCCGCGGAGCTCGCCGTCAGGCGACCGACCGGGGGCGCGATCCCGCGAACTGGAGAGAACCATGGTGGTCAAGATCATGCCGAACGACAAGGGAACGCCGTCAGGGAAACTGGCCGATGCGGAAGTGCACTTCACCGATGGCGAGATGCAGGGGCTCAGGCTACTCGGGTTCGCGGTGTGGGAACGCCGCACGGGCGTCGGCCGCAACGTCACGTTCCCCTCCCGCACCTATTCGGTCAACGGCGAGCGGCGCAGCTTCTCGTTGCTGCGGCCCGTCACCGACCAGAACGCGCAAGACAAGGTGCGCGACCTGGTGCTGCAGGCGTACTCCGAATTCGAGTCGCAGGCGGCCGTCGCCAGTTGAAGGGCGCCCCACCGCCGCCTGCTGTCGTGCCGGGTGCTCAACTGATCACCGGCAGCAGGCGCGCGTTTTCCTTGGCGCGCTTCGGCGGCAGCGTCCATTCGGCGCGCGTGCTCTTCTCGAACTCGGCGCGAAAGAAGGGTTCCTTCATGCCGCCGTCGATGATGTTCCAGGGCAGCACCGCGTCGTTGGTGCGGTCGCGGTAGATATAGAAGTCGCCGTCGAGGCCGGCGTCGGCCAGGGCCTTGCGCCACTGGCCGCCGTTGGCTTCGGCCTGTTCGATGGCCGGGGCAATGCGCCGGTCGCCGAGCGAGAGCAGGGCCTGGTAGTACGAATGCCGCTCGCTCTTGATGTTGAAGTAGACGTTGTCGACATCGGCCACCAAGGCGCGCAGGCGCTTCATCTTGGCCTCGATGACATCGGTGCGTTCCATCGGCAGCCACTGGTAGGCGGTGCCCGGCTTCGGGACGAGCGGGTTGACGCTGGCGACAATGCGGCCAATGCGGCCGCGCGGCCGCGCGTGCTTGAGCATGATCTCGTGGATCTGCAGCGTCAGGTCACGAATCGCCACCAGGTCGTCATCGTCTTCGGTGGGCAGGCCGATCATGTAATAGAGCTTGAGGCTCTCGATGCCGCTCGAAAAGATCAGCTCGGCGCTGTTGAGGATCTCGGCGTTGGTCACCGTCTTGTTGATGACGCGGCGCAGGCGATCGGATCCGGTTTCCGGGGCGATGGTTAGCGTGCGCTCGCCGCTCTCCTTGAGCAGTGACACGATCGTCGGCGTCAGGTCGTCGAGGCGCAACGACGCCGGGCTGATCGAATAGCCCATGTCGCGAAGACTGCGCAGGATGTGTTCGATATCGGGGTGATCGCACAGCGCGATCGACACCAGGCCGGCCTTCGACGAATGGGCGCGGGCGGCCTGGGCCAGAGCCAGGATGCGCTCGGTGGGGAACGCGCGCACCGGCAGGTAGTTGTAGCCGGCCCAGCAGAACCGGCACAGGTTCGCGCACCCGCGGACCACCTCGATCAGGAAGCGCGACCCGAACTCGGTGTCGGGCGTGAAGATGGTGGTCGATGGCGGGTCCACCGCCTCGGTGGTCTTCAGGGCCGCCTTGCGCACGACCGCCGGCGCGCCGGTGCCCTCGCGCGGCACGTAGCGGACAATGGTGCCGTCGGCGGCGTAGTCGACGTCGTAGAACGACGGGATGTAGTAACCACGTGCTTGCGCCAGCCGCTTCAGCTGCTCGCTGCGCGAGGAAGTCGACATGGCGTCCACCAGCGCCGGCACCAGCGCCTCGCCTTCGCCGGCCGCAATCACGTCGGCAAACATCGCGAGCGGTTCCGGGTTGACGAACGTCACCGCGCCGCCGATCACGACCCGCGGGTGCGTGTAGTCACGGTCGGCGGCGCGCAACGGCACGCCGGCCAGCCGCAGCATGGTGAGGACGTTGGTGTAGTCCCATTCGAACGACACCGAGAAGGCAATGATGTCGAAGTCGGCCACCGGCGTCTGCGACTCGAGCGTCACAATGCGCGTGCCGGACTCGCGCAGCGCGGCCAGTTCCTGCTTGGGCGGCAGGAACGCGCGCTCGCACACGATGTCGGGCTGGTCGTTGAACAGGCGGTAGATGGTCTGGAAACCGAGGTTCGACATCCCCACGAAGTAGCTGTTGGGGAAGATCAGGGCGACCCGCAGCCGGTTGGCGTGCGGCTTGCGCACGTAACCAACTTCCTTGGAAAGGATCTCCTGTGCGATCTCGCGTTGCTGTCTTGGCTTCATTCAGAAACGGGGGAGTCGTCGAGCTGTCGCTATGCCGGCGGCGCGCGCGGCTCCCCTGGATCCTTCTACTGTATCAGCCCTACCCCTCGCTCCGCCGGAGGAAGGCCGGCACGTCGAGGTCGAGGTTCAGGTCGAGCTCGTTCGCCAGCCCATCCGTGTCGGCCAACGGCATGTCGCCGCCGTTCTGTCCGACGGCCACGGGCCTGGCCGACGCCGCCGGCATGTCGAGCGCCGGACGGCGCACGATCGAGGCCCGCGGCTGGGCTGCCGTCGACGTATCGACGCGAATCGGCTGCGAATACGCCGACATGTCGGTTGGCGTCTGCAAGGGAGCATGGGCCGGTGTCGACCGGTCGGTCTTAACGTGATCGAAGCCGGTCGCAATCACCGTGATCTTCACCTTGTTGGTCAGCGCCTTGTCGACGACCGCGCCGAAGATGATGTTGGCGTCCTCGTGGGCCGACTCCTGGATGATGGTGAGCGCCTCGTTCACCTCCATCAGCGACAGGTCGGGGCCGCCGGTCACGTTGATGATCACGCCGCGCGCCCCCCGCACCGACGCGTCCTCGAGCAGCGGGCTCGAAATGGCGCGGTTGGCGGCGTCGACCGCACGCGACGGCCCCTCGGCCATGGCCGTGCCCATCATCGCCACGCCCATGCCCGACATGATCGTCTTGACGTCCGCGAAGTCAAGGTTGATCAGGCCCGGCACCAGGATCAGGTCCGAGATGCCCTGGATCGCCTGTCGCAGCACATCGTCCGCGGTGACGAAGGCGTCGAGCATCGAGGTGTCGCGGGCGATCACCGAGAGCAGGCGCTCGTTCGGAATGGTGATCACGGTGTCGACCGCGTCACGCAGCGACTCGAGGCCCATTTCGGCCTGCCGGTAGCGCTTCTTACCCTCGAACTTGAACGGCTTGGTGACGACGGCAATCGTCAGCGCGCCGAGTTCGC
>SXGQ01207755.1_pt1 | contig 17736 bp, 27 predicted proteins | sample 3178371 | NCBI WGS metagenome assembly SXGQ01 (sample SAMN11356859, study PRJNA531348) | freshwater metagenome | isolation source: freshwater sample F1-20 | place: China: Fuxian Lake, Yuxi | collected 2017-12-25 | reverse complement strand
TGATGGAGGGTTTTTGATTTTGGAATATAAGGGAAAATTTGTAATGTTGGGTTTTGATTTTGGGGAGAGTTTGTGTGGTGTAGAGTTAGTGGAAAGAAAAAAGGGAGGAAAATTTGAGGGTTTTGATTTTAGTGGGGAGATAATGGAAGAAGTTTTTAATGATGATGAGTTGGATTGTTTTTATGATATGGGGTATGAAATAGTAGAGTGAGTTGTAGGGGATTAGATGTTGTGGTATGATGTTGATGTTGTTTAAATAAAAGGGGATTATGATGATGAAGAAAGTAGAGGGTTTAGTGGGTATAAGTTTGGATGAGTTGGAGGGGGTTTTAGGGTTAGATGTTGATGATGATTTAAAGGAGAGGATTGGAAAAGTGGGGGGAGTTTATAAAATTTGGGAAGGGGGAAGGGGAATAATAGAAGGGGTTGAGTTAAATGATGAATATGAGGATGATGAAAAAGGGGATGGTTATATGAGGGAGTTTTATATGGAAAGTTGGGGGGAGGGAAATAGGAGTTATGGGGTATGTTATGGTGAAGATTATGGTTGTATATTTGTTAAAATTGTTTTATAATGTTTGAGTTGTTTAAATAAAAGGGGTTTATGATGAAGAAGGTAATGTTAAAGGTTAATTTTGAGGTTAATGAGGAAGTTTATAATAAATGGATTGAGTTGTTAAAGGATAATTGTGGGGTTGATAGTAAAAAGGAATTAGAAGATTTTATTAGTAGTGGAATTGAGGGAGATTTAGATTTTAATGATGGAGTTGATTTTGAGAAGGTAGTTTTTTAAAGGGGTTTGAAATGTTAATAGTTTTATTTAATAGGTGGTTGATTTTTGATAATAGTAATATGTTGAAAAAAGGAAGTGTATATGGTATAATGGTAGGGTGTAATAGTCGCTTATCGCGGCCTCCCACTCCTGAAATTTCAAAATTTTTTTTAAACCCCCTGCCCAATGTATTTCAAAATTTTTTTTTAAACCCCTTGCCCTAATAAATCCAAAATTTTTTTTGATCCCCCTGTTGACTATTTTGTGAGTGTGTAGTACAGTCTTACCTGCGTAAGCGAGAGGTTCTATACATAAAGTGAGATAGAGAGTGAAATAACGTGGAGTATATGAAAGATGAGTAAGAGGATAGCGATAGTGGGTCGTGGCACGGCGGGATCGATCTCAGCCGCATTGGCTGTGAGTAGGTATTTGAGGTTTGGGGAGATTGTTTGGTATTATGATCCTAGTATACAGACGCAGGCGGTTGGTGAGGGATCTACGTTACGTGTGCCGGGTGCATTGAATCAGGCGGTTGGTTTTATGCATAGTGATCTAGAAAAGTTAGATGGGACGTTCAAATCTGGGATCCGGAAGATTGATTGGTCGAGGGATGGGCAGAGTGATTTCATACATCCTTTTCTTCCTCCACAGGTATCGTATCATTTTAATGCTTTGAAGCTCCAGGACTTTTTGTACAATAGGATTAAGTCACGAGTGAGGTGTGTGGAAGGGAGTGTGAGTTCTGAGAAGATCGATGCAGACTATATTATCGATTGTTCAGGTAAGCCCTCAGACTACACATCATTTGAGATGTCGTCGTATATTCCAGTGAATTCAGTGTATGTGACTCAATGCTTTTGGGATCGTGCAGAATTCCAATATACAATGACTATTGCACGTCCCTATGGTTGGGTGTTTGGTATTCCACTAATGAATCGATGTAGTATCGGCTACATGTATAATAATACAATCAACACACTAGATGAAGTTAAAGAAGACGTCAAACACGTTTTTAAACAACTTAACCTAACACCAAGCAATACGACCAACTCCTTTAGCTTCAAAAACTATCGACGTATCCATAACTTCAAAAACAATATCGCCTACAACGGTAACGCATCATTTTTCTTGGAACCACTTGAGGCAACATCCATCACTGTCATGATCGATATCATGGACATTGTTAATGATATAGTTAAACGCTCTCGACCCCTCCACTCAGCAAACACCATCTACTCCTCTCGCCTCGAAGACGTCGAAAGACTAATCATGCTCCACTACTTGAACGGATCTGCTTTCGATACACAATTTTGGAACTTTGCACAACGAAGAGCCGAACAATGCATCCTACAAGCAAAAAATGATCCCGACTACATGATCAAAATCCTTTCAAGCGAATATACATCATTTGGCACCAACGGCCAGGAACTACTGAAAAAAAATGGATATAGCAAAAATCCAGACTTCTCCCAAGAATGGCCATTGAACTCCTATCGGCTTAACCTAGGACCCCATGGCTTCAACATCTACGATAAAATCAAAAACCTTTGGGGCGTCAAAACTATAGCCGATATCCAAAACCTCCGCTGACATTATCAAAATTCTAAAGGATTGCTATGAAACCAAAACTACTTCCCGTCCTCGAACTGTGCATCGAAAATGGTATCAAACAAGGAATTAATCGCTCCTACAAACATACCGATAACCCCGATATCCAAATAATTGAAACTAACATCTACGACAATATTATGAACGAAATCTATGAATGGTTTGATTTTGACCAAACAACACAAGAGTAACTTCAATGAAGAAAATTGTCATTAACTCCTGCTATGGTGGCTTTGGACTGAGTAAGCTAGCACTAGAGCAATATGCCCAATTAACAGGCATTGATCCAAATACACTACACGCCGACGACATTCCACGCGATGACGAACACTTAGTAGCTATTGTTGAGAAACTCGATATTAAAGCAAATGGTACATATGCGAAACTTAAAGTAGTTCCCATTCCAGACAACGTTCAATGGCAAGTCGAAGAATACGATGGCCGCGAATGGATTGCAGAAGTCCACAGAACCTGGAACTAATGACATGTGGGACTTTTTAAATACACCAATAACAGTTGCAAACCTAATACAAATAGCTATACTATACCTCATATACCTAATCATTAAACCGCTGTTCATAGTTCTCTATAATACATGGAAAGAACTTAAACAACAAACTAAGAAATAATTAAAATGAACGAACGAATTCTAAATCTTGCTGAACAGGCTGTAATAGCAGTTGATAATCCATTTCCAGGTAATCCGCTAAATGATGAACTGGAAAAGATGTATATTCCGGATTGCTTTGCCGAAAAGTTCGCCGAACTGGTTCTTCAGGATGTTATGAATCTTTTTGGTGATGAAAGAATTAGTTTACATTACCTTGAACAACCTTGTTGTGAAGATTCCGTGTATCTGTTACAATTGAAGATCAAAGAACATTTTGGAGTTAAATAATGAACACAGTCAGACTTAATCGCCGTGAATTGAATCGTGTTTTAGAACTTCTTAATCTGTTCAATGATACGGGTGACTATAGTTATGTGGAACTAATGCAAGAAAGCAATAGTGGTATTGGTTCAGTTCTAACTGCTAAGTTTATTATTGAACACAAAGAAGTTAATGGTGAATTCTCTGTGGTGATTACAGATGAGGAACAATGGTAATGAACGAACGAATTCGAGTATGGCGTATAATGATCTTACTAAAATGTGTAGAGAGTTGGTAAAATAAAGGAAAATTTATGAAAAAACTAATTGGATCTATGATTGCAGCGATTGCAATTACATCAGCGCATTCAGCAGAAATTACTGGCGCAGGTGCAACGTTCCCATACCCCGTGTATGCAAAGTGGGCTGAAGTCTATAAGAAAGAAACCGGCATTGGTCTTAACTATCAGAGCATTGGTAGTTCAGGTGGGATTCGACAGATCAATAATCAGACAGTAACTTTTGGCGCATCAGATGCCCCTGTCAAGGGTGATACACTCGATGAGCGTAAGCAGGTACAGTTCCCAGCGATTATCGGTGGCACAGTGCCCGTAGTAAATCTTGATGGCTTTAAGCCAGGTGAGCTTCGAATCACAGGACCTGTACTTGCAGATGTATTCTTAGGGATAATTACAAAGTGGAATGATTCCAGACTTGCAGCCCTGAACCCAGGCAAGACTCTACCCAATATGAATATTACGATTGTTCATCGTGCAGATGGCTCCGGTACTACATTTAATTTTACTGATTATCTAGCAGATGTAAGTAAAGCGTGGGCAGATAAAGTCGGTCGTGGTGCTGCTGTAAAGTGGCCAGCTCCTAGTTCAGTTGGCGGTAAAGGTAATGAGGGTGTTGCTGCAAATGTTCAGAGGGTTAAAGGTGCGATTGGCTATGTCGAATATGCATATGTCAAGCGAAACAATATGATTCATATGCAGCTACAGAATAAAGCTGGTGTGTTTGTAGATCCAGATGATACTACATTTGCTGCTGCGGCTGATGGAGCTGATTGGTTTAGTGTCCCTGGGATGGGTCTTTCAATTGTAAATCAGTCGAATCCAAAAGCATGGCCAATCTCCTCAGCCTCATTTATTATTATGTACAAAGAGCCGAGAGATAAGAAAGCTAGTGCTGAAGTTATTCGTTTCTTTGACTGGGCATTTAAGAACGGCAAACAACTTGCGATTGATTTAGATTATGTACCATTGCCAGATAGTTTGACAAATGAGATTCGCAACCGTATTTGGAGTCAAATTAAATAATTAATTATGAAAGTCACTTATGAAATACCTTTTTGCTAAAGAAATTGCTACTATGTGTGTAAATCACGCCTTAGCAACACAACAAGACATTACTCGGTTTGAATGGCACGATGTTCAAGATGCTATTAATAGAAGTGCTCATGATATGCAACTTCAAGAAATTTGGGCATATATAAATGCACTTAATCCTAAGCATTACCGGCTTTTTGTATCAGCTATTTTAGATGAAATTTATAAACATTTAGAGACATAAAATGTATTTTTTTAAGGAATTGTTTACTCCCTATGAAACGCAAATAAAAAATACAGCTTTAGATATTATTAAAAGTGACAGAAAAATTTTTCGGCGTGAGTCTGGAAAGACGGCTAATGCTCTTGATTTCAGCTTATTAAAAGCTAGGATGCCAGAGATAGTGGATGCGTACTCTCATTATGGTTTAAAATGTGAGAAAGCTGTAGCTTTTGTTATGTATCGACGAGACGACCTCAAATTACACGTCGATCATGATCCGTTGTATTCTCATGGCCGAGTCCTACTCCCAATCTACAATTGTCAAGGGACATATACAAATTTTTATTCTGGTTGCAAGGTTATAATGTCAGAAGATGATGAGCTTCGTAAAAAATATACTTTTCGTTCTCAAGAAACACAGGGTAGACCTTTTTATGCTATTGAGGATCCGCAAAACTGTGTTCTTGCACAGCAAATAGAACTTAAACAATCCACTCTCATAAACATTCGTGCCCCTCATGACGTAACATTACCGCCTGGTTTTACAGGTCCGAGAGTTGTTCTAGGGTTAATGTTTGATAGAGACCCGATATTTCTTTTTGAACAGTAAAGTGAAATACTATAAAAAACTTTTTATTCCTGAGGAAGCAACTATTAGGAATAAAAGCTTGCAATTTATAAAAGCAAGGCCAAGGATCTATCACCATCAAGATCCAGGTAGCTGGTATAACTTTGATTTTAAACAATTTATAGAAGCATGCCCTGAAGTTTTACATGCTTTTGATAGCTATGGATTACGTTGTAAGTTTGCAGCTGTAATTGTTATGTTGAAACAGGAGCACTTACATCTACATGTTGATTATGGTTCTTTACATACTTTAGCAAGAATAAACATTCCACTTTGCGGTTGTGAAGGCTCGAGGACTAATTTTTATGTTGGAGGAAATCCTGTTTTGTACGTGAATCCAGTTACAGGTATAAAGTCTTATAAAATGGAAAACTCTCATGAATGTAGGCTAATTGATTATGTTGAAATGGATCAAACAGCTGTTATAAGGACTAGTGTTGTACATGATGTAACGTTGCCAGGGAATTTTATCCCACCAAGAATAATGTTGACCCTCTCTTTTGATAAAGATCCGGTCTTCCTACTAGACCAACACTAATGTAACAAAACAAAAGGTATGTTAATGAAAATTAAATTGTTAAATGTGAACGGTATTGGTAATCTTTGCGTGGAACTTTTTCATAAGCTTGGATTATTTGCTATTGGAGCTGCTACAGCCTATGCAGCTGTCGATACTTTCTTACAGATATGGGTCAACAATTTTCCTCGAGGTGCAAGTATTCAAGATTTATTACTGCTCTTTATATATCTTGAAATTGGTGCAATGGTTGGTATCTATTTTCAAACAAACCATATGCCTGTACGCTTCCTTGTTTACATTGCCATTACAGCTATCACTCGTCACATGGTTGACTTGGTCGTTACAGGTCATGATATAATGTGGGAAATGCTAGTGATGGGTGCCTCGACACTCATATTAGCGTTGAGTGTTTTTGTTATCAGAATGGCTAGTAGTAAATTTCCTAGTAACAAAACAGATGCAGATGTTCAATAACGGGCCTCTAGCTCATGATGGTTAGAGCAGCGGACTCATAATCCGTTGGTGCGCGGTTCGACTCCGCGGGGGCCTACCAAAAAAAAGGAGTAAATATGTATTTTGTAGAAACTACGTCATACCGTTCAGCTTCAGAAATCAACTCAGCTATGAGTAGAGTTTATGCACATACGGGACTAGCTATTTTAACATCAATGTTTATTAGTTATTTCGTTGGAAGTAGCCCAGCTTTAATTGAGTTTTTCTTTACTGGACTTACTAAGTGGCTAGTTATATTCGCCCCTCTTGCTTTTGTTGTTCTTGCTTCAATTGTTTTGAACACCAATCCTCCCTACATTGTTTGTTTAATGCTTCTGCATACGTTTGCAGCTGTAATGGGGTTGAGTTTTGCTACCATTTTTGTTGTTTTTAAAATGGGAAGCATCGTTACAGCGTTTATGGGATCTGCTATATTGTTTGGAGTAATGAGTTTTTACGGTTATTTTACGAAGAAGAATCTGGATTCCCTTGGTAAATTTATGTTTGTTGGTCTTATCGCTGTTGTTATAGCTAGTATTATTAACATTTTCATTGGTAGTAGTGTGTTACAAATGGTTGTTTCGGCTATTGCTATTATTGTTTTTCTTGGTTTAACAGCATATGATACACAAAAAATACGTGAAATGCTTTCTCTTGACACATCTCCGACTCAAGAAATCAGTGGAGCCTTGACATTGTACCTAGATTTTATTAATATTTTTCTTAATCTACTAACGCTTTTTGGTGAAAAGAAAGATTAACAGCGAAAGGAGCTACTATGCGTACGCAAAATTCGAGTCAACCACGTCTTCAAAACGATACTCTTGGTGATGAAGCTCTTCAACAGCTTTATAAAGCGTATGAAAACATGAATTTTGAAGATTTTCGTGTGTTTGCTGAGGGAGTAGTCATGGCTGGAGGTGGTAAACAGCCAAAAAAAATACAAATTATTGAAGAAATGTACAAAAACACATCTACTAAACCAATTATTTTGAAAAAAGCTCAAGATTTCATCCTTGCTGGGATGGGATTAGGCGTTTAAGGAGTTCTAAATGGATAACGTTGTTAAATTTGCGAAAAAAAATTCAAATTTTGAGGCGGCAGCTGATTGGGCTACGACACTTGTGTTTAAGTTAAGTCCTGTTGATCAAAAGTTAAACACTGTTGTGCTAGACGTAGACGATGAGACGTACAAACAAATTGAGAGTAAATTGGCTAATCAGTATGATTTTGAAAACATCAAGAAGCTTTTGAGTAAATTTTAATCAATTTGTTCTGTAACCGAGCTCGTCTGCCATCCTAATGAAGACCAAGTGTCGACAAGGTTTAAATGTACGGGATCTTGATTAAATTGAACAAAAATATCGCTGTTAGCAAAGACTTTAACAGATACAGCGCCTGTTGGTGTTGTTGTTAAAGATCGGAAGGTTATAAGATTTTGACTTACATAATTGTTAGTAACCGCCATAGAAGCAGCACACGCTGGGATAGCACTTAAAAAATCAATAAATTCTTGTGATGTTTCAAAAGTGTTAGGTGTTGTTACGTAAGTAAGCGTATATTTTATACTCATCGTGGCCTCCAGTATTGATATTTATATGTTGACACTTTTTATTAAACAAAGTATATTGATGTTTCTTTAATTGAAGGAGTTAATTATGGCACACATGGTTGAAACAATGGCTTACGCTGGTGAAGTTCCTTGGCACGGTCTCGGAGAACGTGTTCCGGCTGATTTGTCTCCGGAGCAAATGATGGTAAAGGCTGGTGTTGATTGGACAGTACAAAAAATTCCCGCATTTGCAACAATCGGAGATTCCAAAGTCAATGTAGGTTGGAGTGCTCTCGTTCGTAGTACCGATGATAAAATGTTGTCAGTCGTAACTAATGATTGGGAGCCTGTTCAAAACAGTGAAGCGTTTCAGTTCTTTCACGAATATTGTCAAGCTGGTGACATGGAGATGCATACAGCTGGAAGTCTTCGTGACGGACAAATTGTTTGGGTGTTAGCAAAGATTAAAGAATCGTTTGAATTGTTTTCTGGAGACGTTGTTGAATCTTTCCTTCTGTTCACGAACCCTCATCGCTTTGGTCAATCTATTGATGTTAGGTTCACTCCCATTCGTGTTGTGTGTAATAACACATTAACACTTTCACTTAATCAAAACGTTGATCGTGTTGTTAAGAAAAGTCATAGAACAGTGTTTGATTCGGCAGCAGTAAAAGATCAATTAGGCATTGCTACGGATAAACTGGCTAAGTATAAAGAAATGGCTGAATTCCTTGGATCTAAGCGTTACACGAGCGATTCTCTTAAACAATACTTCAACAAAGTTTTTCCCGTACTTGCTTTGGATAAAGAAAAAGGACCTCAGCGCAAAGAACTTTCTAAGTCTGCTCAACTTGCATTACAAACCGTAGAAACACAACCTGGTGCCAACTTTGCAGAAGGCTCATGGTGGCAGGCTTTTAACACGGTTACATATTTGACCGATCACAAGATTGGTCGTAGTGCTGACAATCGTCTTACTTCAGCGTGGTTTGGACCAAACAAAAACCTTAAAGTTAAAGCGTTAGAAACTGCTGTTGAATTTGCTGAAGCAGCATAAGTAGTATTTTAACACAAAGACTGGCAGCGTAAGCTGCCAGGTTAACCTCATGTCAGCTATATTTCTTGTTAGTGATACACATTTTGGGCATCTAGGAGTTTGTAAATTTCTTCGAGACGACGGAACAAAGCTTAGACCTTGGACAACGTCAGAAGAAATGGACGAACATATGGTAAATGCTTGGAATGAGACTGTAAGACCTAAAGATAAAGTGTATCACCTAGGCGATGTTGTCATTAACAGAAAAGCCCTGTCTATCATGCATAGGCTCAATGGTGATAAGGTTTTGATAAAAGGTAATCATGATATTTTTAAATTAGAAGATTACACTGAACACTTTAGAGATATTCGTGCCTATCATGTAATGAACAATATGATACTTAGTCATATTCCGGTACATCCTGATAGTAAAGGTCGATTTTCAGCTAACATTCATGGTCATTTGCATTACAGACGAATCATGGTTGGTGACGTTATAGATCCGTTTTATCATTGTGTGTGTGTCGAACATACGGACTGGAAACCAATATTGTTTGAAGAAGTATTAAAACGAATAGCATCGGAAAATAATAAATAATTGTATGTTACTTAAACCTAATAACATGTAGGAGATTTGTAGGTGGCATACTCTGATAAAGTTATAGATCATTACGAAAATCCTAGAAATGTTGGTAGTTTTAATACTAGTGATACAGATGTGGGTACCGGTATGGTAGGTGCTCCAGCATGTGGGGATGTTATGAAACTACAGATAAAGGTTGACCATGAGGGTGTTATTACAGACGCACGGTTTAAAACATATGGGTGCGGTTCGGCGATCGCAAGTTCATCACTCGTTACGGAGTGGGTCAAAGGTAAGACGCTGGACGAAGCGGGAACTATTCAGAATACTGAAATCGCCGAACATCTTGCACTCCCCCCAGTTAAAATACATTGCTCGATTCTTGCTGAAGACGCGATCAAAGCTGCTATAGACAATTATAAACAAAAAAATAAGTGTTCAACCTAGCCTAATAGTGGATATTCATATGCATACCTTTAAAGAATTCGTCATTCTCAAAGAATATATTACGCCTAAACAGAAAGATTCAGCTGTCGAAAAAGGGATTGAAATGTCCCCTAAGGCCAGAAAAGATACTGATCATTTTTTTGGGGAAGGTAACGATGTAAAGAAAGAAGACATCATTAATTATGAACATGATAAATCCGAAATTCATAAAAAGGTCGAAAGTCATCTCAGCCGGTCGTTATCGCACGAAGAATACACATCAGGGATTACTAAAGACAAGTATGGACGAGATGTAAAGATTGGACGAATGATTAGAGATGAAAATCTACGTAACGAGTTTGCATCTGATAATGCTAGAAGTGGTTCTAAATCAGTTAAAAGGCCTTACATGAGCGTTGTTCGAGGAGTTCATGTTATGGGTCAAACCAATCCTGAACCCGATGATATACATCCTACAGGTCATGCATGGTCTGATGAAAGTTGTAAGAATATTGAAGATGGTTTTAATAATCATTACTTGAAACATGAAGTCAAACACGGTACAGTGGTCGTGTTTGGTCATGATCATGATGGTAAAGAAATTTACAGGGCAACTTTGCAGCCTCATGTTAATGATCAAAAACACGTAGTATATGGATTAGACGGTCAATATGGTATCAAACATCCATCATTTACAAAGCACGCAGAAGATGTAGCGTCAAGGCTATCAGGTGAACATAAAGGGGGGTCCTTGCTTTATAAAAAGCATCCTGAGGTGTATAATGATACAGGCTCTTTGAATATAATGCACCCAAATGCAACACCAGAGCATATTAGTAAGGCGTTGAATGATAAGGATCCACAAGTACGTGAAGCGGCTGTCGAACATCCAAAAGCAACATCTGAACATATTAGTAAAGCATTAAATGATGAGAATTTAGGGGTGCGTTGCGCAGCTATCGGACATCCAAAAGCAACAACTGAGCATATTGACAAGGCATTAAATGATAAACATGAGGGTGTACGTCATGACGCCATGAGACATCCAAATGCAACACCAGAGCATATTGACAAAGCACTCAAAGATGAAGATTGGGCTGTACGTCGAGAGGCTATTGCACATCCAAAGGCAACACCAGAACATATCAGTAAGGCTCTGGATGATGAAGATTATTTTGTACGTCGGACGGCCATACTTCATTCAAAGGCAACATCTGAGCATATTAACAAGGCATTGAATGATGAAGATTGGGCTGTACGTCGAAATGCTGTTGGACATCCAAATGTAACACCAGAACATATTAGTAAGGCGTTGAATGATGAAGATTCTAACATACGTCAAGAGGCCTTGAGAAATCCAAAAGCAACATCTGAACATATTAGTAAAGCATTAAATGATGAGAATGCAGGAATACGTGAAACAGCTATCGGACATCCAAAAGCAACATCTGAGCATATTAACAAGGCATTGAATGATAAAAATGAGGCTGTACGTGAAGCAGCTATCGAACATCCAAATGCAACACCAGAGCATATTAGTAAAGCACTAGACGATGAGGCTTCAGAGGTACGTCGAGCAGCTATTGAACATCCAAAAGTAACATCTGAGCATATTAACAAGGCATTAAATGATAAAAATGTGTATATACGTCTCAATGCTATTGCACTTCCAAAGGCAACGCCCGAGCATATCAGTAAGGCTCTGGATGATGAAAATTATTCTGTACGTCGGATGGCCATGCTTCATCCAAAAGCAACATCTGAGCATATTAGTAAAGCATTAAATGATAAAAATGAGGCTGTACGTGAAGCAGCTATCGAACATCCAAATGCAACACCAGAGCATATTAGTAAAGCATTAAAAGATCGTGATGGAGTGGTAAGGTCAGCAGCCCTGTTCCGCAGTAAGAAATAGATCCCGTAATTTCAAACCAGTTGATAATTAAAAATATGCTTAGGTGTTACAATATTAGTCTGTTTTAATGTAAAAAATAAATAAAAAAATAGCTATCCAACCTAGCCTAATAGTAGAGATCCGTATGATATCATTCATAGATTTTTTATCAGAACAATCCAACACTTTGACGTCTAGTTGGATGTCTGGTTACGATCTTGCAAACCATATCCCCAAAACAGCTGTGAAACATATCAAGCAAAGTAAAGAACATATTATCCTTACTAACCATGATCTAGCACATGGTGGAAGCGGTAATTTGCACTACCGTATTCATACTAAAGAATATGGAAATTACAAGACACACACCGTACAGGCTGCCTCTTCTCAAGAAGACAAAGATGGGTTTACTCATCACGTGTCTTATGATATAATTCGTAATAGTGCTAAAGCACATAGCCATATGAAAACTAGTATAGAAAGAAAAATCACTGTACCTTTTCATCAGAAAGTGGATAAATAAAATTTATGATCGTATGAAGTAGATCGAAAGATGTTCTGGACGGCGGTTCGATTCCGCCCAGGTCCACCAGAAGTACATAAGGCGTTGCAAAGCCGTGGGACATGTTCCCTCTGTAAGTGTGTGTGCTTCTGATGGGCCTGACCTGGTTTCGACAGGGCAATAAGTAGAGAAATGGACGATCCGGCAATGTGAAAGCCGTTAGGGTTGGGACTTCCCGGCCGAAGAAGCAAACGAAGTAAACGCAAACGAAGAACGTTTTGCATTAGCAGCCTAAACACTGCTTAGGGTTTCGGTAGGTTTCCTAGTAACAGAATAACCTACCATTTCAAACAAAAGGAGATATTATGAAGAAATTGATTTTAGTCGCTGCACTTTCAGCAGCTTTTAGTGTTAATGCAGCTGAACTAGGTCTTGCAGCAGGAAAAAACAAAAGTCTTGATGAGAATGTATATGCACTTTCGTTAGGAACAACTTTAGCCGGGTTGAAGGTAAGCACGGAAGTCGGTGTTGCTAAAGATACTTTCACAAGTGTAGGAGTTAGTGTTGGTCGCGAGATGAGAGTCTGGAAGTTTGGTGTAACACCTTATCTGGGTGGTGGATATATTCAGTCAGACATTAAGGGTCGTGAGAGTGGTGGTGTTGCAACGACTGGTGTTGAAGTCTCTTACCCGTTGTCAAAAAGTCTCGCACTAGTTGGTGATTATACTTATTCGTGGGATGTTCAGAAGAAAACCGATTTTCAAGGTGGTTTGCTTACTGCTGGTGTCAGGTTTAGCTTTTAAACATCATACTTAAAATTAAAAAGCCCCTTTTTTGTAAGGGGCTTTTTTTTTGTTGACAAAATCATTATGTATAAGTATACTCTCCTTATGTTCTTTAAAAAAATTGATATTTTTGCCCCGGTGACGGAATTGGTATACGTGTTGGTCTTAGAAGCCAAATTTTGCGAGTTCGAGTCTCGCCTGGGGCACCATATTGAAGCACATACCCCACGCCCACTCTAGATGGGAGATTGTGTCTGAGCACAGAAGAAAGGTTCAAGTGTGCTTCAATATGGCTCTGCAAAATTGATGATGGCAAATCCGCCTAACCATTAAGGCGACTACTTAACCCTTTTGAACGTCTTGCCAACGAGGAGTGGAGAAAAGGGGAGCCATGAGGCTCTTAAACAGGTAATGGTAGCCATATCGAAGCACATTCTAAAATCCCGTAACCGTCTACATAGTACATCCGGATGAACCGTAGCGGTAACCCAGGAGATGGGGTAAGTAAGGTCTGCAAGGATAGGATAGTCGCACGTGAAAGCCGTGAGGGAGTATGCTTCAATATGGTGATGTGGATGAGTGGCTTAAATCAGCGGTTTGCTAAACCGTCGGTCTGAGAAATCAGGCCCACAGGTTCGAATCCTGTCATCACCGCCAAAGCATAGGTGGCAGAGAGGTCCAATGCAAGAGTCTGCAAAACTCTAAAACCGTCGGTTCGAATCCGACCCTATGCTCCATAATGAAGTGCATTCCGAGCCGACCATGGCGGCGCCCACAAAGAGAGGGGTGTGCTTCATTATGGGTGCGTGTGCCGAGCGGCGAAGGCAGCTGACTGTAAATCAGTGACAGAGAAACACCGGTGGTTCGATTCCATCCGCACCCACCATACCGTCAGGGGGTATAGTATAGTTGGGAAAACATCGCGTTTGCACCGCGAAGTCCTCGGTTCGACTCCGGGTACCTCCACCAGGATACAATATGAAAGATATAATTAAAATCCCTTATACAACACGTCCTTTTATGATTCGTAATAAAGGTGACATATTTTCTCATAAACCTAATCTTATTTACCTTAAACAAAAACAAAGGGAGATACGCACAAAAGGTAGCGATTTGTATGGTGTATCAAGTAAAGCAAAAGAACAAAATCTTATTGCAAGAATGGCAGAGTTTTGTAGTGTTGAAATCACGACGGAAATTACTCGGCTTGCAATGTGTTTTGAAGAAGACATAGCCATATTACATAACAATAAGTTAGAAGCTATTTGTTTTTGTTTTCCAAGTAGCTGGGTACCAGCTCAACGTTTAGGATTTTCTTTAGAACAGATCCATACACCTGTAGCGGATGGAACACAACTAATTAAAGCGAGCAATACTATTGCTCAAAAGATGGCTGAAAACCCGGAACTGTCGTTTCGGAGATATGTGTGGACTATTACAACAACAGGATTACTCAGTAATCATCCATCCTACAGATTAGCGTCCTCTGTTCATAGTATTGAGGATTTGTTTTTTAGACTAGAAACTCAAACAACAGCTGCGTTGGGAGATGGTTTGACTAGTTTTTTCTTTGTTAAAGTTGATGTTATTCCATTGCATAGTATTTGGGATTCATACGGTACGCAAATCCTTGAAAGTATTAATTCAATGAGTGATGCTATTGTATCGTATAAAAATTTAGGATTAGTTAAAAGGTTTTTAAATTCAATAAGTGGTAAAGATCATAAATTTTAGGATTTGTCTTAAACCTTAAACATAAGGTAATCTTAGGATTACTTCGATCTATGCCAGTAATATTATGAGGTATAGAACTGTTTACCAACGCCCATTTTTTTGAAACTTTGAATGATTTATCTAATGAAACGTGCTCCTTCTCAAAATACAACGCATCATCGACCCGGGGGGTTTGCTTAACATTATTTAACTGATAGAAGTTCATATACGTTGTCTCAAACCCTTGTACAGTAAGATTCAAGCTAGCAAATCTTGGTGTTTGGATATCAGAACCATCAACATGAATTGGTTGATCGGCATCATGGATAAATATTAAGTAGTAAATAATTGGCGGGAAACCAAAATCGTTTGCAAGTATGCTGTTAAGCTTGGTTATACTTTCGAGCTGATTGTGTTGGAAATCTACACGTATATAAACGTTTGCTAAAGTTTTATTTTGTATAAATTCAGCATGTAGTGGTAATAACTTATTTAAAATATCGTCTGTTACTTCACTTGCCAATAAATCTTTTTCAATCTCAACGTAATGTTTCATATGGATGATTTAAAATTAAAGTTTGTTGAGTATATTAACTGGCCTACACTTCCGAGTGATCTCCATGATGATATTTTATCAACTATTGTTACAGAACAAGATATACATCCTGTAGTAGCTAATGTTGTTCCAACATATAACTCAACCATGTCTTGTGGTTTTAGGTCATATGATGCTTCTCAAAAAGTTACACAGTGGGTTTACGATACAATACCCATTGTTTCTCACTTTAATAAAAACGCGCAACCAATCCGTTTACATGTACTAGAAAATGACGAACTTTATCCGTACTATCACCGTGACAAAAGACCATGGGCAATTAATTATTTAGTGCAAACTGGTGGCCCAAATGTTACAACTGAATTTTTCGATCATCCGGTTTATAAACAGAACATTGATAATTCAACTATTCAGTTGCATATACCAGAGGCTGAAACTATTCATAGTGAAGTTATCGATGTACATCGGTGGCATATGTTGCCTTATATAAGTAAATATCCGCATGCAGCACTGAATATTGAAAAAAATAATCTAAGAGTTATGATTTCGTTAGGTTTATATTGGTATATGGATTTCAAAACAAAGAACACAAATGCTTTTGAAATCCCATCAACACAAGAAGTCTATCAAAAAATTTTGGAGAGCTTAGCCGAATCGGCATAGCGGCAGCTGCCTTGAAAGCAGAAGGCCTGGAAACAGGTGTGGGGGTTCGAGTCCCTCGCTCTCCGCCAAGGAATATTATGAATCATTCTGTGGATCTTTTAATAATAACAGGTATCGGTGACAACGTTACGACCAATGTATATGGTGCTGCAGTAGGAGGGTTACCTCCACCTATGAGGACCATAGGTCCATCTAAAATAGCTAATCAAGTTCGCAAAGCTGGATATACTTGCCAAATTATTGATTTTTTTGAGTATTTTACTCAAGAAGAATTATTGTTCGCAGTTCAAAAATTTTTAGGCCCAGGCACTATACTTGGAATTAGTACGACCTTTTTTCCACAAACAATGTGGTCTAGACCCGATCATGATAAACGTAGCATAGAACTACAGAGTTTAATTAAAATATGTAAACAAAAGTTTAAAACAAAGATATTAGTCGGAGGACCCAGTGCACAAAATTTTAAAAACGTTTTCCAGGCTGATTTTTGTTTAATTGGATATGCTGAGAATGAAATAGTAAAAATATTAGATTCAGTTAAAAATCACGGAATTAGTAAAAAACGAATAGATAGGTGGGAAATCACTACTTGTCAACATAGATGGCATTCATCTAGTTGTATTGTTCCAGGTGAGGCGTTGCCATTAGAAGTAGGACGAGGATGTATATTCCATTGCAAGTTTTGTCGTTTTGAAATGTTAGGAAAAAAGAAAGGAACGTACCTTCGTTCCATGGAGTACATCCGTGATGAAATTATTTTTAATTATGATAATTTTAAAGTAAACAAGTACCTTATAGTTGATGATACATTTAATGATGATCAAGATAAAATGAAAGCCTGGTTTGATATGGTTTTGTCACTGCCCTTCAAAATATATTACACAGCGTATTTGCGAACAGACTTATTGCATAGATTTCAAAAAACAGCACGTAGTTTGTATGAAACAGGGTTGATAGGAGCCTCGCTAGGAATTGAAACGCTGCACCCTGTGGCAGCAAAAGCTATAGGTAAGGCATGGTCCGCTAAACATGGACAAAGTTTTGTACCTGAATTGATTCACGACATTTGGGAAGATAAAGTAGTTGGGCGTATAAATTTAATGACCGGACTCCCTGGTGAGCCAAAAACCTCCTATGAACACACGGTAAGATGGCTTGAAAGTAATAATTTAAAATGCCCACTTTTCACACCTTTGAGTATTTTGCCTCCAAAGAGTGATGAAAAGGATCCCAATATTTTACGAAGTATATTTGATAAAGAAGCTTCAAATTATGGGTATCAAGTTAATTTTCCGAATAAATCACGGTCTTATTGGAAAACATCCATAATGGATTATGATGAAGCCAATGAACTTGCTTTGAAATTAAATAAACATTTTGAAGAAACAGCTCAGATTGGTAACTGGCGAGCTATGGCTTTAATGGGTGTTGGTATTTCTTTGGACTATATTTTAAATACTCCCCGTAGTACTATAATGAATTCTAATACTGTAACGAATTCAATTCATAATTTCGTTGACCATTATAAAGATTTATTGTTATAATATGCATATTGATATAATGCCCGGATGGTGAAATAGGT
>SXGQ01654051.1_pt1 | contig 17748 bp, 14 predicted proteins | sample 3178371 | NCBI WGS metagenome assembly SXGQ01 (sample SAMN11356859, study PRJNA531348) | freshwater metagenome | isolation source: freshwater sample F1-20 | place: China: Fuxian Lake, Yuxi | collected 2017-12-25 | reverse complement strand
TGCGGGACTCGCCGCCCGTCGGGGGCGTGGCGGGAGCGTCGGTGCTGCGGTCGGGCGCGCCGCCGGGGCCGCCGTCCGGTCCGCCGTCGGGTCCGTCGTCGGGCCCCCCGTCGTCAGGACCGCCCTCGGGACCACCGTCGCCGGGCCCGTCCTCGGGTCCACCGGCGGGCGGCTCGTCGGGGCCGAGCAGGTCGTCGAGCTGCGACTCGTCGAGGCCCGTCTCGTCGAAGGGGTTGCGCCGGCGCCGGTGCGGCAGTGCCAGTCGTGCGGCGGCGCGGACGTCGTCGCGCGTGATCGTGGTGCGACCGTGCCAGGCGGCGTGGGCGGCCGCGGTGCGGGCGGTGACGATGTCGGCGCGCAGCCCGTCGACCTCGAACGCCGCGCACAGCTCGGCGATCGACACGAGCGTCGCGTCGTCGAGCTCGACCTCGGCCACCAGCTCCTGCGCCCGGCGGATGCGCGTCGTCAGCGCGGCGTCCTGCTCGGCGAAGCGTGCGGCGAACCCGGCGGGGTCGGCGTCGAACGCGAGCCGGCGGCGCACCACCTCGGCACGGGCCTGCGGGTCGCGCGGTGCGGCCACCTCGACCGCGAGGCCGAAGCGGTCGAGCCGCTGCGGGCGCAGCTCCCCCTCCTCGGGGTTCATGGTGCCGATCAGCACGAACCGGGCGGCGTGCTCGACGGAGACGCCGTCGCGCTCGACCGTCGAGCGGCCCATCGCGGCGGCGTCGAGGAGGAGGTCGACGAGGTGGTCGTGGAGCAGGTTGACCTCGTCGACGTACAGCACGCCCCGGTGGGCGCGGGCGAGCAGACCGGGCTCGTAGCGGGTGACGCCGCTGCCGAGCGCCTGCTCGAGGTCGAGGGAGCCGAGCACACGGTCCTCGGTGGCACCGACGGGCAGCTCGACGAGCCGCACGGGCCGCGTCTCGGCCTCGGGGTCGGGACCGAACGGACCGTCGGGCGAGAGCGGCGCGGGGTCGGCCGGGTCGCTGGAGAACCGGTCGCCCTTCACCACGTCGATGGGGGGCAGCACCGCGGCGAGCGCCCGCACCAGCGTCGACTTCGCCGTGCCCTTCTCGCCGCGCACGAGGACCCCGCCGATCGCGGGCGAGATCGTCGTGAGGACGAGGGCGAGCGCCATGTCGTCGAGCTGGTCGGGCTCGGCGCCGACGACGGCGGTGAAGGGGTAGTGCTGTGGCATGAGGGCTCCCGCTCGATCGCCATGGCTGGTGCGGCGCGAGGCCGGTCTTCGGACTTCCACCTCCAGGTGGTCACCGCAGCGGACCCTGTGCCGGACTTCCACCGGCTTCCCGATTCTCCCCAACCGTCTGGGGCACCTCGCGCGTGTGCAGTTTGTCCGAGCCAGGCTACCGGGGCGCGCCGCGTCCGTGTGCAGGCACTAGCCTCGCCGGACATGAGCACCCCCCGTCGCGCCTCCGGCACCGTCGTCGTCGTGGGCGTCGGCGCCGACGGCTGGGCCGGCCTCGACGCCGCCCGACGCGCCGCGGTCGAGGCCGCCGACGTGCTCCTCGGCGGCGAGCGGCACCTCGCGCTCGTGCCCGCCGACGTCACCGCGACCCGCGTGCCGTGGCCGTCGCCGCTGCGCGAGGGGCTGCGCGCGCTCCTGGAGGAGCACGCGGGACGCCGGGTCGTGGCGCTGGCGTCGGGCGACCCGCTCGTGTCGGGCATCGGCACCACCCTCGTCTCGCTGCTCGGCGCCGACGCCGTGGAGGTGCTGCCGGGCCTCTCGTCGGTGTCGCTCGCGCGGGCGCGCATGCGCTGGTCGGCCGAGACGTCGGAGACGGTCACGCTGGTCGGGCGCGACGTGCACCGGCTCGTCACGCGCCTGCACCCCGGCGCACGGCTGCTGGTGCTCTGCTCGGACGCCTCCACCCCGGCACAGGTGGCGGCCCTGCTCGCTCTGCAGGGCTACGGCACCAGCACCCTCACCGCGCTCGGCGACCTCGGCTCCGACCACGAGAGTCGCGTCGACGGCGTGGCCGCCACGTGGTCGGCCGACGTCGGCCCGCTCACCGTGCTCGCGGTGCAGGTCGACGAGGGGGCGCGCGTGCTGCCGCTGGTCCCGGGCCTGCCCGACGACGCCTTCGAGCACGACGGGCAGGTGACCAAGCGCGACGTCCGCGCGAGCGCGCTCGCCCGCCTCGCACCCACGCCGGGAGCGCTGCTGTGGGACGTCGGAGCGGGCGCAGGGTCCGTCGCCGTCGAGTGGTCGCGCACGCACCCGTCGTGCCGGGCGGTCGCGGTCGAGCGCGACCCGGAGCGCGCCGAGCGGATCGACCGGAACGCACGGACGCTCGGCGTCCCCGACCTGCGCGTCGTCACCGGTCGCGCGCCCGAGGCGCTCGCCGGGCTCGACGCCCCCGACGCGGTGTTCGTCGGCGGTGGCGCCACGGTCGACGGCGTGCTCGACGCCTGCTGGGCGGCGCTGCGACCGGGCGGCCGGCTCGTCGTCCACGGCGTGACGCTGGAGACCGAGCAGCTGCTGGTCGCGTGGCGTGCCCGGGTCGGCGGCGAGCTGGTCCGCCTGCTCGTCGAGACCGCCGCGCCGCTCGGCACGTTCACGTCGTGGACGCCCGCGCGGGCGGTCACGCAGCTGTCCGTCGTCAAGGGGTCAGTCGTCGAGGGGTCCGTCGTCGAGGAGGCGCAGGCATGACCGTGCACGTGGTGGGCGCCGGACCGGGTGCCGCCGACCTGCTCACCGTCCGCGCGGCCCGGCTGCTGGAGCGGGCCGACGTCGTCGTCTACGCCGGCACCTACGTCGAGGCCGTGCTGGAGCACTGCCGGCCCGACGCGCGGCTCGTCGACACGCAGGACCTCGACCTCGACCAGATCACCGAGGTCGTGGTCGACGCCCACCGTGCGGGGCTGGAGGTCGTGCGGCTGTCGTCGGGCGACCCGTCGCTGTACTCGGCGCTGCACGAGCTGACCCGTCGTCTCGACGCGGCGCAGGTGCCGTGGGACGTGACGCCCGGGGTGCCCGCCTACGCCGCGGCGGCCGCGCGGCTCGGCGTCGAGCTGACCGTGCCCGAGGTGGTGCAGTCGGTCGTGCTGACGCGCACCCAGGCCCGCTCGACGGCGATGCCGTCGAGCGAGGAGCTGGAGGCGTTCGCCGCCACCGGCGCGACGCTGGCCCTGCACCTCGCGATCACCCGCACGCGCCCGCTGGCCGAGCGGCTCGCCGCCGTGCTCGGGGCCGACACCCCCGTCGCCGTGGTCGCGAACGCGTCGCAGGAGGCCGAGGTCGTGCTGCGCGGCACCCTCGCCGACGTCGCCGACCAGGTCGAGGCCGCCGGTCTGCGCCAGGCCGCGGTGATCCTCGTCGGCCCCGCCGTGGCCCGCCCCGACGGCGCGGAGTCCTACCTCTACTCCCCCACCCGCGACCGCTCCTCCAAGCGCCGCTGAGCTCCCCCCGGATTCGGAACGTCATCGCCTGTTCTGGCGACGAGAACGGGCGGTGACGTTCCGAAACGGGGGCTGACCGTGCGTGGGGTCAGGCGGGGACCTCGTCGAGGAGGCGGCGGAGGACGTCGGCGAGGGTCACGACGCCGATGCCGCGCTCGGTGCGGACGACGGCGAGGTGCTGGCTGGTCTCGCGCATGACCGCGAGGGCCTCGTGCACCGGCGTCGCCGGGTCGAGGTGGAACGGCTCGCGCACCAGGTCGGCCACGCCCTCCTCGGCGTCGCGCACCAGGGTCTCGCGCACGTGCACGACGCCGGAGACCTGCCCGCTGTCGACGACGAGGATCCGCAGGTGCCCGCTGCGCTCCGCCGCGGCCTGCACGTCGGCGACCGTGCTGCCGGGCGGGACCGAGGTGGGCACCGCGCCCGGCTTCAGCAGGTCCGCGACCGTCAGGTCGCGCAGGCCGAGCGCCCGCGACAGCGACGCCGAGTAGCCCGCGTCGAGCGCGCCCACCTCGGCGGAGTGCTTGACCAGGTGGCGCAGGTCGTCGGGCGTGGAGCCGCCCGCGACCGTCTCGACCGGCTGGACGCCGACGACAACGAGGCACCGGTTGGCGGCCTCGTTCAGCAGCGTCAGCACCGGGCGGGTGAACCACATGAAGCCCCGCATCGGGATGGCGAGCATCGTCGCCGACTTCTCCGGATGGGCGATCGCCCACGACTTGGGCATCATCTCGCCGACCACCAGGTGCAGGAAGGTCATGACGACCAGCGCGATGACGAACCCGGCGGCGTCGGCCACCCAGTACGGCATGCCCCAGCCCTCGAAGAGGGGCGTGAGCGCGTAGTGCACGGCGGGCTTGGCGGTCGCGCCGAGCGCCAGGACGCACAACGTGATGCCGAGCTGCGCGCCGGCGAGCAGCACCGTGAGCTCGGACGAGGAGCGCAGCGCTGCGCGGGCAGCGCGGCTGTGCGGGGCGGCGTCCTCGAGCCGGTGGCGCTTGGCCGCCAGCAGCGCGAACTCGATCGCGACGAAGAACGCGCTCGCCGCGATGATCACGACGGTGACCGCGAGGACCACCCAGGGGTTGCTCATCATCGGGACACCTCGGTCTCGTCGGCGGGCTGGGGCGCGACGTCGTCGGGGTCGTCGGACGGCTCCACGTAGGGCCGGACGACCCAGCTGACCCGCACCGACGACGGCACGTAGTGCTCGACCTCGAGCACGTCGAAGCGCAGGCGCGGCGCGGCGGGCTGGTCGTCGAGGACGAGGGTGGCGGCGTCGGGCGGCAGGTCGAGCTCGACGGCGTCGCCGGCCTCGGGCAGGGCACCGGCCTGCGCGATGACGAGGCCGGACACGGTCTCGACGTCGTCGAGCTCGGGCAGGTCGTGGTCGATGACCCGCTCGACCTCGTCGAGCGGGGCGTCGCCGGAGAACAGCCACGCGTCGTCGCCGTCGACCACCGCGAGGGGTCGCTCGTCGTCGTGCTCGTCGGTGATCTCGCCGACCAGCTCCTCCGCGAGGTCCTCGATCGTGAGCACGCCGGAGAGCCCGCCGTACTCGTCGATCACGCAGGCCAGCTGCTGCTTGGCGCGCTCGAGCGTGCGGCGCGCGACGGGCAGCAGCATGACCTCGGGCACGACGACGGGCTCGCGGGCGAGGTCGGCGGCGGTGCCCTCGCGGGCGGTCATGACGTCGACCAGGTGCACGACGCCGACGAGCCGGTCGTCGTCGTCGAGGACGGGGTAGCGCGAGTGGCCGGTCGACATCTGCTCGCGCACGGCGCCGACGGTGTCGTCGGGTCGCACGACGTCGACGCGCGAGCGCGGGATCATGGCGTGCTCGACGTCGCGGCGCGGGAAGTCGATCACGCGGTCGAGGAGCAGGGAGAGGTCGCGCGGGAGGTCGCCGCTCTCCCGGGACTCGGCGACGATGTGCTCGAGGTCGCGCGCGGTCGCGGTGCTGTCGACGTCGTGCACGGGCTCGATCCGCAGCGCCCGCAGGAGGACGTTCGAGGCCTGGTCGAAGAACCAGATCAGCCAGCCGAAGACCGCGAGGTAGAGGTTGGTGGAGCGCGCCAGCCAGCGGGCGACGGGCTCGGGTCGGGCGATCGCCAGGTTCTTCGGGAACAGCTCGCCGAAGAGCATCTGCACGAACGTCGCGAAGACCAGCGCCAGCACCGTGCCGATGCCGATGCCGACCGCGGTGGGCACGCCGACGCCGCCGAGGATGTCGCCGAACGCGCGGCCGATGAGCGGCTCGGCGACGTAGCCGACGAGCAGGCCCGTGACGGTGATGCCGAGCTGGGCGCCGGACAGCATGAACGAGGTGCGGTTCGTGACCGCGAGGGCGCGTTGGGCGCCCTTGTCGCCCTGCGCCGCGAGGGAGTTGAGCCGCGACCGGTCGACCGCCATGTAGGCGAACTCCTGGGCGACGAAGTAGCCCGTCGCGGCGGTGATGGCGAGCACGACCAGCAGGCCGAGCAGCAGGAGGAGGACCGTGATCACCGCACGCGCCTCTCCGGGTCGCGGGTGGTCACGGTCTGGGGACTTCGACTGGGGTCCATGGCTCTCTCTGTGGAGGGTCGGGATCAGTGGGGGAACGAGCCGACGGGCCGGCGAGTTCCCGACTCGCCGATCGTCTCAGCGCTCGACCTCCCGCGCACATCCATGCGTCGTGGACACTTCCGGGGCACTGGCGGCGCCTGCGGCGCCCCGGACGTGTCCAGAAGTCGGGGCGGGTCAGGCCTCGACCGAGCGCGACGTCCAGACGGCGCCGGTGGGGCTGACGCGGGTGCGGGAGGAGCCGACGACGAGCAGGCACTTCATGTCGATGGACTCGGGGTCGAGGTCGGCGAGGGTGGTCACGTGCAGCGACTCCTCGGCGCGGCCGACGTCGCGGCCCACGACGACGACGGTGGACGGGTCGCGGTGCTCGAGCAGGATCCGCCGCATGTCGGCCACCTGCGTGGTGCGCGAGCGCGAGCGCGGGTTGTAGACGGCGAGGACGAGGTCGGCGTCGGCCACGGCGCGCAGCCGCCTCTCGACGACCGACCACGGCTTGAGCCGGTCCGACAGGCTCATGACCGCGAAGTCGCCGCCGATCGGCGCGCCGGCGCGGGCGGCGACAGCCTGCACCGCCGAGACGCCGGGCACCACGCGGACGGTGACGTCGTGCAGGTGCGGCTGAGCCTCCTGCGCCTCCAGCACCGCGGTGGCCATGCCGAAGACGCCGGCGTCGCCGCCGGACACGACGGCCACCCGCTCGCCCGACCTCGCCAGCTCGAGCGCGTGCGTGGCGCGGTCGATCTCGACCGTGTTGCCCGACGCGTGACGCTGCAGCCCCACCCGCTGTGGCACGCGGGCGACGTACGGCGCGTACCCGACGACGTGCCCGACCTGCGCCAGCTCGTCGGAGGCCTCGGGGGTGAGCCAGGCGTCGGGGCCCGGCCCGAGCCCGACGACCACCACCTCCCCCTGGTTCGGAACGTCATCGCCCGTTCCGGGCGAGGAAAGGGGCGATGACGTTCCGAATCGTGGGGACTGCTCGTCGTAGCGGGTGCCGTGGCCGTCGCCGGGGACCACGACGAGGGAGAAGTAGGGGACCGACGTCGGGTCGACGTCGGCGACTGGCAGCCAGCGCTGCTCGGGCATCGAGGCACGCTCGACGTAGAGCGCGGTGTCGAGCCGGCCGGCCTGCTCCAGGGCCGAGCGGACGGCCGGGAACGTGCGGCCGAGCTTCATGATGATGGCGCCGTCGGTGTCAGCGAGGCGTCGCGCCAGCTCCGCCTCCGGCAGCGTGCCCGGCAGCACCGTGAGCACGTCGGTCTGGCGCACCAGGGGCGTCGCGGCCAGTGCCGTGGCCGCCGCGAAGGCCGGCACCCCCGCCACGACCTCGGTCTCGAACTCCTCGGACAACCGGTCGTGCAGGTACATGAACGATCCGTAGAACATCGGGTCGCCCTCGGCCAGCACCACGACGTCGCGACCCGCCGCGAGGTGCTCGCGCAGGCGCTGCGCGCACTCCTCGTAGAAGTCGGCCATCGCCCCCGCGTAGCCGCCGGGGTGCTCCGCCGTGCCGGTGGTCACCGGGTACTGCAGCACCTCCTCCACGACGTCCGCCGGCACCAGGCCGTCGACGATGCGCCGCGCGTTCGAGCGCTTGCCGACCCCCTGGTGGTACGCCACGACGTCGGCCTCGCGGATGAGCCGCGCGGTCTTCAGCGTCACCAGCTCGGGGTCTCCGGGGCCGACGCCCACGCCCCACAGCCGGCCGGTGCTGTCCTGCCGCGGGCCCGCGCCGCTCACTCCTTCTCCTGCGCGAGCGCGTTGAGCGCCGACGCCGCCATGGCGGAGCCGCCGCGACGTCCGCGCACGGTCACGAACGGGACGTCGATGCCGTGCGTCTGCGCGAACGCGGCGAGCGCGTCCTTCGACTCGGCCGCACCGATGAACCCCACCGGCACGCCGACGACCGCGGCCGGGCGGGGCGCGCCGTCGGCGAGCAGCTCGAGCAGGTGGAAAAGGGCGGTGGGCGCGTTGCCGATCGCGACGACGGCGCCGTCGAGCCGGTCGCCCCAGAGCGACACGGCGGCCGCGGAGCGGGTCGTGCGCCACTCCCGCGCGAGGTCGGGCACCCGCTCGTCGCGCAGCAGGCAGAGCACGTCGTTGTCCTTCGGCAGCCGTGCGCGCGTGACGCCCGACGCCACCATCGTCGCGTCGCACAGGATCGGCGCGCCGGCCTGCAACGCCTCGCGCGCCGCCGACACGAGCCGCGGGTGCACCACCATGTCGTCGACCAGGTCGGTCTGGCCCGTGCCGTGGATCATCCGCACGGCCACCTTCTCCGCATCGGCCGGGATGCCCGTCAGGTCGGTCTCGCGCCGGATGGTCGCGAAGGAGTCGACGTAGATGGCAGCGCCGCTGCCCTCGTACTCGAAGCGCCGGGTAGGGGGTCTCATGCGGTCTCCCTCGACAGGTCGGAGGTCACGGTCAGGTCGGGCACGACCACGCTGCGCCACGGGGTCACGAGCACCTCGCCCTCGGCCAGGGCGAGCAGCCGGTCGACGTCGGGCCGACGCAGCACGCCTCCCTCGACCGGCACGTGGACGAACCGACGTCCGTCGTCCTGCAGCCCGGGCCCCTCCGGCAGCGGGAGGGCCCGGACCTGGGTGCGCAGGTCGCGGGCGTGCAGGTCGCCCAGCACGGCCGCGCCCCCACGCGGCAGGTCGTCGACGTGCCACGTGCCCACGTCGGGACGCATGCGCCGGAAGCGGTGGGCCAGCGCGCCCAGCACCTCGGGCAGCGCCTCGAGCGGCACGACCTCGCCCCAGTGCCGACCGGCGCGCACCTGCGCATGACCGTCGTCGACCGCGACGGCGCCGACGTCGAGCGAGCGGTCGACGAGGTCGCCGCGCCCGTCGTCGAGGACCACGAGGAAGCGTGCCGAGAGATCGGCGAGGTCCGGGTCGGCACACACGAGCGCGTCGTAGCGCTCGGCCACGGGCCGCAGGTCGGCCCGACCGCCCAGCCGGCCCGAGAGCGGCGAGACCATCACGTTGCGCACGAGCTCGTGGCTGCGGCTCGGCAGCAGGCCGGTCGACGCGAGGTCGGCCACGACCGGCTCCGGCAGCCTGCCGTCGACCGAGGCGATGCCGCGCACCTGCAGGTTGGCGCGACGCGTGAGCCCGACCGTGCCGTCACCGTGCCGCTCCGCGACGTCGAGCAGACGCGCGAGGGCCACCGTGGGCAGCCGGCCGCCGATCAGACGCAGGCGCACCAGCGCACCGTCGTCGGCGATCCACGGCCGGCACACGCCGGGGCACCGGTCGGCGCGCTCACGTGAGCTCGTCACGTCGCCTCCTCACCTGTCCCTCGGGCACGGACGGGGGTCCGGCGGCCTGCCGGACCGCTCCAGGACGGCGTCGATCCTGTCACACCGCTCCCGCTTGACGGGGCCGCCGTCCAGGAGAGGAGGGTCACGCGAGCACCCCGGTGAACCTGACGTGCGGCGCACCGTCGACGCTCTGCACCTGCGCGGCGACGCCGTAGACGTCGGCGACGAGGTCGGTCGTGAGCACGTCCGCCGGGCGCCCCGCCGCCCGCACCCGCCCGTCCGCGAGCACCACCAGCGCGTCGCAGTAGCGCGCCGCCAGGTTCGGGTCGTGCAGCGCCATCACCGTCGTGGTCGAGGCGGCCCGCACCAGCTCCAGCAGCTCCAGCTGGTGCCGGACGTCGAGGTGGTTGGTCTGCTCGTCGAGCAGCAGCTCGGTCGGCTCCTGCGCGAGCGCGCGGGCGATCTGCACCCGCTGGCGCTCCCCGCCCGACAACGTCGAGTAGGGGCGCTCCAGCAGGTGCGCGGTGCGCGTGGTCGCCGCGGACGCCTCCACGACGGCGCGGTCGGTGGCGCTCAGCGGCGCCCACGACGGCCGGTGCGGGAGCCGGCCGAGGCCCACGACGTCGCGCACGGTCGGGTCGGTGTCGGTCACGACCTCCTGGTCGACCATCGCGAGCCGGCGCGCCACCTGGCGACGACCCAGGGCAGAGAGGTCGTCGTCGCCCAGCCGCACCACGCCCGACGACGCCGGGCGCAGCCCCGCGAGCAGCCGCAGCAGCGACGACTTGCCCGACCCGTTCGGGCCCAGCAGCCCCACCGTGCTGCCCGGGGCGACGTCGAGGCTCACGCCGTCGACCACGACCTTGCCGCGCACGCCCCACCGCACGTCGACCGCGAGGATGCTCATGCCCGTCCCGCCTCAGCCACGACGCCGCCTCCGCACCAGGATCACGACGAACGCCGGCACGCCCACGAGTGCCGTCGCGACGCCCACCGGCAGCTCCTGCGGTGCGATGACCGTCCGCGCGCCGACGTCGACCCACACCAGGAACACCGCGCCGAGCACCGCCGACACCGGCAGCAGCACGCGGTGCCGCGAGCCGACCACCGCGCGGGCGGCGTGCGGCAGCACGAGCCCGACGAAGCCGATCGCCCCCGAGGTCGACACGATGACGGCCGTCATGAGCGCGGTGACCACCAGCAGCAGCAGCCGGGTGCGCTGCACGGAGACGCCCAGCGCCGAGGCGGCGTCCTCGCCGAACGTGAACGCGTCGAGCGAGCCCGCCGCGAGCCAGCACAGCAGCAGCCCGACGAGCACGACGCTCCCGCACACCACGACGTCGCGCCACGACGCCGTGCCGAGCGAGCCGAGCAGCCAGAACAGCACCCCGCGGGTCTGCTCCGCGTCGGCCGCGGTGAAGACGATGAACGACGTCAGCGCCGAGAACAGCTGCGTGGCTGCGACGCCTGCGAGGATCATCCGGTCGGTCGTGCCGCCGGCCAGCGTGCCGAGCAGCAGCACCAGGCCGAAGGCCAGCAGCGCCCCGACGAACGCACCGGAGGCGAGCGTCGCGGCCCCGGCACCCACCCCGAGCACCACGATCGCGACCGCACCGGCCGAGGCCCCCGAGGAGATCCCGAGCACGAACGGGTCGGCCAGCGGGTTGCGCAGCAGCCACTGCAGCACCACGCCGCAGAGCGCCAGCCCCGCACCACAGGCAGCCGCCAGCACGGCCCGCGGCAGGCGCAGGTCCCAGATGATCGCCTCCTGGATGCCCGTGAGGCCCGACGGCGCGACGCCCAGCCGCGACAGCGCGACCGCGAACGCGTCGCCCGGCCCGAGACCCGACGGCCCGATCGTCGTCGCGACCGCGATCGAGACCAGCAGGCCCACGAGCGCCGCCGACCACAGGACGGCCGCGCGTCCGGCACGCGCCGGACGCGCGGATCCTGAGGTCGAGGGCGCCGTCCTGCGCAGCGCCGGCGGCAGCAGGGTCACGACGGCTCGTACCCCAGGCCGCGCAGCCCCTCGGCCACCGCCTCGACGGCGTCGACCGTGCGGATCGACGGGTTCAGGGCGGCGCCCGGCAGCAGCACGTAGCGCTTCTCCTGCACCGCGGTCATGCGCCGGGTGACGGGGTTGGACTCGAGGAACGCGATCTTCGCGCGCGCCGACTCCGCGGTCTGGCTCTTGCGCGTCAGGTCGCCGACCACCAGCACGTCGGGGTCGGCGGCGGCGATCGACTCCCAGCCGATCTGCGGCCACTCCGCCCGCTGGTCCTCGAAGACGTTGGTCAGGCCGAGCGCGCGCGTCACGATGCCGGGACCGCCGCAGCAGCCCGCACCATAGGGCGCCTCGGCGTTGGCGAACCAGTAGAAGACCGACACGCCGTCGAACTGCGTCCGCGACGCCGCCTCGAGCCGCTCCTGGAGCGACGACACGACCTCCTCGCCACGCTCCTCGGTGCCCGTCAGCGCGGCGAGGTCGCGCACCTCAGCGTAGATCGTCGACATCTCCAGCGGCCGGTCGCGCGCACCGTCGCCGCCACCGAAGTCGGACTTCTCGCACTCCGCGGCCGACAGGTACGCCGGCACGCCGACGTCGGCCAGCTGCTGCGGCGTCGCGACACCGCCCTCGCTCAGGGTGTTCGCGAACGACGCCGTCACGAGGTCGGGCTCGGTGGCCAGCAGCTCCTCGAACGACGGCGCCTGGTCGGCCAACCGGTCGACCTTCTCGTTCTCGTCGGCCAGCGACGGCAGGATCGGGTCGGTCCAGCCGGCGGCGCCCACCATCCGGTCGGCGAGGCCGAGGCTCAGCAGGATCTCCGTGCTGCCCTGGTTCAGCGACGCGATGCGCTGCGGCGGCGCGTCGACCGTGGTCCGACGGTCGCAGCGCTCGACGCTGGCGGGGAACCCGGCGGCCTCGGCGCCGCCGGCCGACGAGGCCGACGTCGAGGAGCCGCAGCCGGCGAGCAGCGGCGCCGCCAGGGCGGCCGACGCGAGGAGGGAGAGGGGGCGGCGTGGTCGCATCGCGATCCTTCGCTCAGGGGTCCGTGTCGCGAGACCCGTCGGGAGCCCCGCGGCGGACGCCGCGGGTCGCCACCGGGTGTCGGACTCGGGCCGTGGCCCCTACCGTTGCGCGTCAGTCCCGGACTTCGACCGGGTTCCCTCACGTGGCAGCCGCACCGTAGCACCCGGCCCGCCGGGGCCCCGGTCCTGTTCGCCGCGCTCCCTCCTGCCCGAGGCCCGGCACCCCCGCCGGGCCCGTTCGCCGCCCACGGCCCGGCACCCCCGCCGCTGCTACGGTGAGCGCGCCAGTCACCCTCGCAGAGGGTCAGGGAACCCGGTGCGACTCCGGGACTGACGCGCAGCGGTGTGGGAGACGTGGCGGGCCACGACGCCACTGGGAGCTCGCTCCTGGGAAGGCGGTCCGTCACCGCGACCCCGAGTCCGAAGACCTGCTGGCCGCCACCCCGCCGGGGCGGCGTCACCCGACACGGGGCTCTCGCGCACGGGCCCCCGGACCCGAGACGAGACCCCATGCCCTCCCCCGTCGGCGCACGCCTGCGTCGCCCCGCCGCCCTCCTGGCCACCCTCTGCCTCACCGCACCGCTCGCTGCCTGCGGCTCCCCGTCCTCGCGGCCCGCGAACGACGCCGCCGCGACAGCCGGCTTCCCCGTCACCGTCGAGAACTGCGGGCACGACGTCACCGAGGCGGCACCGCCCCAGCGCATCGTCGCCATCAACCAGCCCGCCACCGAGCTGCTGCTGAGCCTCGGCCTCGCCGACCGGATGGCCGGCTACGGCGTCAGCGACCACGACTTCCTGCCGGGGCTGGAGGCACAGGCCCGCAGGACGAAGGCCCTCGACGCCGAGTTCCCCGGCTTCGAGGCGATGCTCTCGCTCGAGCCCGACCTCGTCTACGCCACCTTCGCCTACGCCTTCACCGGCGAGGGCGTCGCGCCCCGTGCGAAGTTCGACGAGGTCGGCATCCCCACCTACCAGTCCCCCAGCGAGTGCGGCGGCCAGGACGCCCCGCACGAGGAGCCGCTCACCCTCGACGACCTGTACGCCGAGATCGGCGACGTGTCGCGCCTGACCGGTGTCGAGGAGCGCGGCGAGCAGCTCGTCGCCGAGCTGAGGGAGCGCGCGCGGACGGTGACGGTCGACCTCGACGCCGACGACGTGACGCTCGGCTGGTGGTATGCGTCGACGAAGAGCCCCTACATGGCCGGGTGCTGCGGCGCCCCGGGGCTGATGACGCGCGCCGTCGGCGCCACGAACGCGTTCGGCGACAACGAGCGGCTCTGGCCCGAGACGAGCTGGGAGTCGATCCTCGACGCCGACCCGACCGTCCTCGTGCTCGCCGACCTCGAGCGCGGTGGCGACGGCGACAGCGCGGAGGCCAAGATCCGCTTCCTCGAGTCCGACCCCGTCGCGCGTCAGCTCACCGCCGTCAAGAAGCGGCGCTACGTCGTCCTCGGCGGCACGACGATGGACCCGTCGATCCGCAACGTCGACGGGATCGAGCAGCTCGCCCAGGGTCTGCGCGACCTGGGCGTCGTGCCCGACGGGCGCTAGCCGAGGACCTCCGACAGGAGCGCGACGTCGCGCAGCAGGAGGGCGGCGGAGCGCACGAGCGGGACGGCCGCGAGCGCGCCGCTGCCCTCCCCGAGACGCAGGCCGAGGTCGAGCAGGGGCTCGAGGCCGAGCTTCTCCAGCGCGAGCGACTGTGCCGGCTCGGTCGAGCGGTGCCCGGCGGCGAACCACGCCGACGCGCCCGGCGCGAGGTCGTCGGCGGTGAGCGCGCACGCGACGGAGATCAGCCCGTCGAGCAGCACCGGCACACCGGCCTCTGCCGCCGCGACCAGGAAGCCGACCGTCGCGGCGAGGTCGGCGCTGCCGAGCGCCGCGAGACGCTCCACGGGGTCGGCCACGCGGTCGCCCGCCCGGTCCAGAGCCGCCTGCACGACCTCGCCCTTGCGCACGAGCGACGCGTCGTCGATGCCCGTGCCGCGACCGACGACCTCCGACCCCGGCAGGCCGAGCGACGCGGCCACCAGCGCGGCCGTCGGCGTCGTGTTGCCGATGCCCATGTCGCCCGTGACGAGCAGCTGCGCACCGGCGGCGATCTCCTCCGCCGCGATCGTCCTGCCAGCGGCCAGCGCTCGAGCCGTCTCGTCGGCGGTCAGCGCGTCCTCGACGTCGATCGACCCGCTGCCCCGCCGCACCTTGTGGGCGCGCACCGCGTCGGGCAGGTCGGCGAGGTCGTCGTCGACGCCGAGGTCGAGCACGCGCAGGCTCACGCCGTGCTGGGCGGCGAGGACGCTCGCGCCGGCGCGGCCGGCGGCGAACGTGCGGACCATCGCGGGCGTGACGGCGCTCGGGAAGGCGGAGACGCCCGACGCGGTCACGCCGTGGTCGCCGGCGAGCACCACGGCGCGCACGTCATCGACCGGACGCGGCGGCACCTCGCCCTGCGTCGCCGCCACCCAGCAGGCGAGGTCGCCCAACCGACCCAGCGCCCCGGGAGGCGTGGCGAGGCTCGCGAGCCGCTCGCGTGCCGCGGCGTGCACCGCCGGGTCAGGAGGACGGACGGCGGACGGGGTGCTCACGGGCTCGACGGTCACGGGTGAACGGTACGACGTCGTCCCGACGAGCCGCCGGAGCAGGAGGCACCCGCGCTCGCACGGTGAGACGCGCACCACACCCCGGTGGCGCGGACCGCCCCATGCCCTACGCTCGGCACGTCGACCACCACGGAAGCCGGTGGGAGTCCGGCGCAGTAGCGCTACTGTGACGTCACCCCAGCAGCACCGGGGCGACGGAGCCAGACCCTGGTCGTCGACAGCCCTCCATCCACGGGACGCACTCATCCCTCAGGAAAGGCCTGCCATGTCGCAGCTGAACCCCTCCGTCGACACCTCCGCGGTGCCGGTCGTCTCCATCCCGGTCCGCGAGCTCGCCCCCTGGGCGCTGTTCATCGCGCTCCTCGCCCTCGTGGCGCTCTACTTCGTCGGCGCCGAGCAGGGCGCGACCTCCCTCATCTCCGGCACCGGCGTGCACGAGTGGGTCCACGACGGACGCCACCTGCTGGGCTTCCCCTGCCACTGACGGGCACCGCGACCGACCGGGCCTGAGCCTGGCCGGCCCTGCCCGCGGGACCCGCCCTCCGGGTCACCGCCCCGAGCCCGCGACGACACCGCGGGCTCCCTGTCGTCGAACCGCGGCCCGAGCGACCCGTCACCACGACGGGCCGTGTCGCGCTGCTCCCGCTCGGGAAGGACCCGACCCATGAGCACCACCCGCACACCGCACCTCACCGCCCGCACCTTCCTCGTCCACGGCCTGCTCGCCGGGCTGCTCGGCGGCGTGCTGGCCTTCGCCGCCGCCTCCGTGGTCGGCGAGCCGCCCATCGACCGCGCGATCGCCCTCGAGGAGTCGGGCGGCGCCGCCGCCGACACGGGCCACTCCCACGAGGAGGGCGCGCACTCCCACGAGGAGTCCGGCGGTCACTCCCACGGCGACGACGACGCCGCGATCAGCCGCGGGGAGCAGGCCGGGCCCGGCCTCGCGACCGCCACGATCATCGTGGGCCTCGTCGCCGGCGGGGTCGTCGGCATCGCCTCCGCCTTCGCCGTCGGACGCCTGGGCGGTCTCGGCCCCGTGGCCTCCACCGCCGTCGTGGTGCTGCTCGCGTACCTGGCGTACACGGTCGTGCCCTGGCTGAAGTACCCGCCGAACCCGCCGGCGGTCGGCTCGGCCGACACGATCGGCGAGCGCACCGCCCTGTACTTCAGCTTCGTCGCCGTGTCGTTGCTGGCGGTGGTCGCCGCCGTCCTCCTCGCACGCGCCCTCCTGGCCCGCGGCCCGTGGGTCGCGGTCGTCGCCGGGGCCGCCCTGTACCTCGCCGTGGTCGGCGTCGCCGGCCTCGTCCTCGCCCCGATCGACGAGGTCCCGGACAGCTTCCCGGCCACCACCCTCTACGCCTTCCGCATCGGCTCGCTCGCCACGAGCACGGCCCTCTGGGCCGGCGTCGCCCTGGCCCTCACCGGGCTCACCGCCCGCACCTGGCGTGCCCACCAGGCCGACGTCGAGCGCCGGGCGGCCGCCGCCGCGCTCTGACCTCGTCCGCGAACGCCGCCTCCCCACGACCCCGGGGAGGCGGCGTTCTCATGAACCCAAGATGTAGGGGTTACATTCGTGTAGTTCCCCGTATATGGTGGCTCGTGCAGCTGGTTCGGCCCGTCAGCCAGACGGGTCGTCGCAAGAGGGAATCCGGTGAGAGACCGGAACTTCCCCGCAGCGGTGAGTGGGAACGAACGGTGTCATCAGCACTGGGTCCCTGCAGCGATGCAGGCCTGGGAAGCGACACCCAGTAGGCGGCAGCGATGCCTGGCCCGCGAGTCCGAAGACCTGCCAGTGCTCCACCGCCACCGGTGGAGGTCCGCGACCTCGTGGGAAGGTCCAAGGATCAGACGACGTCGTGGCACCTAGACGACCCGTCCTCCTCTCCCCGCGTGCCCGCGGACTGCGTCAGTCACGACGAGTTCACGAGGGGTGAACCGATGACCATCACCGTCATCAAGCGCGACGGCAGCCGAGCGGACTACGACGGCTACGAGATCGCGAAGTCCATCGAGGAGGCCGCCACCGGCCTGCCCGACCAGGTCTCCCGGGCGACGCAGCTGCGCGCCGAGCTGGAGATCACGCTGTTCGACGGGATCAGCAGCGAGCAGCTCGACGAGGCCGTCATCGGCGTCGCGCTGCAGAACGTCAAGGACGACCCGGCCTTCGACACGATCGCCTCGCGGCTGCTCGTCAAGACGCTCTACAAGAAGATCTTCGGCGAGGGCGTCACGCGCGAGGAGGTGTACGCCTTCCACGGGCCGGCGTTCGTCCGCGCGATCCTGCGCGGCGTCGAGCTGGGGCTGCTCGACGAGCGGCTCGCCGAGGTCTTCGACCTCGAGCGGCTCGGGTCCGCGCTCGACCCCGACCGCGACGACCTGCTGCGCTACGTCGGCGCGCAGACCATGCGCAACCGCTACATGATCACCGAGCCCGACGGCACGCCGCTGGAGGTGCCGCAGTTCTTCTGGATGCGCGTGGCGATGGGCCTCGCGCTGAACGAGGAGGACGCCACGTCGGCCGCGCTGTCGTTCTACGACAAGATGTCGCGGCTGGAGTACCTCGCCGCCGGCTCCACGCTGGTCAACGCGGGCACGTCGTACAGCCAGCTCTCCAACTGCTTCGTCATGCAGATGGAGGACGACATCGAGCACATCGCCAAGAGCGTCCGCGACGTCATGTGGCTGACGAAGGGCACCGGCGGGATCGGTCTCTCGGTCACGCAGCTGCGCGCCGAGGGCTCCCCCATCCGCTCGAACAACACGACCTCGACCGGTCCCATCCCGTTCATGCACACCCTCGACTCGACGTTGCGCGCCGTGAGCCGGGGCGGCAAGAAGTTCGGCGCCCTGGGCTTCTCCATGGAG
>SXGQ01433315.1_pt1 | contig 17749 bp, 10 predicted proteins | sample 3178371 | NCBI WGS metagenome assembly SXGQ01 (sample SAMN11356859, study PRJNA531348) | freshwater metagenome | isolation source: freshwater sample F1-20 | place: China: Fuxian Lake, Yuxi | collected 2017-12-25 | reverse complement strand
GCAGAATGTTTATGGAATCTTCGACAGTTAAAGCTATTGATGTCCCTAAAGACATCTTTACTCAGTCTGTAGAGTTCTGTGCAGATTTTATGCCTCCCAATACTGAGATTAATAAGTCTCACGATTTTGTGTCCTTTAAATCCGGGGTTGCCTACGCTTCAAATGGGTTTACTTATCGGGGGTATGTAGTAAGCAAACCTCTACGCCCTCTAAACCTATCAATCAGAAAAGTTTGCGCTCTTCCTTTAGTTAAGTGTCTTAAGTCTTTCGAGTCTCCTACTGTTACCGTACTAGACTCTGAAGAAGACGTAGCTCTTTCAACGTTTCTATTTGAAGGAGAGGGATACTCCGCCAGGGTATCCATTACAAAGTCTGCTAGCAAGCCTGCTGACACAAACCTCAAGGCTATTGCCTTAAACGGGCCCTTCCTTAAGGCGCCATTAAAAGAGATGCTTACCTCTATGGAACGAGCTGCCCTTTCCTCAGGGGAGTCTCTAACCTCTGCTATTGGTATCAGTCTAACGATCTCAGAGGATATTTCGATGGACCTACTAGCAACAGGAGGAAAGTCTAAATCTTCTTGCCCGGTAGAATGGGTTGCAGAAGAGGGGTTCACCATGACAGCCCACACTAAGGTTGTGGACTTTCAACTATTTAAACGGTGTGTGAATGCTCTATCCACCGACGGGGATAAGCGGTTATACCTTGCTGAAGCAGACGCAAAAGCCTTTAAAATCGCTAATATTCGAGATGTAGGTGAGGATAAGGTGATAGAGATAGCGATGGCCAGCCTGTCTAAGCTAGGAGTGAGGACGTAATGCAGGACCTCAGAGACCGGTTGAATATCCTTAGAGCTACACATAAAGCCAAGCTCAGTCAGTCCCACGCTAGTCGTGGGGCTTTCCTTGCTTCGGAAAAGAAGCTACAAGACCTTATGAAAGCTAAGAAAGTCCTAGCACACCTTATGGACAACATGGCTACTAAGGACATGGAAGAAATGGATAGGCTGGTGTCGTACGGCTTGAATACAGTCTTTGGAGGACTCGGTCTTCAGTTTAAGACTGAAGTAAAGGATACAGGTAAAAGATTATCAATCTCTATGACTACTTTGAAAGACGGAGAAGAGGTAGCAGATGACGCTAAGGGGTCTGTAACAGTAGTCCAAAGCTTGCTCCTTAGGATGCTTTGTATTCTTAAGCTAGATAAGCCTAAGCTAATGCTACTAGACGAGACTTTTGGCGCCATTGACCAGACTTACATTAATGACTTAGGGCCTTTAATCTCAGATCTCTGTAGCAAGATGGGTTTCGATGTTATCTTAGTAACACACAACCCCGGGGCGGCCGACACTAAAGTACTTTGGGCTGACCTAAAAGAGGGTGAGTTGAAAATTAAAGGCGGGACAGATGCGAAAGGTTTACACAATAGTTAAAATGAGAGACAGATTGCAAAAGCAATCTGTTCTCGAAGCTTTTGGTACTCACCTTAAAGTTTGTCCGCAAAACTGCAAACACAACCAAGAAGTGAATATCCTAGGCGCGAGCGGGACTACCAGAGTGTGTGGTATTCATGACCCTTCCTCAGGTTCTATTCTTATCTGCGACCAAGATAAACATGCCTCCTCCTGCGTGGCATATGAGCCTAAGTTTAAATCTGAAGTAGAAGTCGTAGATCACTTACTTGAGTTATACCCTACAGCCGAAGACAAGAAAAAAGCTTTTCCTCATGTCGCCTTACTAGAGTGGGTTCTGGATGAAGATCTGAATAAGGTTAAGGAAAACCCTCCAGGGTTACTCGCTCGGATTATAATCTGGATGCAGCTTAGACTGGATGACTTACTGAGAAAGGTCTATAAGTGCAAAGAATAAGAGACTACAAGGGGTACAACCTACTTAAGTTCTTTGATATATACGAGAGTTTCCAGCAGTTAACCCCAAAGAAATTATTGGACTTGGCAAAGATTACACGGGAAGATGTTAAAGAGGGTCCCGTGAAGGTTCAGCTAGGTCAAACTCAAACTACGTAAATATCAATCGCTCCAAATCGATTAGGGTACCAATTAAGGTGCCCTATTTGCAATAAGGCCATCTCAGGAGCACTATTCTTCCCTCATAACAAAGACCCTAGAAGGGAAAAGGTGTGGGCTTGCTCTGAGTGCCATGGTGCTCTCCATGGCTCATATGCTTATGGCGGTGACTCTGCTTTTGAAGTCGAGGTGTTTTCACCGCTTAGGAAGCTTAGAAAAGTTAAAGAAAAGCTTAAAGACATCCTAGAAAACGGTAAGTCTGTAAGCCATATAACCCTAGCGGATCTAATTGACCAAAAAAATGTGCTAGAGTTAAAATTGAATAATAATAAAAGGTATCAATTGTATAGAGAAGTTTTAGAGTCCGGAGGACTTACGGATGTCACTAGACCCCGTTCATGAGGCTGCCTCAATTGGGTACAGAAGGGTAAAACCTCTGGACATCCATAAAAGGGCTGCAAACAAAGTTTACTATAGAAAAAACAAGCTGAGAATCAGGGCAAATCGTCGTGCTCGGTATCAGCACGAAAAAGCTATTGAGAATTCTAGAAAAAGGTTTTTGAAAAGCACTAGGACTCACTCACACCCTATTATGTCGTACCTCCACAAAAAGATTTTTAACAAGCCTATGCCTAAGCTCCCGGAACCCGCTTTATCTAGGCCATTTAAAATGAAACGATACAACCCTACTTTCCAAAGAATAAGAAGGATCCAAGACCATGGTTAAGTTTGAATTTTTTGCGCCAGATTACGATGCACTGGGTAATGCTCTACCTGGTACAAAGCTATCCTCTGACGTTAAAGGCCTAGACTTTGGTAAAATCCAGACCACAGGCAGATCAGGTAATAGTGAGCTCCTAAACATTGTAAGGATTCGCTTTACTCCTAGTACTACGCCCGAGTACGTTCGACTGGTGTTATCAGGTGCTAGAGGTATAGACACTACCAGAGCCATACCTACCGCGGGTATCCTACCATTGTCTTTAGCTTCTGCTACTCAAGGTCGGTATACAGGATCCTACGCCGGTAATTGGCCAGCAAACTCATTCTGGGTACCTTTGATTCCTGAGGAGTCTTTCTCGGCTACAGGGCCCTCTTTGGCGTCCCTGACGTCTGATCCTACTTTTGTACCGGATCTTACCTCTGGGGTTAGCTCAGATAGTATTCCAGGTAGTTTGTGGTTTGTTCCAAATAGTTCGGTTTTACCCTATGGTAAGAATGTAGGTAGACTATACAGTGATGGTAGTGACTTTATTACTGACTATATAGTTCTAGACATAAGAAACAACGATCATTTGGCTGGTATCACAAATGGTTTCTCTTTTGGAGTGCAGGTCCATGAAGTTTAAGAAAAGAAAACGTCGGTATTCTGAGTCATTTGTTACAGCAAGCAAAGTCTTAGGTCCAAATTTTGAAGAGTTTAGGAATAAGAAAGCCCTTCCCGTTGAACCTTCAGATTCAATGAGTGTCGAAGATAAGAGGATTCTAGCTGCTTATCTAGTCTTTTGCTTAGAAAACAGGTCTGTAGAGGACGAAACACCTCTTGCAGACTCCCCTGAAGATATCCTTAATGAAGAGACGTATGAGGACAATGAGTTAGACTCAGCTCTGTCCTTTTTAGTTTCGAAGTGTAACCTTTACTCGAGTACAAAATGGATCATTCCCTTGCTAAAAGGATCCTTCAAATTGAAGGACGATACGACAGAGATTTAGTAGAAGCTAAGTTCCGAGATTTTGCAAAGAAGAATCACCCCGATAAAGGCGGTGATTCTTCTTTTTATCAAGAAGGAGTAAAGGCCCGGGAATATCTTAATGAAAACCCCGAAAAGGTTCTGTATTCCGTAGACGTAGATGAGGTTGCCTGTACCTTAGGATTAAGTATTTCAGTAAATCTAAACCACGTAGCTAGGTGTCCTACTTGCAGGAACTCCCCCTACGACCCAGACTGTAAAGTTTGTTCGGGGACTGGAAAGCCCCGGGGGCTTGCTGCGGCTCTTAGTGACGAGTGTGGGTGTAAAAGAAAAGAATCTTGCCCAACATGTGACGATCATGGTACTATAAACATAAAAGGTACCAAAACTGTAGTCCTTTCCTCAGAAGCTTTTAAACGAGGGTTCATTCTTGTCCCATCTATACCGATGGAAGACGGGTCCTTAGTTATAAAAGTCAACCCCATCCAAGGCCCTAGTGATTTCCAACATGGACTCTTGAGGATATATATAAGTGTCGACGATATTGTTAGGGTCCAAACGCTACCTATCAAAAAGTCAGTTAAAACATCAGTAGGCTCTAAAGAGGGTTACCTCAAAAAAGACTCCGGGTTTCTTATTTGGTCTTCTGGAATTCATGAGTTCAAAGTCCTTCCTAGGTTCTAAAGAAAAAGGCCTCTACCGAAGTAGAGGCCTTACCTTTAAAGGCTTGCTTTCCTGATCATAAACTGAATCAAAGGACTAGATAAAAGTGGGTGGTAACCGGCGGTCTTAACTGCCTGAGGAGTTGTCCCGTACTTTTGTAAGAAGTCTAGAATCTGGTTTACAATCTCTTCAGGACCTCTATTAGAAGCAGGTCCAAAAGCTAGGGTAAGAGCTTCTTTTGTAGCGTCATCATTCTTGAGTTCTTTACCCAGTTCAGTAATACGCTTCTTGACTTTTTCGTAAGCAGAGTTGGCCTCGACGTTTGCAGCCTCAGCAGCTTGCTGAAGCAGTCCTAGAGACTCGCTTAGCTCCTGTGTTTGCTCTTGGATACTAACGTCTTCTTTCAACTCTTCCTTACTACCCATAGTAAAAACATTTCGCTCTAGATCTCTAAGGCACAAAGAAACCGCTTCTGTCAGTTTTGTTATGCAGGAGTAGTCCCAATACTTACCCCACACGTGAGACCGTAAGAAAACCAAGTTCTCCATAGAAGAAGAGATATTAGCCAACTTAGCCTTTCTTTCTTGAGAAAGCTTAGACCAGGACTGCTTACCCTTGGTATCTTTTTTTATGCGACTCAAATTCTTAATGTGCTCGTTAACCTCGCTAATGATCTGATTAGCCTTAGGGTTAGTGAATGGAAGACCTGCAGCTTTAAGGAAGTGCATATGAAGTTCGTACCCTAATTTTTTAGGAATTTGGATACCAGTCAAAAAGTCAGAAGGTTTAATACTGTAGTTATGGCGGTGGATAACCCCAGGGATAGAAATAGGTTGGTTTGCTATCATTTCCTGTTTGTTGATCATTCGTTGCAAGTCCTCTAATCCTTTTGCCAAAGCATCTCTCAACAACGACTGTCTCTCTACCTCAGAAATCTCAACCTTACCCGCAGACAGTTTTCCTTTACTCTCCAACTCATCTAAGGTCTTTAGTTGCCTTTCTAGCACAGCCCTAGTCGAGGCCTTAAGCTTTCTAGCCCTAAGGTCTGCTTTTAAGGTTGCTCTAATTTGAGCAACATCTTTCTTAAATGCGGCTATCTCCGCCTCTCCTACAGCCGTCTCAGCGTTAAGCCTGGCAGCCTTAACCTCCAGAGAATCTTTGATTTGAGTAAGAACTATAATCCGGGATTGAAGAGTATTAATGTCGTCAATTAAAGAAACGGTTTTTTCTCTAAGGGCCTCTAATCCATACGATTTATAAAAATCAGATAGAATTTTTCTTCTTCCCAGCGTTTCTGCATTAACAAACTCTTCCTCGTCTTTGATTGCCTTAAATTGCACCAAAGCACTTGCTAGGCTACGCACCGCTGTCTCCTGATCAGACTCATCTAATCTCATTACTTCCATTATGTTATTGATGATAGGAGGTACCGCAGTTGCATCTTTCCGCATACCCTCAAGAAGTTTATCACCCAAATCCTTCTTAAGCTTATTCAAGCCGTTGATTACTCTAGCACCAGCATCCAGGCTACGAGCAGAAGCTATAAGGGTATTAAAAGCTGGGGCTATAGCAGCTTTACCTAGCCTGTTGTTTCTTTGGACAAGGAGCTCAATCTCACGGATAGACTCGCTCAAGGTCTTAATTGTTTTATAATCCGGTACGTAGTCATCAAAATGGGTAGGGTTCTTACCTGGGGCCCACTTGTCTAGTACTCCCTTAAAGTCCGCTGCCGCCAATTTAGAGATAACCTGTTCCATTGTAAGCAGGTCTGCAGCGTTACCTCTAAAAATTTTTGAAACAGCTGACTTAAACGGATCCTTACCCGTATGAATAATAGGTAAAGTACTCTTTGTGCCTACTTTAAGCGAAGACAGGTCAGACTTAATGTCTTGTAGAGCTATGTGATTAACCACTCTTTTCTGAATCTCAAGACCTAAGGAGTTTTCAAGATTATCTAAGTCCGCGCCGTCTTTAAGGGTGATAGGTTTAGCCTCCCTAGAGTTGACAAGATCTGCTCCCGTGTTAACTGGGTTGAAGATATCAAGTAGGTCCTCATAAGTGAACCCGTCAATACCTTTTTCTTCCTTAATGGCTTCGCGAGCATCGTTTAAAAACTTAACTAGGCTTGCTTTACTCGCTACAACAGAAAGTCTCCCGTCTTTCTCAGCAAGTACTGTTAGGTCTACAGAATCAGTAGCATCTCGTTTAGAGGATAACCCTTCGAGCGCTTTCAACACTACAGACTTTTCTTCCTTACGCTCTGGATTGCTTCCTTTTTCCAGGGGCGCTTTTGTGCTATCAATATAGAAGCTAGTAATGGATTCGTATTTCTTGAGACCTTCTAATCTTGATCGTAAGAATCTAAGATTCTCCTCTTTTTCTGCGCTATCTTTCAGTTTAGTCTTATCTACCCCTAACTTTTCAATAGCTTCAGTTATCATAGGGATAAGATTTTTCACTGATTCTGGAGAATTCTTAGTCCGTGTCACCTTTCCTGTCAGTTCGCTGTAATAGGCAGCGGGGAATAGGTTCTGACCAACCTCTTCGAGTTCTTTAGGGTCTGAGGGGTTATCTACGGATCTTAGGAGACTCAAAGCTTTATCTACTTTTTGTAGATAAGAAATCTTATCGAAGTCTTCTTTACTGTAGTTTTCCATGAAAAGAACTAAGTTAGAGTAAGACACCTCACTAATGCCAGATACTGGTCTAGGGCCGACCATAGACTCGCCTTTATCGGAAGTCTGGTGCAAAATCGAATCTGTTAGTATAATAACTTCACCACTGACTCCGTCCTTTGATTCGTAGCCCTTAGTGTACTTTTCCTCTTTAGAACTATATTCCCTATTGTACAAGTCGTTCTGGATATGAGGGATAGCATTTATGATATATTCTAACCCCTCCAGAATAGGGGCCAAATCCAGCTCTGGGTCCTTTGGTTTAAATTCAGAGAATAACTTATTCAAGTCTTCCCCTATCCGACCTATACGGAATCGACCAGAGTTCCTAGCCAGGAAGATATCTCGAATCGAGAACTCTTTAGAGTCTTTATCTATAAAAAGCTTCTCATTAAATTTTTCCAATACCTGAGCAGCCGCGGTATCCTTAAAATCAACAGCAGTCAACTTGGAAGTCTGTTTTATCAAAGAAAACAAAGCCTTGTCTTCCTTCGGGACTAATAGGGACTCTACCGATTTACTAAATACGTACTTGTCGTTAGATCGCTTTTCTTGGAAAAGTGGTGAAATTCTATTCTTATTCTTCTCAAGATAGGGCCTTAACTTTTCTTTGAGTTTTCCTAGATTATCTATAGCGTTACCTGAGTTTTCAATTAATGCCAAATTGCGTTTTCTATCCTCATCTAAGCGCTCTAAAAGTTTTAATACGAGGTCTTCTCTACTTGTGTTATTCTCTTTTCTACTTTCGGCTAAACTTTCATTTAATCTTTTTTCCCTATTGGCTATAGATTTGGAGTAGTCAATCAGGTATTGTTTTTCACTTTCTTCCTTAGATAGTAACTCCTCAACTACATTAATCTGCTTGAGTACAAATTCTTCGTAACGACCAAAAACCGCTCCCTCTTCAATAGAGGAAAGTACCTTCCTATCTACCCCCATGGCCTCAAGCTCTCTTTTTATGTCTTCGGGAAGGGAGACCAGTGTAGTATTCTTTTTCCTAGTATCGATTAAAGAGGTCTGAGTAACTCCTGGGGTGTTTACTATAGTGGACTCGGAAGAATCCTCAGTACGGGTTAGATTATCCAGTTTCTCTTTAACTGTCTGGTATTCTTCCATCTTACTGGTAAGTTCAGAGTTAAACTCAGGGGTCATTCCCAGATCCGGGTTTTTACTTGCAAAAGCCTTTAAGAACTTCTCTAAAGATCCAGATTTCACTGAATTTTTTTCATCTGGACTAGATGAAGTCTCAACCTTGTCTGCAATCTCTAGACGTGCTTGGAATAGACTGCTTTTAATCGTCTCATACGTGAGTTGCATATCCATGCTAAACAGGACTTTTAAGTAGAGGTCGGCATTATTCCTATCCTCTTCGCCATCATCTAAAATCCTTGCAAGAATCTCTTTAGACAAGGCTTTAGCCGAGTATCCGACTCCAAACTCTTTCTGACGGGCGTATCCGCTCATAAGTGTTGAGTCTTTAGATAGGAAGGAAAAACCTGCCCTTTCTATAGCCGTAGTCAAAGTATTAAGGCAGTTACGGGTATCCTTTTGGCTCAGAGCGTTCTCCACTACAGCCACAAATATTTCTTTTGCCGCTTTAAGCTTATCCTCTTCCGAGGATTCTCCTTTTGCACTATCCATACCCTTAGGGGCGTTAACCCACTTAACATGGTTCAGCCACCTTGGGGTCCGACTTTCTGTATCATCTAATTCAGGTTCTTCAGGTTTTTCTTCACCAGCAGCTTTTTTGCTACCCGTATCCTTCTTACTTTCTGTGTCCGTGGAGTCTAGGTCTATAAACATTCTAGTTTTTATAGACTGCTTAGAGATCAGCTTATTCGCTAAGTTAGATACAGCTTCTTTTAAAGAGTCTTTATCAAACCCTACGCTTTTCAGTATAGGAGACTTCAGTACCTCAGACACTAGGTCTGTATGAGACTCAACCTTAGGTAAAGTGTATACTAGCTTTTGAATTGCTTCGTGTACGGATTTTCCACCATGAGTGGTTCCTAATTCTGCAGAAATAGACTCAAAAAAGTTCTCTAGAGCGGAATAAATAACTTTGGGGTCTAACTTATCTTGGCTTTTAAGTGAAAAGTCTTCATCCAAGTCCAATCCTACCAAGCTGGCTTTTTTAGAGAAGCTGCGATCCACCGCATCAAATGACCCTAGGTCCGTGTGGTAAACCTGGACTAAGTTCTTAAGATTACTAGAATAAGACTTGATCGCTTTTTTAAACTCTACATCTTTGAGCTGTCCTTCTGAAATAATCTCTAATGTCTTAATGTTCTCAGAGACTAGCTTATGCGCCTTCTTAAGAGCCTTCATTGTAGTAGAGGAAGAAGACTCTAATGACTTTCTATCTATAGACTTGTTTTTAATAAGGGATAAGGCTGCGTCATTGGCATAGTTTTGAGTACGCAGTGCTTCCCCCATTCTATCCATAACATCTTCAGAAAGCTTAAGCCCTTGATCATTTACGGCTTTTAAGAAATCTTTAAACTTTGTAGAGAAACTAGCTGCACTAATAGAAGCGACTTCGTCTTTGCCGCTTATTACTCCAAACTTCCTATTAGGCAGTCCTTCTGCAAAGCTTACTAAGCTATATGCATCATAGGCGTTCTTAGCTTCTGTTAGTGATGGGTATCCTCCGTCGAACCCTAGTAAAGAAACAAGGTTAAGAGCAACACTGGGATCTTCTTCTACCCACTCCGATAGAACCCACCCAATAAAGTTATCAAAAAGTTCTTTTGTGTCTGATGACTTTAAAGCCTGTTCCCTAAAAGCTAAGGAAAACTTTAAGCTCAAACTCGTGCTAAGCGAGTTGGTAAAAACTCCGGTACTCTCAAGACAACTAATAATATAGTCATCTTCCTCTTGGTCCTTACTCTTTACAGGGAGGGGTGTTCCCTCTGCCATTGACTTACTGATTAGTTCTAAGTAGCCATAGATCTTTCTTCCTTCAGCGTCCATCTCAGATTTAACTTCTTGTAGAGATCTCATTTCTTTTTCATTGCCTAAGGATTCTGTCAAAAGTTTTTCAGAAACTTCTCCATCTTTTAGGGCTCTTTCTAGGCTTTCCTCAAGCGACTTGAATGGAGAACCGGAAGTAGCATTAATAGCCCCCAAAAGAGAGTCCAGCATAAGTTTTTGACGGTACATGGACTCTAGTGCCTGACCAGACACCAGCTTAGCTTTTTCTAGCTCTAGCTTCTTACTCTGAGTTTTTTGAGAGTCTGATAGACGGGCCGAGATAGCTGAAATAGTGTCTCTAAGCTTTATCAGCTCATCCATCTCAGCGTAGAGTTTACCAATCTTTGTATTTCTGTTTTTGGGAGAAGAATCTCCCAATTCCACCAGATCTTGCAGGACTTTTTGATACTCTTTGTTACTCTCGTTACTAATTTCTTCAAATGACTTACCATGCATAGAAGAGATCTTAGCATTTGCAAATGCAAAAAATTTCTCTGCCAAATTCTTCGCGGAATCACCCTCACTAATGGCGCCGTCTTTATCCAAAACGTTAGATAAGAAACTAGGATCTTTTTTAAGGCTGTTTAAAAACAGTTGAAACAGATTGCCCGCAACCAAGCTAGGCTGCTCCGCAATTCTTTGGATAAACTTAGGAGTTTCAAATTTCTTTTTTCGAGTCGAGACTTCTACCATTCTTTTGATAGCAGTTAGGTCAGAACTTTGAGGGGCTTTCGCCTTGTTAGACTTAGCAAAGCTAACCGCAGAGTTATGGTCTTTAATCCCCCTATCAGCAAGCTCAGAAGGGAAAGGAACTTGATGCTGTCTTTCAATCTCCTTTTTTTTCTTAAGTTTTTCTGGAGCAGTAAGGCTTTGCTCCTCTAGAGAAGATAGTGCCTTAGCCTTTTCTTCACTTACCGCACGGCACCTCTCCAAATACTCATTGATAATAGTAAGGGTTGAGTCGATCTGCTTACTACTCATCGCTTCATCTTTTTCTTCGGTATTCTCTTCAGGATCAGATGCTGAGGCTATCTTAGAGATGATTTCTTTAGCCTCGGCTACCTTTGCGGATAACTCCTCCGCGCTCGTCTCTGAGTTACTTAGGACGTTATTTACTACTTCTTCAACTTTATTAGGCATGCGCGGCTCCGTCAGAGGCAGAGTGGTCTTTTTCTTGTAATCTAAAGAAATGCTCAAAAGAAAAAGCTCACACGAGTTTTTACTACACGTGTGAGCTGATAAAGATTCTATTAGTAGCCGATTTACTAGTCTTTGACTTTTTGGTTTGGGTTGATGAGAGGCTTAGGTGCTTTCTTTTTCTGAGTGTCTGTACTGCGGGCCTTAGCGGTGTCACTCTTATCGGAAAAGGAAGGACTCGGGTAATCCTTAAACACTTCTTTAAAGTGACTAGAGATCTCGCCATTGATGACTTTAGCCTCTATGCTTAGCATACTATGGACTACAGAGCTGACCTCATTCTTAAATAAGTTGAATACTACCTCTAAAATCTCAGAAACTCTCTTCTCCTCATTTGCTCCGAAATCTAAAGAAACCAACCGTTCCTGCAATTCATCGTGCTTAGTAAAGGTGATACAGAGTTCAATCGTCTTTACTGCGTCCGTGAGGTAAGAAATAGCTGGGGCTATTGCTTCCCGTATGAACTTCTTCTGCGCTTCGTCTGTCTTCGGATTTAATTTAGCGTCGTACTTAGCCTTAGGGTTTAGGAACTTAACCATTTGGGACAGTACCCCATCATCCTGCAAAGCAGAAATCAGGATCTCTATATCCTGAGTAATGGAAAAAACGGTATTTTCTAATGACGCCGAAACCTTTAAAAGCTCGTTAAACAAAGCTTCTGCAAAACCACCACTATCAGACGCCGTACGACGCACTAAGGGCGTTATCCCTTCTTCATCGTACCTATAATCCTTAATGGCGGAAGATACCTTTTTTGCTTCTGTGACTTTTGCGGGAATACATTCCAGACCAAAAGCCTTATTATCTTCCACTCTCTTGCCTAACCTAATCAGGCTAGGTACTTCAGCAGTATACTTATCTAAAAGCTTACTTCTTTTGAGGAAAGAGTTTAGGACTGAGTGGAATTCAGCCGACTTAGTAAGCTTTCCATCCTTAGTTGCACTTGCCTTAGACTCAAAAAGGTCATCGGCTGAAAATGCGATAGGATTCAAAATTCGTTGAGTAAGTGTATTTTGAGATGGCTTTTCATCCAGCGCATGACGGCTTCTGATATAACGGATATAACTCAAAAAAGCTTTTCTGACTTTTGACGCGTACTCCTTTATAAAGTAGGAACCAAAATTGAAGCCCTGCAAACGGATAAGTAGCTCCTGGCTATACCTACTAGAAATTTTATCACCATTAGTCTTAAGGAACTCCAAGTACTCTGCTTGGATATCTTTTCCACCTACTTCTATTAAGTCCTCGTAGAATTTACTTAGAGGGTCTTTTACGTAGGTTTTAAGGTTGGTAGCTATCCCACTTTTTTCGGCTTTATCTTGTACCTGCCTGGCGTCTATATCCATAATCAGGTCACATAAAACCTCAAAAGCCAGCGACAACTTTTTAGAAGAGTTTGTTAGCGCTTCCCACCCACTGGAGTAATCTAGTTCGGTGTTGGTCTTCCCTACCACAATATCGATATTGTGATTACAGATAGAGAGAATCTTATTAACTTCGGAAACGCCCAGTGTCCCTAACCTCAAAGAGCTTTTGAAACTATAGTCCTCTCCGCCCTCAGTAATTTTCCCTACAAATAAACCCCTGGCTTTACCTAGATCCACATTAGGGGTGGAATCCTCTGGCTCTGGGTTTTCCTCCTCCTGCTCCAGTTCAGGATCCCTAGAGGCTTTTAACATTTCTAGTTCTGAGACAGGTTTCTCTACGGGCGCCTCATCTGACTCAGTATGGTGAGTCAATTCCTCAAGCTCGGACTTCTCCTTCTCCAAGGAGACAATCTCAGCTATTAACTTAGACTTATCCTGGTCATTACTAGTAAGATTTTTTTGCTTGATTTTATCAGCAATCACCCGGGATATTCTAGAGATGGCTTGGTCTTTTCTTTGATGAAAAAGCTCTTTTACCAAGTGTGAGTCTCCTCGGTGGCTAGCATCAAGGCCCTCCCCCTCTTCCGTTAGGACTGCATTTATTTTACTTACTTGAGATTCTAGTGTATCCAGAGCTAGCTTGCCCTTATGTTTTATATAGGGAACATAAGGAATAAAGCCATCGTTACCTTCTGGTTTAAAGGTTCCGTGAATTTCAATAGCTTTTTCAAAAGCGGAATAGGTTTCCTTTTTAAAAGGAGTGATCTCACTCACGTTTGTTCTAAGGTATTCAAACACGGACTTAAGATGCTCACTACTGGGAGATACTGACTTTTTACCGTAAACTGGGCAGACTTTTAGGAAGTCTTGTAGCAGCTTACTTAAAGCAGGATCCTTGTTAACAACTTTCCGAAACTCTTCAGTAAAGTTAGACAAAAGACTAGAATTGTCCACTAGGGCTTTACCTAGCGCTGTGTCCCCTACTTTATAAAATCTTGCGACCAAATCCTTAATCAGTAGGTCCTTCAGATCCTCTTGAGACTTGCGGATGGCTACGCTTTCCTCGTTTTTGCTAATTAGAAAGTTTCTCAAATTAGCAAGGTCTTCAAAGGTGTCTGAAGCCCTTGCAAGGATTGGTGCGCTAGATACTTTAGTTTTTTCAGTAAGTGCTTTATTTAAAATAGGGGCTACACCGTGAGTTTCTCCGCCTCTGGTTAGGAGAGAAATTACATACCCAATCTCAACCAGAGAGGATTCAATGATCCTAATTTCGGACTCAGTTAAAATCTTACTGGTATCCTCTACTAGCAATAGGGGAGAAGAGTCTAGTTTACCATCAATAATCTTGAGTTTGGTTAGTTTAGAAGTGGCCCAAGATTTATTGAAGGAGGTACTATCTTCAATCAGCTTAATTCTAGCCTTCACTAGACCAGGATTACTCATCCTATGAGCGAGTATACTCAAAACTTTTGATTCGTTAAGACTCTTTTTTCCTGCAAGAACTTCAAAAAAAGTAACCACACCTTCAAAGTCCAGAAGAGACACATCTATTTTACTCATTTACTCACCTTTTTCCTTTTCGGGAGATGTTGCTTTGTAAGGTACTAACTCAGCAGTTAGGAAAGAAGCAGGGTCTCCTACAACACCGTCTGTACTCGTTACCTTTACTGTAAAAGTTTTTAGACCAGGATTATAGGTAACTGAAGATTCAAGGTCTAATCCTGAAACAGAAGACCATGAAGCAGCCAAAGCGCTGTTTAGGTACTTGTGCTTTAAGTCCTTAGGTTTTAACTCATCAGGTACCTTAGGTTCGCCATCCTCTATCTCAATGGGTACCAAGATTGTAGCCTCAGAGATAAATCCTACGCCCTCTTTCTTATCAACATAGGAGAAGGTACTAATCAACTTGTCTGAAAGTTCGACAAGTTTGCTCTCTTCCAGGTCATTATTAAAAAGGAGCTTTTCAGCGGCAGCTGGATTAGCGGCTACAACACAATTAATAAAGTCTTCTAGAGCTTCAGTAACCTGGACTAAACTGGCCTCTTTCTTTCGAGATAGAGCAATAGTTTTGGTACCACTAAGCCACTCGACCATACCTGGGATAGCATGCACCGACTTCATGTTTTTGTTAACAGCCTTAAACCAGGCCCTAGGAGTTGGGTCTATTGTGGTGGCTTTAACAGTAGTCCCCACCTCAATCCTAGGTAGACTCTTAGAAATGGTCTTCATCACCTTAGAAAGCAATCCGTTAGCAACTTCTTTAAGGTTGTTAGTACGGTCGCCGCCTTGAGAAATCCAATGAGTCACCATGTTCCTAGCTTTTCTGTTGATCAGTTTTTTCAAACGATATGTCAACTGAGCAGGAGTACCCTCACCAATCTTTCCTTGAAGTTCCTGATAGTTGTCCTTTCCAAGATCTACTAAGACACCACCCGTATGCGCATCAACCGACATCTTAATACCGTACATACTAGATAATCGGTGGATATCAGATCTAGAAGCTCTGGTACCATTTAACTCTAGGGCAATACCAGCATCTTGCAAGACCGCTAAGGCATTATCCAAATCCCAAGAGGATCTGGCATCAAGCAGCTTAGAATGAGCTACAGCCACTGAGTTTAGGGCTTTTGATACTGAGCTCAAAAGCTTAGGGTCGGACTCTTTAAGTTCCTGAATTGCGGAGGTCTTATAAAACGCTCCAGACAAAACCTTTCTAAGCTTCTTAGCACTCAATACCGGAGACCATTTGTCTCCTGCAGCAGCCAGTCTGTGAAGTACCTCAAAAGCCATCACGGGTTTTGAGTTATTTTCCAACTCCTCCCAAGCTTCTGCACCCTTATTAAGTAGTGTGATGTACTGCTCAACGTCTGTTTTGTCCTTATAATTCACCTCACCGATGTCGTTGTCAATAATAAAGCGAATAAAGTTCAAGTATGTGGCACAAACACTTTCTGCTTCTGATCCGTAGTGATTATCAGCTGAGGTAAAGCTAGGGTCAGTCAATCCAAGAATTTTACCGATAGTAGCTTTCTGAGCTGATTTAGATACCAGGATATTATCCTTAGCTAGCGCCATCCCCTTAGTAATAAAAGGAGAACCAGTCCGGTTCATCACACTGGACACGGCTCCTAAACCTGCTTTGAAAGCAGTCACTAACTCTTGGTTCTTGGCGTCATCCTTTTCTGGAGAGATAGGCTCTCCTTTTCCCATACGGTCGAGAGCCTCTGCAATCTTTTTCTCTAAGGATTTACCGCTGAGATTAGAAGGGAAAGAAGGTACGCCTGAAATATCCACGGATACCCCAGATGCCTCAGCAGCTTTTTTGATCTCATCAGCGGTTACCCCGGACCAACTCATTAGAAGCCCCAAGATAACACCTGTGGAAGAGTCAGCTCCAAATGTCTTATTATCTAAAGCTTTCAAAGCTCTTAGTTTAGCGTTATCCCCCGAGTCCAGCCCCTCTACACCCTCAAAGCAGCGTATGAAGATACTTCTGTAAGGAGCAATATCATCTCCCTTAAACGATCTGAGGGCCTCTGCGGGTTTCCGGCTCAACTCTTCAGCCTCTTCCACTATAGCGTGTACTAAGCCAAAACATTGATCTACCTCTTCCTCACTAGTGGGATTAGTAGCGTAACCCTTAATGCCAACTACACGCAAATCAAGAGGTCTGGACTTTCTAGCTGCAGCAGAAGCCTTCACGACAAAGTCTTGATTTAAGCCTCCAGAAAGCTCTGCACTGAGGACGCTCTCCTCTCTATCTAGCAGAGAGGAAACCTCTAGAGAAATACTTTCAGCCAAAATCCTAAACTCTTTCACCAAGGACTGCAGACTTCTTCCTTTAAAGTCCGGGTACTTATCAAAGTTATAGGACACGTCACCATTAAAAAGAAGCGGGTCAATAGGAACTAATCCAGAGGAGGCAGCCTTTTTAATTGCATCTTCAAACTTTTTCTTTAAACCTTTGGTATCCTGCAAAGAATCCTTAATCTCACTAATCTCGTCCTCGTCCAAATCCTCTAGAAGATTTTCTTCCTGCATTTCGTCAAGATCTTCTTCTGTAAGGTTAGAAGAAATATCTAGCTTCTCGGCTAGGAACCCATCAGCTTTTAGCATTTCTGAAATAGCCTCGTTAAGGCTAATTAGGTGCTTACTGACATTTTGATAAATACCTATAGCTTTTTTAGTGGACTCTTCCTCAGAGGCATCCGATTCCAAAACTTTCCCTCTAATCTCATTAGTAATACCCTGAATAGAGGCAAAAACACCTCTTAGGTTAGCTGCTAGTATATTTGAGCTAAAGTCTTTTAGAGTGGAGCTCAAGATAGGTTCTTTACCAGGATTTGTTTCAGCGTCTACCAAAGCTCTCTGAATGAAGATTGGAATCAAATTTTTCATCCGGCAATCCATAAAGTCGCCAAAGGCTAGTACGCAGAATCTGTTAAAGGCTACCTCATCATCCAAGGAAGCAATCATGGAATCGTCAACGATTCTTTCAAGAAGATACTTGGCAAATTCCTGAGACATAATCAGATTAGACAATAGCTCGTCAGGGCCACCCTCAGCTGCCAAAGACTTAGATCCTACACTAAGTTGCTGGTAAATCGGGTTTAGTCCAGAGTTATCGACAATGATGTCAATAAGGCCATTCATATCCCTTACTATCGATCCCGTACCCTTATACAAAGCTTGGTTGATCTTAGTAATACCAGCATTTCTACTACTTAAAGATCCCTCAGAATACCTATTCAAGTGGTCCAGGAGTTTGTAAAGTACGAATCTATTTTTAGACCCAAATTTTTGAATAGCTGTAGCAGGGTCCAACTTTTCGAGGCTAGCAAGAGTCATTTCATTTAGCAACTCTTCATTAACCTCTGCGCCAATGGTTCCATCCTCTGCCGTATCAAGTTTAGCTACAGAGTTTACCGCTGTTGTTAGGTCCTCAAGTTTCCCAGAGTCTAAGATCTCTTCCATCCGGGCAGCTGCACCGCCCTTTTTAGAAGAAACTGGCTTGTCGATAGACTGGGTCCTGATAGCCCCCATGGCACCATCTACAATAGCCTTGGACGCAGCAGTACCGCCTTTAAGGATACTCTCAACAAAGAAGTGACCAAAGTGGACTCCTCTTTTTTCAAACTCATTAAGACCCTTGTCTTC
>SXGQ01093831.1_pt1 | contig 17749 bp, 15 predicted proteins | sample 3178371 | NCBI WGS metagenome assembly SXGQ01 (sample SAMN11356859, study PRJNA531348) | freshwater metagenome | isolation source: freshwater sample F1-20 | place: China: Fuxian Lake, Yuxi | collected 2017-12-25 | reverse complement strand
TGGGCGAAGTAGAGAAGGGAGAGGACACCGAGGCCGACGACGGCGGCCAGGCCGGCGTACGCGCCGTACTTCTCGATGACCTCCGTGACGGAGCTCGCTGCCAGCAAGAACGGCATGAAGCCCGGAATGGTAGTGACCGTGGCCCCTGTCCCGGGTTCTCACCCGGCGGTGGGCACGCCCCGGCCCGCCATGAGCTCGGACACCTTCGCGGCGAGCGCCGCCGCGTCACCCTCCAGCACGAGCAGCCCGATCTCGTCGAACGCGCGGTCCACGGCCTGGGGGTCGAGCGGCGCGCGGTCGGCGCGCATGATCTTCTCCGACGGCGTCGGCTGCGGGCGCTCGTGCGGGTTGAACAGCTCCTCGTGGAGCTTCTCGCCGGCGCGCCGGCCGACGACCTCGATCTCGATGTCGCGCCCCGGCTCCAGCCCCGACAGCTCGATCATCGCGCGCGCGAGATCCATGATGTTCACGGGCTCGCCCATCTCCAGGACGAAGGTCTCGCCGCCGCCCCCGAGCGTCCCCGAGCGGATGATGAGCTGCACCGCCTCCGGGATCGTCATGAAGTAGCGCGTCATCCGCTCGTCGGTGACCGTCACCGGCCCGCCGCGCGCGATCTGCCGGCGGAAGATGGGCACCACCGACCCCGACGAGCCGAGGACGTTGCCGAACCGCACGCTGGCGAAGCGCGTGTCGGGGTAGCGGGCGTTCTCGGCCTCGACCGCCCACTCGGCCAGCGCCTTGCTCGCGCCCATCACGGTGGCGGGCGTCACGGCCTTGTCGGTGGAGACGAGCACGAAGGTCTTGACCTGCGCGTCCCCGGCGATCCGCGCGACCACGCGGGTGGCGATCGCGTTGTTGCGCACCGCCTCGACCGGGTTGCTCTCCATGAGGCCCACGTGCTTGTAGGCGGCCGCGTGGAAGACGATCGTCGGGCGGTGCTCGGCGAAGACCTCGCGCATCCGCTCCTCCTCCTTGCAGTCGGCCAGCACCGAGACCTGCGTGGAGGGGTGGACGTGGCGGTCGTCGAGCAGCTCGCGCTCGATCTGGAAGAGGTTGTCCTCGGCGTGGTCGAGGCAGATGAGCTTGCGCGGGCCTACGCGCGCGATCTGGCGGCACAGCTCCGCGCCGATCGACCCGCCCGCGCCGGTCACGAGGACGGTCTCGCCCGTGAGGTAGGCGCCGACGCGGTCGAGCTCCATGACGACGGGCTCGCGACCCAGGACGTCCTCGACCTGCACGTCGCGGACCTGCTTGACGTACCGGCCCTCGCCCTGGAGCAGCTCGAAGACCGTCGGCAGCGTGCGGACGGGGATTCCGCGCTCGCGGCAGGCTCTGACCACCCGCGCGCGCACGACGCCGGGCGCGGAGGGGATCGCGATCGTGACCTCGTCGGGCTCGGCCTCGTCGAGGACGCGTGTGAGCTGCTCAGTCGTACCGAGGACCCGGACGCCGTCGATGCGCAGCCCGGCCTTGGTCGGGTCGTCGTCGACGAAACCGACGGGGCGCAGCTTCAGCTCGGGGTTGCGCATGATCTCGCGCAGCACGAGCCGCCCGCCGTCCCCGGCGCCGACGATGAGCAGGCCGCGCGCGTCGCCCCGCGGGCGGTAGCCGCGCAGCGGGCGCTCGTGGAGCATGCGCGCGACGACGCGCGCGCCGCCGACCAGCGCGACGCACAGCAGCGCGAAGACCACCACGACGCCGGACGGGATCGTCACCGGCGCGCCGAACCACACGACGGGCTTGACGATCGCGACGTAGGCCACGAGCGCGACGGTGCTGACCAGGACGGCCTGGCCGACCATGAACAGGTCCCGGTTCGTCGAGTAGCGCCACCACTTCTGGTACATCCGGAACGCGACGAAGATCACCAGCGATCCGACGACCAGCGGGACGATCGTCGCCTCGCGCAGGTCCTGGAAGCGCTCGGGCACCCCGCCATCGAGATCGCCGAAACGCAGCTCGTAGGCGAGCACGTACGCGAGCGCGACCAGCACCCCGTCGATCACGAGCTGCGGCAGCGAGTGACGGTGCAGGGGGAGGGCCGCGGATCCGAACCGGCGGCGCATTGCCCCGGGATTCTAGGCCGGGCGGCGGTTTCCCACTACGCCGTCGCCGCGCACACCGCGTTGCGACCGCCGCGCTTGGCCTCGTAGAGCGCGCGGTCGGCGACGCTCTTGACGTCATGCAGGTGCAGGTGCGCGCCCTGTGCCCGCGCGACGCCGACCGACAGCGTCACCCGCGGGAAGTCCGGGAACGCCGCCTCGACGCCGGCCCGCAGCCGCTCGCCGATGTCCATCGCGTCGTCGGCCGAGGCGCCGTCGAGCCCCACTGCGAACTCGTCGCCGCCGAGGCGGTACACGCGGTCGGTGCTGCGCGCGCTGGCCTGCAGGCTGTCGGCGACACGGCGCGGGACGTCGTCGCCCTCGTCGTGGCCGAGCGTGGCGTTGATGGCCTTGAAGCCGTCGAGGTCGCACATGAGGATCGCCACCGGCAGCCGGCCGTCGGCGGCCTGGTGCTCCAGCGACTCGATCCGCAGGTCGAACGCCTTGCGGTTCAGCAGGCCGGTGAGCGTGTCGCTGATCGCGTCGGTGCGCGCGCGGCGCTCCGAGTGGCCGACCGCGGTCGTCGCGATCCACACGGCGATGCATGCCGCCAGCCAGCTCGTCAGGAGCCCGGCGCGGTCCAGGGCGCCGGGAGCATCGGCGACGAGCACGCCGCCGACGGCGCACACCACGACCCAGCCCAGCAGCACCCGCGAGAGCGCGCCCTGAAAGCGAATCCCGATGAACGCCGCCATGACGCAGAAGACCGGCACCGCGGGGCTGTCGAGCCCGCCGGTCACCGCCGTCGCCACCCCGATGGTCGTGACGATGACGACGTTCTCCACGCCCATCCAGAACCCCAGATGGCGCGTCTTGGAGAGCCCGACCTGCACCGCGCCGATGACGATCGCCGCGACGCCGACGGTGATCGCGCCCGCGACGATCACGTGTCCTGGCTCGGTGAGCACCACCGCGATCATCACGACCACGCACATGAGCACGTGCCGCTGGGCGGCGGGCCGCACCAGCCGCTCGTTCTCGACCTGGCGCAGCCGCTCGACTTCTGTCGTCGCGAAGAGGGACCGCAGGGGCATCAGCCACCCTTATCGGCCGCGACGCCAACTGACTCGACCACTTTTCTGATGCAGCGGGTACCAAGTATGTTCAAGGCCGTACATCTACGGCCGATTTCTCCGCCTGTGAGCCCTGAACCTCAACCCGTGCGCGTGCCCTTCCTCGATCTCGAGGCGGGATACCGCGAGCTGCGCGAGGAGCTGGACGCCACTGCCCTCCGGGTCCTCGGCTCCGGCCGGTACATCCTCGGCGCCGAGGTCGAGGCGTTCGAGCACGAGTGGGCCGAGGCCTGCGGCACGCGCTTCGCCGTCGGGGTCAACAGCGGCCTCGACGCGCTGACGCTCGCGCTGCGCGCTCTCGGGATCGGTCCCGGCGACGAGGTCCTCGTCCCCGGCCACACCTTCATCGCGACCTGGCTGGCGGTGACCGCCACGGGCGCGAAGCCGGTCCCCGCCGAGCCCGATCCGCAGACCGGCAACCTCGACCCCGTCAGCGCGGCCGAGCGCATCGGCCCCCGCACCCGGGCGATCGTCGCCGTCCACCTGTACGGCCAGGCGATGGACCTCGAGCCGCTGCGCCGCTTCAACCTGCCGATCGTCGAGGACGCCGGCCAGGCGCATCTCGCGAAGGCCGGCGAACGCACCGCCGGGTCGATGGGCGACATCGCCGCGTTCTCGTTCCAGCCCGGCAAGAACCTCGGCGCGTACGGCGACGCCGGCGCAGTCACCACCGACGACGCCGCCCTCGCCGACGAAGTCCGTCGCCTGCGCAACTACGGCGCCGCCGAGCAGTACCGCCACGACGAGCAGGGCGTCAACAGCCGGATGGACCCCATTCAGGCCGCGATGCTCCGCGTCAAGCTGGCCCATCTGCCCGAGTGGAACCGCCGCCGCCACGCACTGGCGGTGCGCTACTGGAACGGCCTGATGGGCACGCCCGACCTGCAGCTTCCGCGCGTGGCGCCGGGGTCCGAGCCCGTGTGGCACCTCTTCGTCGTCCGTCACCCGCGCCGCGACGAGCTGGCCGCGCACCTGCGGTCGCGCGGGATCGAGACGCGCCTCCACTACCCCGAGCCGCCGCACCTGTCCGGGGCCTACCTGGACGCCGGCATCCGCACCGGGGGCGACCTTCCGGTCACCGAGGCGTGGGCGCGCGAGTGCCTGAGCCTGCCGATCGGGCCGCACATGACCACCGCGCAGGTCGATGACGTCATCGCGGCGGTGAAGAGCTTCGGCGAGGACGGCAAGAAGCTCCACCTGGTCGCCTGACACGGGACCCTCAACCCCTCCGCCGCTCTGCCGATTGATGCGGGTATGAGCGCCGATCCCCTCGTCAGCGTCATCATCCCCGCGTTCAAGCCGACGTTCCTGCTGGCGGCCATCACCAGCGCGTTGGGCCAGACGTGCACCGACCTCGAGATCCTCATCGGTGACGACACACCCGACGGGCGCCTCGAGCCTGTCGTCGCGGGCGTCGATGACCCACGCGTCACCTACTTCCACCATGGTTTCGGCGACGCCGAGCTGAACCTCCACAGGCTGTGGGACCGGTCCACCGGCCGCTACGTCAAGGTCCTCTTCGACGACGACGTCCTCATGCCGACGGCCGTGCAGGCCCTGGTCGACGCGCTCGAGGCCCACCCGGCCTCCGCGCTCGCGTTCCACGAGCGTGTCGTCATCGACGAGACCGGTGCGGTGGCCGAGACGCCGCCCCGCATCCTCAACGACGGCGAGGTCGTCGAGGTCGACCGCGCGACCCTGGTCGGCGGCCTGTTGGCGCCGATCCGCAACTTCATCGGTGAGCCGAGCAACACGCTCATGCGCCGCGAGCTCGTCGACGTGAGGACGGTCTACACCTACGACGGCCTGAAGCTGGACTTCCTCGCCGACGTCGCGAGCTACCTCAACCTCGCCGAGCAGGCCCCCATCATCGGCGTCGGCGGCTACCTCAGCGCGTTTCGCCAACATGGCGCCCAGAGCTCCCACCACACGTCACCGCGGATCTCCGCCGGTATGTACGAGTGGGAGCTCATCATCCGCCGGGAGGCCGAGGACGGCAACCTCGACGACGCGCAGCGGGCGACGGCATGGCGGTCGCTGCGCCAGCTGTACGCGCCCATGGTCCGTTCGCTCCCGGAGATCGCCCGCTTCGCGTCCCGGCTGGACGGGATCGTCGCCAACGGCACAGCGGGCCTCTGCTCGTCCGACGTCTTCCGCGCCGACCTCGCGACGGCGCGCGCCGCAGTGGCGTCGCGCGTCGCGATCGCGAAGCGCCCCGAGCCGCACCCGAACCACTGCCCCGTCTGCGACCAGGACGTCGAGGGGTGGGTTCCGAGCCCGAACGCGGCCCAGGTCGACCTGCAGGTCATGAACGACGTCGGCGTCATCGGGTCGCGGCTCGACAAGCACCTCTGCCCGCGATGCGGGTGTAACGACCGTGACCGCCACCTCTGGCTCTTCCTGACCGCGGCCGGCGTGCTCGAGCGCGTGCCGGGCAAGCGCATCCTGCACATCGCCCCCGAGGCGACGCTCGAGCCCAAGCTCCTCGCGCTCGGCCCGCAGGACTACGTCGGCGGCGACCTCATTCCGCAGCAGGCGCACCATGTCGCCATCAACGTCGAGCAGATGCAGTTCGCCGATGACAGCTTCGACCTCATCATCTGCAACCACGTCCTCGAGCACGTCGACTTCCCCGACCGCGCGGCCGCGGAGTTCGCGCGCTGCCTGGCCCCGGGAGGGCAGGTCGTCGCCCAGACGCCGTACTCCCCGCTGCTCAAGCGCTCCATGGAGCTCACCGTGGCCGTCCCGGAGGCGTTCGCGGTCCACTATTACGGGCAGAACGACCACGTCCGCATCGTCGGCCTCGACCTCGTCGAGACCTTCCACGACGCCGGGTTCTCCGGCGAGCCGATCCCGCACACGACCCTGCTGGGCGAGTTCGACCCCGAGGCCTACGGCGTGAACCCGGCCGAGCCGTTCTTCCTCTTCGAGCTCGCGGCCGGCTGATGTCCGAGCAGCCCGAGACCGTCCACGTCACCTCTCCGTACCTCCCCCCGCTCGAGGAGGTCCTCCCGTACCTCGAGCAGATCTGGGACAGCAAGTTCCTCACGAACGGCGGCCAGTTCCACGAGCGGTTCGAGGCCGAGCTGCGCGACCGGCTCGGCGTGCCGGAGATCTCGCTGTTCAGCAACGCGACGATCGCGCTGGTCTGCGCGCTGAAGGAGCTGCGCATCACCGGTGAGGTCATCACCACGCCGTATTCGTTCGTCGCGACGTCGCACAGCCTGCTCTGGAACGGCATCCGGCCGGTCTTCGTCGACGTCGACCCGGACACGCTGAACCTCGATCCCGACAAGATCGCGGCGGCCATCACGCCGCAGACGACGGCGATCCTCGCCGTGCACTGCTACGGGCACCCATGTGACGTCCGCGGGATCCAGGAGGTCGCCGACACATACAACCTCAAGGTCATCTACGACGCCGCGCACGCCTTCGGCGTCGAGGTCGACGACGGCAGCGTGCTCAACCACGGCGACCTCTCGGTCCTGAGCTTCCACGCCACGAAGGTGTTCAACACGTTCGAAGGTGGGGCACTCGTGAGCGGCGACCCGCAGGCCAAGCGCCGGATCGACTGGCTGAAGAACTTCGGGCACGCCGGCGAGACCCAGGTCGTCGCCACCGGCATCAACGGCAAGATGCACGAGTTCAGCGCCGCCCTCGGGCTCGTGCAGCTCAAGCACCTCGACCACGTGCTGGACCGCCGGAAGGCCATCGACACGCTGTATCGCCAGCGCCTGAGCGGCGTCGCCGGCATCCGGATGCTGGAGCCGACTCCCGACGAGCGCGTCTCGAACTACGCCTACTTCCCCATCATGCTCGACGGGCGCTATCCGCTCAGCCGGGACACGCTCAACGATCTGCTGCACAGCCACGACATCCGGTCGCGACGGTACTTCTATCCGCTGATCTCGGACTTCCCGATGTATCGCACCCTGCCTTCCGCCGCCCGCGCCAACCTTCCCGTCGCCGCCGATGTGACCGAACGGGTGCTGTGCCTGCCGATCTACCCGGACCTGCCGCTCGAGACCGTCGAGCGCATCGCCGACCTCGTCGCCGAGCCGGCCCGGGTGCAGCTGCGCGCGGCATGAGGCTGGCGATCATGCAGCCGTACCTGTTCCCGTACATCGGGTACTTCCAGCTGCTCGCGGCCGTCGACGAGTTCGTCGTCTACGACAACATCCAGTACACGAAGAAGGGCTGGATCAACCGCAACCGGTTCCTGCAGAACGGCAAGGACGTCATGTTCTCCGTCCCGCTCGCCAAGGATTCCGACTACCTCGACGTCCGCGACCGCAGGATCGCCGACGCGTACGAGCCTGCGTCGCTGCTGGGCAGGTTCGCGGGGGCGTACGCGAAGGCCCCGCACTACGCCGAGGTCCGCCCGCTGCTCGAGGACGTCTTCGCCCAGGACGAGCGCAACCTGTTCGCCTTCCTCCACCACGGCCTGGTGCGCACCGCTGCGCACCTCGGCGTGACCACCACCATCCGCGTCTCCTCCACCGTGGCCGTCGACCACGGGCTCAGCGGCCAGGACAAGGTCCTCGCGCTGTGCAGCGCGCTGGGCGCCACGACCTACGTGAACGCGATCGGCGGCGTCGAGCTGTACTCGCGCAGCGACTTCGCGGCGCGCGGGGTCGAGCTGCGCTTCCTGCAGCCGCTGCCCGTCGAGTACGAGCAGCTCGGTCAGCCCTTCGTGCCGTGGCTGTCGATCATCGACGTCCTGATGTTCAACCCGCTGGACACGGTCCGCGGCTGGCTGCAGTCCGGGTACGAGCTGGTCTGACGTGTTCCGCTGGCGCAAGCTCGGCCTCGTCTTCAGCCCCCAGGCGCTCGACCGGCGGCCGCCGTGGCTCGCCGAGTTCGCCCAGGCGCCGGCGACGCTGCTGTTCGACGACCGCGTCCGGGTCTACTTCAGCTGCCGCCCACCCGTGGGCCCCGATGGCATGTACACGAGCCGCAGCGCGTTCGTCGACCTCGACCGCGGCGACCTGACCCGCGTCCTGCGCGTCAGCGACGAGCCCATCCTCCCGCTCGGCGGCACCGGCGAGTTCGACGAGTTCGGCACGTACCCCGTGTCGGTCGTCCGCGACGGCGCCGGCTACCGCGCGTACTACGCCGGGTGGACCCGGTGCGAGTCCGTGCCCTTCAACACCGCGATCGGGATGGCCACGAGCACGGACGGCGTCGCGTTCGCGCGGCACGGCCGCGGGCCGGTCATCCCGTACACCCCGGACGAGCCCTTCGTGATGAGCGGCCCGAAGGTGCGCCGGTTCGGCGGCGGCTGGCAGCTGTTCTACATCGCGGGCCGCCTGTGGAAGCTGGTGGACGGGCGCGCCGAGCCGGTCTACAAGATCCGCATGGCGACCTCGCCGGACGGCGTCAGGTGGACGAAGCACGGCGCCGACCTGATCGAGAGCCGCGTCGAGCCCGACGAGGCGCAGGCCAGCCCCGACGTGCTGCAGCGCGACGGCGTCTTTCACATGTTCTTCTGCTACCGCTACAGCAGCAACTTCCGCGGCCGCGAGTTCGGCTATCGCATCGGCTACGCCCGCAGCACCGACATGGTCACGTGGGAGCGCGACGACGCGCGCGCCGGGATCGACGTTTCCGATGACGCGGCCGAGTGGGACGCCGAGATGGTCGCGTACCCGCACGTCTTCGAGGTCGACGGGCGCACGTACATGGCGTACCTCGGCAATGGCGTCGGGCGCTTCGGCTTCGGCCTGGCCGAGCTGGAGGGCGAGTTCACATGAGGTGGCGCAAGCTCGGGCGCATCTTCGATCCCGATGAGCACCCGCTCCCCGCGGGGTGCGTCGGCTGGGCGCAGTCGCCGCAGCCCCTGGTCCTCGAGGACCGGGTGCGCGTGTTCTTCTCCACCCGCGCGCTGGACCCGGTGGCCGAGGGCAAGTACCTCAGCCAGGTCGCGTACGTCGACCTGTCCCGGGATCTGCGCGAGGTCCTCGGCGTGGCCGAGCGACCGGTCATCGAGCTCGGCGCCCTCGGCACCTTCGACGAGCACGGCATCTTCCCGATGCACGTCGTCCCCGACGGCGACCTGCTGTACGGCTACACCTGCGGCTGGAGCCGGCGCGTGTCGGTCTCCGTCGAGACCGGCATCGGGCTGGCCGTCAGCCGCGACGGCGGGCAGACCTTCGAACGGATCGGCGACGGACCCGTCCTGTCGGCCTCGCCGCTGGAGCCGTTCCTCGTCGGCGACGGCCACGTCCGCAAGATCGGCGGCCGATTTCACATGTGGTACATCTTCGGCACGGCGTGGCAGCGCTACGCGGCAGACCGCGAGCCCGATCGCACCTACAAGATCGGGCACGCCGTCTCCGACGACGGGGTCCACTGGACCAAAGAGGAGGGCCGCCGCATCGTCGCGGACGTCCTCGGCGAGGAGGAGTGCCAGGCGCTGCCCTCCGTGGTCGAGATCGACGGGCGCCACCACATGGTCTTCTGCTACCGGCACTCGTCGGACTTCCGCACGAACCCGGACCGCGGCTACCGCATCGGTCACGCCTGGTCCGACGACCTCGAGACGTGGGTGCGCGACGACGACACCCTGACCGTGAACCCGACGCCGGGCGACTGGGACGCCGAGATGCTCTGCTACCCCAACGTGTTCTCGTGCGACGACGAGGTCTACCTGCTCTACAACGGCAACGCCTTCGGGCGGCACGGGTTCGGCGCGGCGATCCTCGAGCGGTGAGCATGGCCTCCCCCGCCGTGGAGTACCGCCGCGACACCGCCACCGAGCAGGACGTGCTCGCCCACCTCGCGCACTGCGACGCGGACTTCACGCCGCCGCTCAGCGCCCGCCTCGACCTCGCGGCGTACGCGGCGAAGCTCGCGGCCCGCGCGGCGCGGTTCGAGGCCTGGGACGGGCCCGAGCTCGCCGGACTCGTAGCCGCCTACATCGCGCCCGGCTCGCACGAGGCGTTCATCAGCAACGTCAGCGTGGTTCGCGAGCTGCGCGGCGGGGGCGTGGCCGCCGTCCTCGTCGGGCACTGCATCGAGCACGCCCGCGCAGCGGGCGCCGCGACGCTCAAGCTGGAGGTGGCGACCGCCGACAAGGCCGCCGGGAGGTTCTACGAGAAGCTCGGCTTCCGAGACACCGGCCCGTCCGACCGGCGCACGACGACCCTGACCCTGGAACTGTGAGCACCGACATGACCGCCGAGCGCGACTACGACGCCGAGATCCGCGACACGAGCGACCACAAGTACGCCTACGGGTTCGACTTCGACGTCATGCACCCCCTCATGGTCCGGGCCTTCACCCCGTTCTTTCGCGAGGGCAACCTCCTCGAGCTCGGCAGCTTCAAGGGCGACTTCACCGACCGCCTGCTTCCCCACTTCGACGACATCACCTGCGTCGAGGCCTCCGGCGCGGCGCTCGAGGAGCATGGCGCCCGGCACGGGGACCGCGTCCGCCTCGTCCACGCGCGCTTCGAGGACGCGACACTGCCCGAGCGGTACGACAACGTGGTGCTCACCCACGTGCTCGAGCACATCGACGACCGCGTGGGACTGCTGCGGCGCATCAACACCGAGTGGCTCGCAGACGACGGGCGGCTCCTGGTCGCCTGCCCGAACGCCAATGCCCCGTCGCGACAGATCGCCGTGCTGATGGGGCTCATCGCGCACAACGCGGCGATCACGCCAGCCGAGGCCGAGCACGGGCACCGGGTCACCTACTCGCTCGACACGCTCGAGGCCGATGCCGTCGCAGCCGGCCTGCGCGTCGTGTACCGCAGCGGCATCTTCTTCAAGGCGCTCGCGAACTTTCAGTGGGACCAGGTCATTCCCGCCGGGATCGTCGATGACGCCTACCTCGAGGGCTGCTACCAGCTCGGCCAGCGCTACCCCGACCTCTGCTCGAGCATCTTCCTGGTCTGCGAACGCGGGTAGCCGCTCAACCTTCGCCGGCCCCAGTCGATATCCGGGCACATGGGCGCCCTGCCGTCGACCCGTCCCCTCTGCTCGATCGTCATCGTCTGCTTCGGCCAGCGCGCGATGACCGAGCGCTGCCTCGAGAGCCTCGATCGCTGTCTGGGATCGTCCCTGGGCGCCGAGATCGAGCTCGTCCTCGTCGACAACGCCTCGCCGGACGACACGCTCGAGCTTCTGGATGCCTGGGAGGACCGGGCGACGGTCCTGCGCCTGCCCGAGAACCGCAACTTCGCCGGCGGCTGCAACGCGGGCGCGCAGGCTGCGACCGGCCAGGCCGTCGTCTTCCTCAACAACGACACCGTCGTCGAGCCCGGCGTGCTCGAGGAACTGGCCGCGACCGCGCTCGAACCCGGTGTCGCGGCCGCCGGCCCGCGCCTGCTCTACGCCAATGGCACGGTCCAGCACGCGGGCGTGGTCATGGTCCGGGCAGGCCGGACCGTCTCGCCGTTTCACATCTTTCACCACCAGGACGGTCAGCTGCCGGCCGTCCGCGCCGTCTTCGAGCTCGACTGCGTCACGGGCGCGTGCCTGGCCGTCCGCCGGGACGTCTTCCTCTCCATCGGGGAGTTCGACGAGGCGTACCGCAACGGCTACGAGGACGTCGACCTCTGCCTGCGCCTGCGCACAGCCGGCCACCGGATCGTCTATCGCGGCGACCTCAGCCTTCTGCACGACGAGGGGGCGACGCGAGCCGGGCACGACGACAAGCCGAACCAGATCCGCTTCGTGGAGCGCTGGGCCGACCTCCTTGACCCCGACGTCGAGCTGGCGGCCGGCGTGTGGGGATGCGAGTTGTCGGCCAAGGCACCGAACCGAGTGCTGCCGGCCGGTGCGATCGTCCTCGGCGGCCCCGTCAACGGGGTGGGCGGGGCAGGCGATGAGACGCGTGCCCTCCTCGTGGGGTTCGCGCGCGCGGGCATTCCTGTGACCGCAATCGACGTCCCGACGTCCTTCGCGCGGGCCCCTGTCGCCGGCGAGGTCGCGGAGGTCTGCCGGCAGGCCCAGCACCGCACGCTGCCCGCGTCCGCCCCGGGGCTCGCGCTCGCCGAGGGACCGGCGAGCGCCGCCACCGCGCCCACGGCCGCCTCGCTGCGGCTCGCGCGCGCCGCATGGGGCGCTGCGGAGCGTGACGTGATCAGCGCGGATCCGGCTGATGCCTGCTCCATCCCTCCCGCGATCGTGTGCCAGGAGCGCCCCGGACCCGGCGGCGGCGGCGTCCTCGCAATCCTGCCCGCCCACGACCGGCCGGCCCTCGAGCGCGTCCTGGAGGGCCTCGCCGCAGCTGCGCTGGAGGTCCCGGTGCGCGTCGTGCCGACGGTCGGGTGTCGCGGGCTCGCGGAGATCGTCGACGCGCACCTGCCAGACGCGGAGCTGCTGCCCGTCGCCTCGCATGACGGCGCGTGGGAGGCCCTGGCCCGGACCGCCGACGTCGCCGTGTGCCTGGACGCCGACGACGCATTCGACCGTCGTGCGCTGCTCGCCGCTGCCGCGGGCGCCACGCCCATCGTCCTGTCGGCCGCCGGCCCGGCGGGGGCGACCCTGTGCGGCCATGTCGTCGCGGCCGGCCCGGCGGAGCTCCCCGGCGCGATCGCGCGCGCCTACGACCGCGGAGACCGCGCGATCGCCGCCGAGAAGGTCCGGCAGGCGTGCGATCCGCAGCGGGTCGCCACGCGGATCGCAGAGCACCTCGGCGCCGTTCCGGTCTTCCGGGCTGCCTGAGTCTCAATCTGCGGCCCTTCCTGCCGATACCCTGGGGGTGGCCGCACCACCCGTTCGCCGTCCGCGAGCCTCGATCATCATCGTCTGCTTCGGCAAGCGCCCGGTGACCGAGCGATGCCTACAGAGCCTCGACGCGTGCCTCGGGTCGGCCCTGGGCGACACCGTCGAGCTCGTCCTCGTCGACAACGCGTCGCCGGACGACACGCTCGAGCTGCTGGACCGGTGGCGTGAACGGGCCGTCGTACTCGCGCTTTCGGAGAACCTCAACTTCGCCGGAGGGTGCAACGCGGGCGCACAGGCCGCCCGGGGAGAGGCCCTCATCTTCCTCAACAACGACACCGTCCTCGAGCCCGGCGTGCTCGAGGAACTCGCCGAGACCGTGCTCGAGACCCCGTTCGCACTCGCCGGCCCGCGGCTCCTCTACGGCGACGGCACGATCCAGCACGCGGGTGTCCTCATGGTCCCGTCCCCCGAGCAGCCGGCGCCCTACCACGCCTTCCACCGCCAGGACGGGAGCCTCCCCGCGGCCCGCGCCGTCCACGAGCTCGACTGCGTCACGGGCGCGTGCCTCGCGATCCGCGCGGAGGTGTTCGCCGAGCTGCAGGGCTTCGACGTCGCGTACCGCAACGGGTTCGAAGACGTCGACCTGTGCCTGCGCGCACGCGTCGCCGGGCATCGGATCGTCTATCGCGGCGACCTCGCCTTCCTCCACGACGAGGGCGCGACCCGCAGCGGGCACGACGACACGCCCAACCGCGCTCGGTTCTGGCAGGCGTGGCGCCCCGTGCTCGACGCGGACGCCGCGCTCGCAGGCCACGTGTGGTCGAGCGACGTCTGGGCACGGGAGCGGCCGCGCCCGCTGCCCGGCGGCCCGCTGGCGGTCATCGGGCGGCTCGACGGCGTCGGTGCCTCCGCGGACGAGGCGCGCGCGCTGGTGGTCGGCTTTACCCGTGCGGGCATCCCCGTCGCGGGCCTCGACGGTCCGCTCACGTTCGTCCACCCACCGGTCGAGGGTGAGGTCCGCGACGCCTGCGAGACCGCATTGTCTCGGGTGCTCCCGACGTCGGGTACGGCAATCTGGGTGGTCGACGGACCTGCGACCGCGCGCCAGATGATCGACACGTGGCTGCGGGTCTCCCATCAGGGGCATGCCCCGCCGGGGAGGCCGTGCTCGAGCGCGAGCCCGGGCGACCCCGGCTGGATCGCGCCCGCCATCGTGTGCGCGGACGCCCCCGGCCCGGGAGGGCGCGGCACGCTGGTGGCGCTGCCGTCGCACGACGAGCCGACCGCGCGGCGGATCCTCGAAGGCCTCGCCCGAGCAGGCGTGGCGCGCGCGCGGATCGTCCCGACCGTGATGAGCGTCGGCACACGGGACCTCGTCGCCGGGATCCTTCCCGACGCCGACCTGCTCGCACCCGTAGGCCACGACGCGGCCTGGGAGGCGCTCGCGGCCGACGCGGACGTCGCGGTCTGCCTCGACCCCGACGATGCGTTCGACCACCGCGCACTCGTCGCCGCAGCCGCCGGGGCCGCACCGATCGTGCTCGCGAGCGGCCCGGCGGCGGGGGTGCTCGCCGAGCTCGCGACCGCAACAGGTATCGACGACCTGCCCGGAGCGCTGACACGGGTCGGTGCCTGGGGCGACCGTGAAGCCCGCGCGGCGCGCGTCCGGGCCACGTGCGATCCCCAGCGGGTCGCGCTGGCGCTCTACGAGATCGCACGAACCGCCGCGGTGCGCCAGGCCGCCTGAGCAACGCCGGCTGCGCCGCGTCAAGGACGTCCGTCCACAGACGATTACACGGGTATGGCGGACTCCGCGCCCAACGCCCCCGGCGTGCATCTCGCCAGCGAGACCGTCTCGGACTACTACGAGAACTGGCGCCCCGAGCTGGTGGCCCTGGTCCCCGGCGATGCACGCACCGTGCTGGACGTCGGCTGCGGCAATGGTGCCCTGGGCGACGCCGTCAAGCGTCGGCAGGCGGCCAACGTGATCGGCCTCGAACTCGTTCCCGAGGCGGCAGCGGCGGCAGAGCAGCGGCTCGACCGGGTGCTTCGTGTGGATCTCGATGAGGTGACCGAGCTCCCGCTCGAGCGCGGCAGCGTCGACGCCGCGCTGTTCGGGGACGTGCTGGAGCACCTCCGCGACCCGCACCGCCTGATGCGGGTGATCCGCCCGTACCTGGCCGACGATGGCGTGGTCGTCTGTTCGGTCCCGAACATCAAGCACTGGCACGTGGTCGGGCGCCTGCTGGTCGAGGACCGGTTCGAGTACCAGCAGGCCGGCCTGCTCGACCGGACGCATGTGCACATGTTCACGCTGACCGAGCTCGAGAACATGCTCGAGGAGACCGGCTTCGAGGCCACGCACCTCGACACCCTGGACATCTCCATGCCTCCCGACTACCGCATCATGGGCGAGGTCGTCGCCTGGTTCGGCGGCGACGTGGCCGAGACGATCGCGCGCCTCGAGGCCTACCAGTACATCGTCGCCGCCCGTCTCGCGCGCTGATCAGCCGCGCGCGCGGGCAAGGAGCTCGAAGAACACCCGCGGATCGCGGCGCACCCGCTCGACGGTCGCGCCGCCCTCGCGCTTGACCAGTTCCACTTCTGAGGCGGCCGTCAGCTTCTGCATCCGTCCCTCGGCGATGAGCCGCTCGTCGACCGCGCCGAGCCGGCCCTCGAACGTCGTCCACACCGGCGTGCCGAGCGCGACGGCCTCGCGGTTCATCGTGCCGCCCGCGCTGACCATGAGGTCGGCGTAGGCGATGAGGGACTGCGCGTCGATGGCGCGCTCGGGCACGATGAACCCACCGGCCTTCGTCAGCTCCTCACGCTGCTCGGGCGTGCGGGGCAGGACCACGGCCTGCGCGCCGCGGACGCGCTCCAGCACGCCGCCGAAGAGGTCGTTCTCGAAGCGGTGGTACAGCGACACCGCGGGCGGGGTGCGGATGACCGCGATCGGCTCGGCGGGGTTCAGGCCGAGGTCGTCGAGGATCGCGGGGTCGGGTTCGAAGTCGGCGAGGTAGTACTCCTCCTTCAGCCCCTCGTACCCGTGGATCTTGCCCTTCGCGCCGTACGGGTACAGGCGCTCGGGCGGGATGACGTCGGGGACGACGACCGCCTGCGCCAGCCGGCAGTTCACGGTGTGCTGGACCTTCGCCCACTCGTAGTCGAACGTCGTCGCACACGGGATCCGCAGGATGGCCGCCGCGACGGTGATGTCGTTCGAGCCGTGGCCGAGCGCCAGGTCGAACTTCTTGCGCGCGGCCCAGCGCGTCAGCGCCGTCGAGCGAGACGCCAGACCCACCGCCTTCGCCGCGACCCGGCCGCCGCGGTGGCGGCCCACGACCTCGTGCTCGATGCCGAAGCGCTCGAGCAGGCCGAGGGTCTGCGCGAAGTCGCGTGCGGTGACCCGCACGTCGTGGCCGTCGGCGCGCAGCAGCTCCACGATCGGTCGCATGACCAGGACGTGGGGGCTGTTGGTGAGGTCAATCCAGACGCGCATCGGCCACCGCGGCGACGACCTCGTCCACCTGCTCGCGGGTCAGCGCGGGGCCCATCGGCAGCGCGAGGTGCCGCGCCGCCGCCCGCGCCGTCCCCGGCAGGGGCGCGTCCGTGCGCCACGGGGCCATCGCCACCTGCTCGTGGACGGGGCGGCGGTAGTAGGACCTCGCCCCGACACCCGCTTCCGTCAGCGCTGCGTGCAGCCCCTCCGCCCGGTCGTGACCGACGACGTAGAGGTTCCACGCCGGGTCGGCCCCGATGGCGGGGACCGGGAGGTCGACGTGCTCGCCCAAGCCGGCCTCGATGTACCAGGCGCCGACCTGGCGGCGGCGGTCACACCACGTGTGGAGATGGGGCAGCTGCACGCGCAGGACCGCGGCCTGCAGCTCGTCGAGGCGCGAGTTGTAGCCGACCTCCTCGTAGGTGACCTTGTCCCGTGACCCGTGGAAGCGCAGCGACCGCACGCGGTCGGCGAGCGCGTCGTCGGACGTCGTGATCGCCCCGCCGTCCCCGAAGCAGCCCAGGTTCTTCGACGGGTAGAACGAGAACGTCCCGATCGTCCCCAGCGCCCCGGTCAGGCGCCCGTCCGTGGTCTTCGACCCGGTCGCCTGCGCCGCGTCCTCGACGACCGGGACGCCCAGTGCGGCGATCTCGTCGACCGGGGCGACGTTGCCGAACAGGTGCACGACGACGACGGCCTTCGTCTTCGGCGTGAGCACCGCCTTCACGGCGTCGGGCGTGACCAGATAGGTCTCCGGGTCGATGTCGCAGAAGACCGGGGTGGCGCCGGTCGGCGGGATCGCCTCCGCGCTGGCGTAGAACGTGAAGGAGGGCACGACGACCTCGTCGCCCGGACCGACCCCGAGCGCCCGCAGCGCGATGGTGATCGCCTCGGTGCCGTTGGCCACCCCGACCGCGTGCGAGACGCCGTGCAGCGCGGCGAACTCCTCCTCGAACGCGCTGACGTTCGGGCCGAGGATGTACTGCTTGGCGTCGAGGACCCCGGAGACCGCGGCCCGCAGCTCGGCGTCGAGCGGCGCGAGGGGGGCGGCGGGGTCGAAGAGGGGGACGGCCACGTGCGCGAGGGTACTCGCCGGGCGGGATATGGTCCGCCCTCGTGCCCGTCCCGCTCAGCGTCCGCCGTGCCGCCGTGCTCGGCGCCGTTCAGGGCGCTGCGGAACTCGCCCCGGTCAGCTCGTCGGCCCACGTCGCACTGCTGGCCGGCGACATCGACGCTGGGCGGCGACGCACCCTGGAGGTGGCGCTGCACGGCGGGACCGCGCTCGTCCTGCCATGGGTGGTGCGCGACGTCGCGGCGCGGCTGCCGCGCGGGCTCGCGTTCCATGTGGCCGCCGCGGCGCCGCCGGTGGTCGTCGGCGCGCTGGCGGCCGACGCG
>SXGQ01891809.1_pt1 | contig 17752 bp, 19 predicted proteins | sample 3178371 | NCBI WGS metagenome assembly SXGQ01 (sample SAMN11356859, study PRJNA531348) | freshwater metagenome | isolation source: freshwater sample F1-20 | place: China: Fuxian Lake, Yuxi | collected 2017-12-25 | reverse complement strand
GGCGGCGATCGAACGGACGTTGAAGATCGCGGTGGGGGTTTCGACCATGGCCCAGATGCCGAGCGAGTCCGGTGCTCCGGCGGCCGCAAGTCGCTTCGCGACTTCGTCGAGTTCGGACACCGAATTGATCTTGGGGATCACCACGGCGGCTGCACCTGAAGTAGCGGCGGCAGCGAGGTCGTCGGCACCCCACTGCGTGTCGAGTCCGTTGCAACGAATGGTGATCTCGCGGCGGCCGTACTCACCGCTGCGTGCCGCCGCGACGGCATTCACCCGCGCGGTCGGTGTGGCGTCGGGGGCGACGGCATCCTCGAGGTCGAAGATCAGTGCATCGGCGGGGATGGCCTTGGCCTTCTCGAGTGCCTTCTCGTTCGAGGACGGCATGTAGAGGGCCGAGCGGCGGGGGCGGAGATCGGACATGGGGATTCCTTCGCGGTTCAAAAGCCGTAGGCGGTGGCGAGTTCGGGGTCGCGGGCGGCGAGATCGCGGGCCAGTTGCACGACGACGCGGCACTGCTTCACCGAAGCGTCGTCCTCCATCTTGCCGTCGAGCATGATCGCGCCGGTGCCGTCACCCATGGCCTCGATCACGCGCAGCGCATGGGCGACGTCGCTCGGGCGCGGGCTGAACACCCGCCGGGCGATGTCGATCTGGGCCGGATGCAGCGACCACGCGCCCACGCAACCGAGCAAGTAGGCGTTGCGGAACTGATCTTCGCAGGCCACGACATCCTTGATGTCGCCGAAGGGCCCGTAGAACGGAAGGATTCCGTGCATCACACAGGCATCGACCATGCGCGCCATGGTGTAGTGCCAGAGATCTTGTTGATACGTCGCGCGTGGTGCGTCGGCGTCGGACGGGTTCGGATCCTGGCGCACCACGTAGTCGGGGTGACCGCCGCCCACGCGCGTGGTCTTCATGCGGCGGTTGGCGGCGAGGTCGGCCGGCCCGAGTGAGAGACCCTGCATACGCGGCGACGCGCCGCAGATCTCCTCCACGTTGGCCACGCCGCGTGCGGTCTCGAGGATCGCATGGATGAGGAGTGGCTTCTTCAGTCCGGCTTTGGCTTCGAGTTGAGCGAGCAGACGATCGACGTAGTGGATGTCCTCGGGGCCTTCGACCTTGGGGATCATGATCACGTCGAACTTGTCGCCGACTTCGGTCACGAGTGTGGTGAGGTCGTCGAGGGCCCAAGGCGAGTCGAGACTGTTCACGCGGGTCCAGAGTTGCGTGGTGCCCATGGGGACCGTCTTTGCCACTCTCACGAGCCCGGCGCGAGCGGCTTCCTTGTCGGTCGCGGGAACGCCGTCTTCCAGATTGCCGAGGATGATGTCGACCGTCGGCACGATCTCGGGGAGCTTGGCGACCATCTTGTCGTTCGACGGCGGGAAGAAGTGGATCATCCGACTCGGACGGAAAGGGATTTCCCGCACCGGTTCGGGGGCTCCGACGGCGAGGGGTTTGAAGAAATCTCGGGCGCTGCGCACGTGGTGAAGGGTACGCCCTTTCCCGTGGCCGGGCGAAGCCCATCGGGTGTCACGGCGAAGCCGGTCGGGTCTCATCGGACGCGCTCTACCCTGTACTCGTGGCCGCGCCCCTCATGATCCATGGTCACGAAGTCGAGGCCGTGCTGTTCGATGCCGGCGGGATCTTCGTGATTCCCGATCCGCACGTGGTGTCACCGCTGTTGCAGTACTACGGAGCAGCGGCCGATCTCGACCGTTACCACCGGGCGCACTACGCCGGAATGGCCGCCAAGTCGGCAGCGGGTTCGGGGGAGCGCGATTGGTCCGAATACAACCGCGCCTACGTGGAGTCGGTGGGAGTTCCGGGTCACGATCGCGACGAGGCCGCCGTCGTGCTCGACCGCACGCGCAACGCCTACATCTGGCGGCATCCGCTCGCCGAAAGCGTGGCCGCGCTCCGTGCGCTGTACGACATGCAGGTTCCGATCGGTGTGGTGAGCAACGCCACCGGTCAGATCGAAAGTGTGCTCGCGCGTTCGGGTGTATGTCAGGTGGGAGATGGGCCGGGAGTTCCAGTGCGCATCGTGGTCGACAGTCATGTGGTCGGAGTCGCCAAGCCCGATCCGCAGATCTTCGATTACGGCCTGGCGGTACTCGATGGCATCGATCGGGCACGGGTGGCCTATGTGGGCGACAGTGTGACGATGGATGTGCACGGCTCGCGCGCGGCCGGCTTGTTGCCGATCCTTCTCGACCCGTACGACGATCACGACGGCGCCGACTTCCTCCGCATCCGCTCCCTCCTCGACCTCCTCCCACAACCCCCGTCCACCCACCGTTGATCTGGTGATGAAAATTCACCGTATGGGTCAAGATTCCGCACCAGAATCGCCCGCCGGCGCGATGGTGTCGGCTCGTTGGGTCGAGTGGCGGCGAAGTGTCGATCTCGACAAGTACGACGCGCGTTGGGAAGCGATGGCGGCACGCGGCGAATCGGTGCACGGCGAAGCCGATGCGGTCGACCGGATCGTGGCCACCATGTCGATTCCCGTCACGCGGATTCTCGACGCCGGCTGTGGAACCGGTCGTCTGGCGATCGAACTCGCCCACCGCGGATACGAGCCGACGGGCGCGGACCTCGACCCCGACATGATCGAACGTGCTCGACGCAAGGCCCCGCGCGTTCCGTGGCTCGTCGCCGACTTGGCGAACTTCGTCGACGAGACCGCCTTCGATCTCGTCGTCCTCGCCGGCAACATTCCCAACTTCTGCGCGCCCGGGGCGCAACGCGCGATCGTCACCAATATGGCGTCCCAACTCTCGCCGTGCGGACGCTTGATCTGCGGATGGTCACAAGAGGTTCGCGCCGACGCGTATCACTGGCCGGAGTTCGTGGCCGATGGCGAACGAGCCGGGCTCCAACTCGTGGGCACGTGGCGCGATTGGGAAGGTGACGAGCTCGAACCTGATTCCGACTACGCGGTCGTGATCATGGAACGCAGCTGAACGCGCGGCGAGCGTCGCGAATCAAGAGTTCTGTTCCACGAGTCGACGGGCGATGACCTTCAGGCAGAGGGTCTCGTCGGCACCCTCGAAGATCGAGAGCACGCGGGCATCCACGAAGAGACGGCTCACCGAATATTCCTCGGCATAGCCGTAACCACCGTGGATCTGCATCGCTTCACGCGTGACCCACTCGGCGGCCTTGCACACGTAAGCCTTCACCATGCTCGCCTCGGTCGTGCCGACACCCTTGGCCATCAACTTCGACACTTGATAACCGAACTGGCGTCCGGCCTGGATGAGCACCGCCATGCGACCGAGTTTGGCCTTCGTCAATTGGTACTCGGCGATGTTCTTGCCGAACACGTTGCGATTGTGAGCGTGGTCGTACGCGGCTTCGTAGGCGGCCTGCATCACGCCGACGGCGCGGGCCGCGGTCTGGAGTCGGCCGTTCTCGAAACCTTCCATCTGGTAGTAGAAGCCCTTGCCGAGGCCACCCTCTTCACCGATGAGGTTCGTGGCCGGCACCCACCAGTTGTCGAGTGCGATCTCGTACGAGTGCATCCCGCGATAACCGATGGTGTCGATCGGACGGCCTTCCATCTTCCCGGTCGAGCCATCGGCACGAACGTTCTGGGTGAACTCGAAACCGTGCGCTTCGCCGCGTGGCTTGGGCACGATGAAGAGGCTCAAACCTTTGTGCGTGAGCGAGCGATCAGGGTTGGTGCGGGCGAGGAGCATGAGCACGTCGGCTCGAGCGGCGAAGGTGCACCACGTCTTGACTCCGTTGATGACGTAACCGGGTGTGCCGTCGGGACCCTCGGCGGGAGTAGCCGTCACCTTGAGACCGGCCACATCGCTGCCGTAGTCGGGTTCGGTCACTGCGACGGCGGCCATCACTTCGGCGGTGGCCAACTTGGGCAACCACTCGGCCTTCTGGGCTTCGGTTCCACCCTTCACGAGCGCGCGGGTGAGGATCTCGGGCCGCGTGATGAGCGAGCCACCGATTCCAAGGCTGCCGCGGCTGAGTTCTTCGGTCGCCACGACCATGGCGAGATATTCACCTTCGCCACCTTCGGAGAATCCGCCGTACTCACTCGGTACCGACAGACCGAAGGCGCCCATCTCGGCGAGACCACTGATGATCTCCTCGGGCACGTCCTCGTTGAAGCGGTGAACGTGCTCGGCGCGCGGGGCGATGACCTTCTCGGCGAACGCGCGGAAGGTGTCCTGCACCATCTCGAAGTCCTCGTCGAGATGACGCGGGCCGGGCACATCGGCCAGTGAGGCCACGAACTCGGGATCGCGATACGTGGAAATGAACGAACGAGCCGAATCGAGTACTCCGACTTCGAGGCCCCACAACTCCTCGCGTCCGATGAGCTTCGACATCAGGTCGTGAGCCATGTCGGCCGTGTACGCACAGGTGATCAGACCTTCGTGCGTTCCCTTGGCGCCGTAGTCGAGAAGTGAGCGCGCGGTCTCCACCGCTGAGGCCGCATGGGCGAGGTCATAGGCGAGAATCTGCTGCTTGTCGGGTCCGCCGATGGTGGAGAGATGGCGGAGGGCCTTGCCGACGGCCCGTGACGCGAGGTCGATCACATCGGCGGCGGTGGGCAGATCGGGGGTCACGGTGGTGCTCATCGACCGAAACGCTAGCCATGACCCCTCGTTGGTCCGGAAGTGGTGCTCGTATCGGGCGCAGGTCGTCGGCGTGGTCAGGCGTCACCTCGGTCGAGGTCGACGACGGGCATCGGAGGAAACCCGATGGTGTGCGACACTCGGGTCGTGCGTCTGGTGTGTGTGTACTGCGGTTCGAGTTCGGGTGGGCGCCCCGAGTTCGCCGACGAAGCCCGCGATCTCGGTCGGGCGATCGTCGATGCCGGGTGCGGTCTGGTGTACGGCGGTGGACGGGTGGGGCTCATGGGCCTCGTCGCCGATGCGGTGCTCGAGGCCGGGGGGCACGTGCACGGCGTGATACCCGAGCACCTCGTGCGGGCCGAGACGGCCCACACCGGCCTGACGGTTCTCGACGTGGTGGAGTCGATGCACGAGCGCAAGGCGCGCATGGCCGAACTCGCCGCCGGCTTCGTGGTGTTGCCGGGCGGATTCGGCACCTTCGACGAGGCCTTCGAAATCCTCACGTGGAATCAACTCGGGTTGATTGCCAAGCCGTTGGTGTTCCTCGACGGCACCGGTTTCTACGGCCCGCTCATGGAGGCCCTCGACCGCGTGGTGGAGACCGGCTTCGTGGCCGAGCGATTCCGTGAGATCGCCGCTGTCGCCACGAGTGCGGCCGAAGCAGTTCGTATCGCCACCGGACCCGCGCCGGACGTACCGGGCAAACTCATCTCACTCGATGTCACGTCGAAGCGGAGCACGATGTGAATCATCGGGATGCCGACGTCGCGTGGCCCGGTGAGGAGTGGAGCACCGCTGAGATTCCCGAATCGGCCGCGGTGCGTCGAGAGTCCGACGAATTGTTCGCGGGTGGCGCGACTCCTATCGATGGTCGGGGAGTGTCGCTCGCTCTCGCGGTCATCCATCGCGGTCACTTGGTGTTCGAGCGTTACGGGATTCAGCCCGACACGATCTTTGGCCCCGGTGGACCGGTGGGTCCGGACACCACGCTCGTCTCGTGGAGCATGGCCAAGAGCATGACGCACGCGCTCGTCGGCATGCTGGTCGACGAAGGTCGCCTCGATCCGTACGCTCCCGCTGCGGTGAACGATTGGCGAGACGATCAGCGTTCGGCGATCACCCTCGACCATCTCTTGCGAATGCGCGACGGCCTCGACTTCGTCGAGGAGTACGTCGACACACCAGGCGCGCGAACGCCCGACGTGATCTCGATGCTCTTTGCCGAAGGTGCAGCCGATGTCGCGGCCTACGCGCGGTCTCGTCCGCCCAAACATGCTCCCGGTGAGGTCTGGAACTACTCGTCGGGCACGACCAATGTGATCTCGCGTCTGGTGGGCGATGTCGTGGGGCACGGAGCGACCATGGATGATTTCATCGGCAACCGATTGTTCGCGCCGCTCGGTATGAAGTCAGCATCCGCGCGGTTCGACGACGCCGGCACTTTCATCGGTTCGTCGTACGTGTATGCGACGGCTCGTGATTTCGCGCGCTTCGGCTACCTCTATCTCCGTGATGGCGTGTGGAACGGGCGTCGACTTCTGTCGTCCGCGTGGATCACAGGTGCGGCCGACCAACACGCGACCGATCCCGAGACCCAACACGGGTACGGACGTCACTGGTGGATCTGGAAGTCGCGACCCGGAGTGCTCGCCGCACTCGGCTACGAGGGGCAGCGAATCATCGTCGACCGCTCGCGTGATCTCGTGGTGGTGCACCTCGGTAAGTGGGTGGCCGACACCCAACCGGTTCTCGATGCGCACCTGACGCGCATCGTCGACTCCTTCCCGCCCATCGCTGGTTGAGACGTCGTCGGAGGGAGTGTCGCCCGAACGACCACTGGAGAACTGCTAGGAAATAGGTATGTCCGAGGCCGGTCGTGAGTCATCTGGCGCGGCCGCACCTGACAACACCCGCGCTCGCGAACGGGCGTTGTTCCGCCGTCGGGCCTTCGTGCGGACCTTCAAGATCGTCACGACGGTCGTCCTGATCTACTTCATCATTCTGAACATTCCGGGTCTGCGCAACGCCGTCGATCAGTTGAACGACGTGCAACCGAGCCTCCTCGTCGTCGGACTCGCCCTCGAATTCGGAGCCTTGTTGTGCTACTCGTTCATGACCCGTGTGGCCCTCGGTCCGGTGGGTCATCATCTGTCGGTGTGGCGGATGTTCCGTATCCAGTTGTCGACCCGCGCGCTGGCCAGCCTCGTGCCGGGTGGTAGCGCAGCCGGCTCGGCGCTCGGCTACCGACTCATGACGGTGTCGAACGTGCCCGGTCCCGATGCCGGCTTCGCGCTCGCCACCGCCGGACTCGCGAGCGCAGTCGTTCTGAATCTCATCCTGTGGTCGGGTCTGATCGTCTCCATCCCGTTGCGCGGGGTGAACCCGGTGTACGGAACGGCGGCGGTCGCCGGAATCATCCTCATGGGAATCGCCGCCGCGATCATCTTCGGTCTGATCGAAGGGCAGGAGCGTTCGGAGAGGATCCTGCGCGCGGTGGCCCGGCGACTTCACCTCGACGAGGACCGCGCGGGTGAGGCGGTGCGCCACATCGGCGGTCGCATGCAAGAACTCTCGGAGGATCGTCCGCTCTTGCGTCGACTCGTGATGTGGGCCGCGCTCAACTGGTTGATCGATGCCGCAGCGTTGTGGGTCTTCTTGCGCGCCTTCGGCGGATCGCTCTCGGTCGACGGATTGATCGTGGCCTTCGGACTGGCCAACGTGCTCGCCGCCATTCCGCTCACTCCTGGTGGTCTCGGCATCGTGGAAGGTGTGTACGTGCCGGTGCTGGTGGGCTTCGGTCTGCCACGCGCCACCGCAGTGGTGGGAGTGGTCTCGTATCGCATCGCGCAGTACTGGCTGCCGATCCTCGTGGGTGGCGGCACGTATCTGTCGTTACGAATCGGACCGTGGGCGATTTCCAAGGACCGACTCGAACCGCTCCGCGACGTGGTGGCCCATGTGGGCGAGTCGGAGGAATCGATCCTCGACTTCTCCGAGCGCTACCCGGCGCGTGAGCGCACACGGGAGATCCCCAAGCCTGTCGACCCGTACGTGGCCGATCAGACACGGGAGTTGCCCGAGAAGCCGATCGATGGGGAGTCGCCCACCGATCAGAACTAGGTTGCGTTCATGACTGTTCATGAGCGCCCGTTCGGACGATGCCTCGAGGACTTCGTGGTCGGTGACGTGTACCGGCACTGGCCCGGCAAGACCATCACCGAGTACGACGATCACCTCTTCTGCATGATCACCATGAACCACCATCCGTTGCACACCAACGACTGGTTCGCCGCGCAGAGCGTGCAGGGTCGCAACGTCGTGGTGGGAAATCTCGTGTACTCGCTCGTGCTCGGCATGAGCGTGCCCGACGTGAGTGGCGCGGCCATCGCCAACCTCGAGGTCGAGACGCTCCAGCACAAGTTCCCCACGTTCCACGGCGACACGATCCACGCCGAGACCCGCGTGCTCGACGTTCAGGAGAGCAAGTCGAAGAACGATCGCGGTGTGGTCACCGTCGAGACGAAGGCCTTCAACCAAGAAGGCAAAGAGGTCTGCTACTTCCGGCGCCGCGTGATGGTCTGGAAGCGCGAATTCGCGCCGACCCGCCAGCGTCCGTACGACGCCGACTCGGCGTGGAGCGGCTGACACCTCAGCTCGTCGCCGACCTCCAGGACTCGCTCCTCGGTTGGGCGGCCCCTCGACTGCGCGAATTGCCCTGGCGCGCGACGCGCGATCCGTGGGCCGTGCTCGTGAGCGAGTTCATGCTTCAGCAAACGGGAGTCGCTCGTGTGCTGCCGAAGTGGTCGGCTTTCGTGGACGAATATCCGACACCGGCTGCATGCGCCTCGGCATCGCTTGGTGACATCCTGCGTTTGTGGCAGGGGCTCGGTTACCCGCGACGTGCCCGCAACCTTCACGCCTCGGCAGGCGCGATCACGACTCGCCACGGTGGAACGGTCCCCGACGATCTCGAATCGTTGCTCGCCTTGCCGGGAGTGGGCCCTTACACCGCACGCGCGGTGTTGGCCTTCGCCTTCGAGCACGACGTCGCCGTGGTCGACACCAACATCGCGCGTGTGCTCGCCCGTTTCGCGGGTCGGCGGTTGAAGCCGCGCGAAGTCCAGTCGATCGCCGACGAATTTGTGGCCGAAGGTGCGTCGTGGCTCTGGAACCAAGGCTTCATGGATCTCGGGGCAACGGTGTGCCGACCCGAACCGGCGTGCGACGAATGTCCGTGGACGCACGAGTGCGCGTGGCGTGGCGAAGGTGACGATCCGAGTGTCGGTTCGGCGGGCGTGAGCGTTGCGCAGTCGCGCTTCGAGGGATCGGATCGTCAGGCACGCGGGCGACTCATCAAGGCCCTCGGTGCGGGCACCGTGAAGATCGGAGACGTCGCCCGGGTCATGGATCGACCGTCCGAGGTGGCCGCGAAGTTGCTCACCGACCTCGAACGCGATGGACTCGTCGTGTTCCACCGAGAATCTGGTTCGGTTTCTTTACCCTGACGGTGAATTTTCATCACCAGAACACCGGGTCAGGTGCGGTAGACGTAGATCGTGTCGGTGTCGGAGCGGGGTGAGGTGCGCGAGAGGCTCACCACGAGTTCGTCGCCGTCGTGGCACAAACCCGCCTGCTTGGCCGCGATCACCGCGCTCTCGATAGCTGCGTCGGTCGACACCGGTCGATCGGCGAGTACCGGGGTGACTCCGTAGCGCGCCATGATGCGCGTGGCCACGCGCGGGTCGGATGTGGCCGCGATGATCGGCGCCGGCGGCCGACAGGCCGAGAGCAACTCGGCGTTGTGGCCGGTGAACGTGACGGCGAGGATCGCGCGCGACTTCAGTCGGGCGGCCAGAGCTGCAGTAGCTGCGGCCACGGCCGCGGTGTCGGGGTGACTGTCGGCGAAGGGCGAACGTACGCGGTCCACCGAGTCGGCTTCGGTCAGGATCGCGGCCATCGCCTGCACGGTGCCGATCGGGTCGTGACCGATCGCGGTCTCGGCTGAGAGCATCACGCAATCGAATCCGTCGCGAACTGCGTTGGTCACGTCCGACACTTCGGCGCGCGTGGGTCGGGTTCCGGTGATCATCGACTCGAGCATTTCGGTCGCGCAGATCGACACCACACCCGAGGTGAGAGCGGCCTGAGCGATCGTGCGTTGGGCCACGGGAAGTCGGGCGAACGGGATCTCCACTCCCAGGTCTCCGCGCGCGGCCATGATCCCGTCGGACACCGCGCAGATGGCGTCGAGGACCTCGAGCGCCTGCGGCCGCTCGATCTTGGAGAGCAGACGCACATCGGCCGGAACCATCTTCCGGGCTTCTTGAACGTCCTCGGGGCGTTGCACGAACGACAACGCGATCCAGTCGGCGCCGTTGGCCACCGCGATGGCAATGTCGGCGCGATCCTTCTCCGAATACATCTGCACCTTCACATCGGTGTCGGGCAGGTTCACGCCGCGTCGCCCTTGAGCGGTGCCGCCGTTCACGACCTCGGCGCGTACCCGATGAGGAGCGACTTCGATGGCGCGCAACGTGATGCGACCGTCGTTCACCAGGATGCGTTCGCCGGGCTTCACACCCACCGCGTGCGGATCGAAGCCCACGGCCGGTCCGTCACCGTGACCACGTTCGACGAGCGTGACCTCGGAGCCTGTCGCATCGATGCCGTCGATGAGTCGGAGCTTGGGCCCCTGGATGTCGACCAGGATCGCCAGGCGGTCGCTCTGCTCGCGGGCCGATCGCACGGCCGCGCCGACTTCTGCGGTGGAGAGGTGCGAACAATTGATCCGCACCACCGACACTCCGGCGGCTTCGAGTTCGGCCACCCGATTCTGACTGGCCGGCCCGAGGGTGGCGACGATCTTGGTGCGACGCATCGACTACATCATGCCCCGACCACGTCGTGCGTGTTCGTCGGTTCGTTCAGTATTCGTCCGGAGTTCAGCCGGGTTCAACCACGGGTGACCGCAGCGACGATGGCGGCCAGGGCCTCGTCAGCGTAGGCGCGCATTTCGTCGTCGGTGCGATCCTGGATGGGGTGCGGGGTGAAGACTCGCGCCACATCGGGGAACCCGAGCGACTTCGACTGGGCGTCGGCGGCGGTCACGAACTCGGCCGAAGCGACGAACACCCCGGGCACACCGCGCCGTTCGATATCGACGATGTCGTGCACACTGCACGACGTGCAACTGCCTCAATCGGCGAGTGCTTCGATCACCACTTGGCACTGGGTGGCGATCTCGTGACGCAGGTCGACCGGCGCCGGTTTGGTGAACGTCGGCTTTTTGAACCTCCGCACGTCGGCACCCATCTCCGACAGACGTTCTTCGAGGCGATCGAGGAACACGTCACCGCGGGCCTTGGAGATGTCGAGAAGACCGACGGTGAGGCCGCGCAACGACTCGGGTCGGCCGACACGTTCCATGGTGGAGACGCGTCGTTCGTTGGTCGGATCGAGCAACGTGGTCATCGCGTCACCTCCTTGGTCACGGGTTGGCTGCCGACGTCACCGTTGGCCCAGCCACCAATGATGGCAGAAAACAGTCCGGCCCCGCCGCCGGCGTGGACCAACAGCAGGCCACCGGGACGGAACTTGGGAAGCACCGCATCTTTCAGGTGCGCCGGAATTCCCTCGGCGATGCCGTTGGCCCCGCGCACGAGTTCGGAGCCCGGAATCTGCAGGCGGGCGTTGATCTCGTCGACGACCCGTTCGCGATTCCAGCCGGCTTCGGCGAACACCCGCGCGTGTTCGGGTCCGACCACGAGGATCGCGTCGAAGGCGAGGATCGATTTCGGGTTGTGCAGTGTGCGCAAGCACGCGGCGAAGGTGTTGCTCAGACTCTCGGGATCGCGTGCGATCTGGTCGACCACGCAGCGCGGGCCCTCACCCGGAAACACCGTGAGCGCATCGACGCCCGGTGTGGCGCCACGAGCTTGGGCGAGAGGCGTCCATGGCGAGTGAACGTCGTCCTCGGCGAAGCAGAACGAGATCTTGCCGGGATTGCCGTGCGTCGCGCGGTCGACCTCGCCCGGTCGACCGCCACCCACGTTGCGGATCACGAGTTGAACGGCGCGACCGATGGTGAGATTGGCCCGGTTGCCCTGACCGAACACGTTCATACCGCTGTTCATGCCGATGGCTCGCGCACCGGGCCCGCTGCACACGATCACCGGACCCACGGGCATGGTGGTGGCGAGCACGCCGTGAATGTTGAAGGTGTCGTTGCACACCGCCTCGACGGCAGTGATCACCCACGGCAGGTACTCGGGTTTGCAACCGGCCATCACGGCATTGATGGCGATCTTCTCGATCGTCACCTCCACCAGATCGGGTGGGACGACGGCCACGACGTCGTCGGGCGCGCGCGAGGTGCCGGTGAGCATGCGCATCACGCGTTCCTCGGTGGGTGGGATCACGGGTAGCCCATCGGTCCAGCCCCGGTCGAACATCGCTTCGAACTCGTCTTCGGCCGACGCGATCTCCACGCGACGTGCACCGAGCACCGAACTGCCGAAGCGCACACGCAGTGAGTCGACGAGATCGGGGTCGACGCTCATCGAACCGCAACCCGGACGCATCACGGGCAGATCTTCACCGAGTCCGTTCCGTCCGGTGACTGCTTCCCATTCGGTTCGCGACCAGCCGACGGTTCGGGCAACTTCGCGTCCATCGTTTACGCGAATCACGGTGGGCACGGTCTCGATCGTGTGATGCCAACTCACGGCGAGATCGTGGTCGTGGATGGCATCGACGCTTTCGGGAAAGTTCGGATCGTCCTGGGTGTACACGGTGACGGGGAGCGGCCCATTGCGGAGTTGCTCGATCACCGGAACCGTCATCCGACACGTCTCGCACTCTCGTTTCACCACGATCACGAGACCGTCGGGCAGAACGGGTGCCGAGCGAGTGGTGATCGTCATCTGGGTCAGCCCCGCAGGAAGTCGAGGATGAGCCGATTGACCTCGGCCGGCTTTTCGAGATGCAAGAAGTGTCCGGCGCCATCGACGATGTGCGCGCGAGCCGTGGTCGGTAACTCGGCCATGGCGAACTCGGCGACCTCCACGCCCATGCAACCGTCGGTGCGGCCGTGCAAGTAGAGGAGTGGACGCGGCGTGATGTTCGATCCGGCGTCCTGCATCGCCTGCAGTTCGGGATTCTTGTAACCGTCGCCGAGGGTGGCGCGGTAGTAGCCGAGGGCCGCTTGCAGGTTGGCCGGATCGCGCAGACTCGGCTTCAAGAGCGCGAGATCCTCGGTGGCGTCGTAGCCGGGCGACCAGTCGGCCCAGAGCATGTCGATGTACGCGAGATCGTTGGCCCCCACCACGAGATCGGCGAACGGATGCTGGAAGAAGAACATGTACCAACTGCGCTTGATCTGCTGAAGGTTCGACAGGAACGCCACTCCCACCGCCGATCCGGGTGGCACGGCCATGGTGACGACCTTGTCCCAGAGTTGCGGTGCGTGGCCGGCGGCGATGTGCGTGATCACCGCACCCCAGTCGTGGCCGATGATGACGGAGCGTTCGTCGCCGCCGAGGTGTTCGCGCAGTGCGATCACGTCGGTGGCGGAGGCCGCGGTCTGGAAGCAGCCGTCGGTCGGAACCGACGTGGGCGCGTAGCCGCGCAAGAACGGCGCCACGGCGCGATAGCCCTCGGCCGCCAACTGGGGGAGGAGATGGCGCCAGGTGTGGGCCGAGTCGGGGAAGCCGTGGAGGCAGATCGCAAGGGGGCCCGGGTTGTCGAGGCCGGCGGCGAGATAGGAGAGGGAAAGGCCGTTCACATCGGCCGTGTGCTGGGAGATCGTTCCCGCCGGGCTGTTGCTCATGGGCGAACCGTAGTTCGCCCCCTCCGGCCGAGCCGACCCGCGCTGCGACGAACGTCACCGAAGGCGCCTGTTCACAAGGGCACGTCGGGTGCTTTAGCGTCGGATCCCATCGGGGGGAATCAGGACTTTCAGGTCACGTTCTATGGCGTGCGCGGCTCCACGCCGTGCCATGGCGATGACACGAGGCGCTACGGCGGCAACACATCGTGTGTGGGTGTGAGCGCGCCGGGTGAACGTCCGCTCGTGTTCGATCTCGGGACCGGCCTTCGCTATTGCGCTCATGCTGATGCCGCGCCCTTCGACGGCGCGTGCTTGCTCACCCACATGCACTGGGATCACATTCAGGGTCTGCCGTTCTTCGTGCCCACGCTGCGACACGGTTCGCATTTCGATATCTACGCGCCGCGTCAGGAAGACGGACGTTCGGTGGCCGAGGTGTTCGACTCGATCATCCGCCCGCCGATGTTCCCGGTGGCCTTGGCCGACCTTCCGGGAACGTTCCGGTTCCACGACACCGGCGACGACGATTTCTCGGTGGGTGGTTACGAAGTCCGCAGCCGACTCGTTCCGCACATCGGCAACACGCTCGGTTATCGGGTGAGTCACTCCGGCAAGTCGGTGGTGTATCTCTCCGATCATCAGATGCCCCTCGACGGCTCGATGTTCATCACCGAAGGTGCGCGCGAACTCTGTGAGGGGGCTGATCTCCTCATCCACGACGCGCAGTACACGCCGCACGAATTCGCCGAGAAGGCGACGTGGGGCCACAGCACTCTCGAGTACGCACTGTGGGTGGCCGCCGAGTGCAAGGTGAAGACGCTCGCGTTGTTCCATCACGACCCGGGCCGTTGCGACGACGAGTTGGATCGCCTGTTCGAGCAGATCCGGTGCGAGGGTGAAAAGCGCGGTGTTCGCGTGATCGCCGCTTCCGAGGGCCTCGTTCACTTCGTCTGATTTCGGTTCGTCTAAGGTGACGTCGTGAGCGACGCGCCGATCGATCCCCGTCACTTCCGCAACGTGCTCGGGCACTTCCCGACCGGCGTCACCGTGGTGACGGGTCTCGATGCATCAGGGAAGCCGCACGGCATCACGATCGGTTCGTTCGTGTCGGTCTCGCTCGATCCACCGCTCGTCGGATTTCTGCCCGGGCTTTCTTCGCGGAGCTGGCCACTCATCGCGCAGTCGGGGTCGTTCTGCGTGAACATCCTCGCCGCCGGTCAGGACGAACTCTGCTGGCGCTTCGCCAAGGAGCCGGCCGAGGGAGAAGACGGACGCTTCGGCGGCGTGGATTGGAAGAAGGCACCGAGCGGATCGCCGATCCTGCCCGGTGTGATCGGCTGGATCGACTGTCGGATCGATTCGGTGAGCGACGCCGGTGACCACCTGTTCGTCGTGGGTCGCGTGCAACAGATGGAACACGCCGAGAACGCCGACGATGCGATGGTGTTCTTCCGTGGCAAGGTCGCCAGCGTGGCGATGCCGCCCGCATCGTGATGACGTTTCTGCGCATCGTCTCGTCGATCGCTCTCGGGGCCCTGCTGTGCGTGGCCGGTGCGGCGAAGTTACGCATGGGAAGGGCCTGGCGTGAACAGGTTCGGGGAATGGGCGCGCCCATCTGGACGGCGCCGTTCGTCCCGTGGGTGGAGATCGTGCTCGGCGCCTTGTTGATCGTTCAGATCTGGACGGCGTTGGTGGCGTTCCTCGGCGTGGTGCTTCTGACCGCCTTCACTCTGCTTGTCATGTTGAATCTGAGTCAGGGGAAGCATCCGGTGTGCGCGTGTTTCGGAGCATGGAGTGCCGAACCCTTGAGCAACCGTCACGCACTCCGCAACGGAGGGCTGATCGTGCTCGGTCTGATCGCCTTCGTGACCGCGCTCGCCTGAGCGACTAGCTGAGAACGGCGATCAGGAAAGCACACACCCGAGCTTCGTCGCGCCAGCGGTCGTAGCGCCCGCTCGCACCACCATGGCCGGCACCCATCTCGGTGCGAAGCACGAGTGGTGCATCGTTGGTGCGTACATCGCGGATCCGAGCGACCCACTTGGCCGGTTCGTGATAGGCCACGCGCGGATCGTTGAGTCCGGCCGTCACGAACAGCGCGGGGTAGTCGCGGGCCGAGGTGTTGTCGTAGGGCGAATACGAGAGCATGTACGAAGCGAATGGTTCACTTCTCGGGTCGCCCCATTCCTCCCATTCGGTGACGGTGAGCGGCAACGACGGATCGCTCATGGTGTTCACCACGTCGACGAAGGGAACTTCAGCCACACCAGCCGCCCAAAGTTCGGGACGCAGTGTGATGCAGGCACCCACGAGGAGTCCGCCGGCGCTGCCGCCACGCACGGCCAGACGTTGCCCATCGACGAGGCCGGCGGCCACGAGATCGTCGGCCACTGCATTGGTGTCGTCGAAGGTGTTGCGCTTGGCGAGCAACTTGCCCTCGAGATACCAACGGCGACCCATCTCACCGCCACCTCGCGGGTGGGCGAGCACCCAGGTCCAGCCGCGGTCGACGAGCGACAGGCGGGCCACGCTGAACCACGGTGGCATGGAGGCTTCGTAACTTCCGTACGCGTACACGAGTGCTGGTCCGGGAGTTGCGCCACGAAGACGCACGATGTCGTAGGGCACGCGGGTTCCGTCGGGTGCGACCGCCCAGCGACGTTCGCTCTCGTAACGATCGAGGTCGACGTTCGGTGTGGGTTGGCGCTTGAGCAGAACCTGTTCGCCCGTGCGCACGTTGTGTTCCCACACCGAGCCGGGGGAGGTCATGCTCTCGGTCGCGAAGCGGACCCAATCAGTGCGCCATTCAGGATTGGAGTCGAGTTCGATGTCGTGTGGCTCGTCGCCGACGGGCACCGAGGTGCTCGAACCGTCGCGCTGCACGATGCGCAGCTGCGGTTGGGCTTCGACCCACTCGTGGATCACGAGGTGATCGGCAAAGGTGTCGGCGCGTGTGATGCGGTTGCCCGGTGTGTGTGCGATGAAGTCGGTCCATGAGGCGGGGTCGTCGTTGGGGGCGGTCATCAACTTGAAGTCGACGGCATCGAGGTTGGTGAGCACGATGAAGCGATCGCCCCAGTGATCGATGTGGTACTCGAGGTCGTCGGCTCGGGGCCTCACCACGCGCGCCGGTGTGAGTGGTTCGTCGGCCGGGATCAGGTGCGACTCGCTCGATGTCTTGGAGTCGGCGTCGATGATGATCCACTCGCCGTTACGGGTGAGGTCGATGCCCACGTAGAAACGCTCGTCGGGTTCGTCGAAGATGCGCACGTCGTCCGCTTGTGCGGAGCCCACCCGGTGTCGCCACACGGTGGACGGACGTTCTTGTTCGTCGTAGGTGACGTAGAAGAGGTACTGCGAGTCGGCGCTCCACGCGGTGCCGGCCCAGGAGGTGTCGATGATGACATCGTCGAGATCGCGGCCGGTCGTGAGATCGCGGATGCGCATGGTGAAGTGCTCGGAACCATCGGTGTCGGACGACCACGCGAGAAGTCGCGTGTCGGGGCTCACGTCGAATGATCCGATCGAGAAGTAATCGTGCCCGTCGGCTTCGGCGTTCTCGTCGAGTAGCACCGTTTCGGTGGCCGTCTCACGCGCGCGACCCCGGCAGTGGATCGCGTAATCCGAACCCTCGACCGTACGGGTCGCGTACCACCAACTGTCCTTGAGCATGGGCACGCTCTGATCGGTTTCCTGGATGCGCGATTTGATCTCGCGGAAGACGGTTTCGATCAGTTCGTCGTGCGGCGCGAACCATTCGTCGGCGTGGCGGTTCTCGGCTTCGAGGTAGGTGATGGTGTCGGGATCGTCTCGGTCGCGGAGCCAATGGAACGGGTCGTGGGAGTCGCCCGTGGGCCGCGTGTGCACGAAGGGTTTGTGCGGAGCGCGCGGTTCGTTGCTCGGTGTTCCGGCAGGAGGCATCCCGGCAAGGGTATGTGTCAAGCGGTACGGGGCACGCCTCGTCGGCTCCGCGGGGGCCACCATTAGCGTCGTCCCCGTGCGGGTGTGGATCGATCAGGACTTGTGCACGGGCGATGGCCTGTGTCTCGATCATTGCCCCGATGTTTTCGTGCAGCTCGAGGACGGCATCGCCTACGTGGCCGAGCAGGGCGTGGCGCTCAACGACCCGGGTGGGGCGGGCAGCCTCGCGTGGGTGCCGCTCAAGAACTACCAATCGGTGGTCGATGCCGCCGAGGCGTGTCCGGGGGAGTGCATCTTCATCGAGATGGCCTCACCCGTGGCCGGCGAACTCCGCCCCACCGCCTGACCCCGTTGTTCTGGTGATGATTTTTCACCGCATAGGTGAAGAACCCGC